>Ga0268251_10000177_pt1 | contig 23689 bp, 20 predicted proteins | sample AgamicAsMae_FD_200527 | JGI IMG/M metagenome (GOLD analysis project Ga0268251, IMG submission 200527) | Agave microbial communities from Guanajuato, Mexico - As.Ma.e (v2) (version 2) | ecosystem: Host-associated > Plants > Phyllosphere > Phylloplane/Leaf | place: Guanajuato, Mexico | collected...
ATAGTAGCGCTCTTTCTGCTTGTTGGTGACATTGATTGAGATCAAGTACGTGTTCTTCACGTTGCGCATGTCTGCTTGGATCTGTACGTAGGCTGTCTGGGCCTTTGTCTTGCCGTGGTCGAAACTACTGTCGATCTTCTTTCTGCGGCTCTCGACGTCCTGACAGACGCTGTCGTACTTTGCCTTTGTCTTTCGTAGATCACCATAGGTGTTGTCACGCTCTTTCTCGAGTTTGGCGGCATAGTCGGCATGGTGTTTGCGGAGGTCTTCGCATCGAGTGGACAAGTGCTTGATGGGATCAGCGAGATGAGAGACAAGTTGAGTAGCAAAGCGGTCGTGCTCTGCAGCGCGGTTCTCGAGGGTCGTGAGTTGAGTGGCCCAGGTGGTCATGGAAGCACTAGACAGTGTGGGTCAATACAGGGACTCTCCGGGTAGACAGAGACTCGGGCATACCTCTCCAGAGAACCAGGAGTGACGGTCGGAGTATCTCCAACACTCAGACTACTCTGCTTGCGGATCTTCTTGTCGAAGTACTTTTTGGCGAGGGCATTGAGTTTCTGGCTGTACTCCTTCTCTATGGCGCTGCGTTCACGGTAGAAGGCTTGCACGTCGTCCAGCCACGCGATGCCGCCCAAGACCCATGCATTTACTGGTTTGAAGCCATCCTATGCAAGCATGTCAGTTGGTTGTTAGTCGAACACGATCCAGCGGATCGGCAACCGACCAACCTTCAACTCGGCGCCGAACTGCGGCGCGATGTCAATCTCGGCCATGCAGGAATAACAAGATGTAGAGGCAGGGTGAGACGGGGATTGCAGCCGGCCACAGCGGCTTTCTACACAAGAACAATGCAAGTAGCCTTTGGGAAGAAGACACGCAGTGCGTAGACTGTTGGCAGGCTATCGTATGGCGGCCCAAGGCCATTGCCAAGGCGGGGTATCATCTATCACCATCGGGCCCAGCCCTCGCCGGCTGAAGTCGCATGCCTACCGGCCCGGTATCGACTGTTGCGATGGAAGGAAGCCTGACCTGTTTTCATGAACAGGCAGTATTCGTCAATCTGGACTACAAGAGTATCATACGAGTGTGCGCAGTAGTAGACTATCTAATCCATCTAAACGTGGTCGCATGTAGTGGGGAAATGACTCTGGTGGACGGCATGCATGTTCTAGGCCGAGGAGGGGTCTATAACGGACCTACCTAATGCACAAGATCAATCTTCCTAGATTTTGACTACGGAGAAACAGGATCAGGAGAGACTGGACCGCTAGATGGAATACAATCAATCTAGGTATATCTGAAAATCACAACAGGTTCAATTGCAGGGGAAAGAGCAACGGAGCGCCTTCCTCAAATCACCTAATTCGGCTTAGCAGGTGTTTGGGCAGGAGCAAACGTCACTCAAGATTTGTTAGTGAAGCTGTGGTTTGCGGCTTCCTGAACAAAGAACATTCCACCGCACTTTCGCTCCTTCTCAATCCATCAACACCCGCGCTTGCGCATTTTTCTCTCAATTATCACAACCATGTCCAAATCCTTGGGCGATCGCATGACTTTCCCGGACGAAAAGAAGCTCGACTGGGCTGAGGAAGCAGAAGAGATGGACAACCAGACCAAGACACAGACACAACAGCCTGCCCCTGTCGCAGACGCCGCAGCACCCGAAGAAGCTGCTCCTTCAGACCAGACCGATGGCGCCTCTACAGAGCAGTTTGGCTCAGCGCTGCTTGAGCCCGAATTCGACGTCAACATCAAGCTGAACGATCTCCAAAAAGACCCTAACGACCCCTTGTATTCCGTCAAGGAGTTCCGCGATCTCAATCTCCCCGAGTCTATCCAAAAGGGCATTCTCGCTCTAGGTTTCACAAAGCCCTCCAAGGTCCAGGAACGCGCCCTGCCCATGCTCCTCCAGAACCCTCCTCAGAACCTCATCGGCCAGTCGCAATCTGGTACTGGAAAGACGGCCGCTTTCGTTCTCAACATCCTCTCGCGTCTCGATTTGACACTCCAACAGCCCCAGGCCCTGGTCCTCGCTCCTTCGCGTGAGCTGGCGAGACAGATTCTCGGTGTCGTCCAGATCATGGGTGCTTTCATGGAGGGTCTCAGCACATACCAGGCTGTCCCCGATCCATCAACACGTGGCCAGCAAGTCAATGGCCAAGTTGTCGTTGGTACTCCTGGAACTGTCATGGATTTGGCCCGTAGAAAGCAGCTGAATACACGCGGTATCAAGGTGCTTGTCTTGGATGAGGCCGACAATATGCTTGACCAGCAAGGTCTTGGAGACCAATGCAAGCGTGTCAAGCAGCTCTTGCCCAAGGACGTCCAGACCGTCCTTTTTTCCGCCACCTTCCCCGAAGAAGTCCTCGCCTTCACTGCTCTCTTCGCCCCCAATGCCAACCAAATCACTCTCGAGCGCAACAACCTTACTGTTAAGGGCATTAAGCAGATGTACCTCGATGTTAGCAAGGATCAAGACAAATACGATGCACTGATCAAGTTCTACGGCCTCATGACAATTGCCTCATCCATCATCTTCGTCCGCAAGCGCGACACCGCCGACGAACTCTCCAAGCGCATGACATCCGAAGGCCACCACGTCGTCACTCTGACCGGCGGTCTCGAAGGTTCCGAGCGCGACGCAGTCATCGACCAATTCCGCGAGGGCACCGCCAAGGTCCTCATCACTACGAACGTCCTCGCCCGCGGCATCGACGTCCAAACCGTCACCATGGTCATCAACTACGACATCCCCGACAAGCCGGCTCCAGGTCGCGGTTACGTGCCCGATGCTGAGACCTTCTTGCACCGCGTGGGTCGTACCGGACGCTTCGGCAAAGTCGGCGTTGCTCTCACCCTTGTCCACGATAGACGCAGTTGGGAAATGTACCGCGAGATTATCGATGAGTTGGGCATCGAGACTCACAAGCTTGACACCGAGGACTGGGATCGCGTGGAGCGTGAGGTCAAGTCTATCATCAAGTCGGGACGCAACAAGAAGGTTGGTGGCGATGCTATGTTCGGCTCTTAATAGGCCTACATGCTAGATGATTTGCCTTGCTGGCTTTGGGGTTGACGGATTCTACGAAGAAAAGATACGATAGACAAGCTGCTAGTAATGAAAGAAGGAAGAAGGAAAGCTCTATGAGGAAAGAAAGAGGTAATGAAAATTTCACGTCTATCTCCGCTCACATCACGTTCCTCGATAAGTGTTTCGAGTCTGAATCTTCTCAGCTTCACTGTCTTACCTGCAGTTTTCGTATAACTCTATGGTATGAGTTGATTGGAGCCGAAACGCTCTACTTTGTGACGTGGGTATCAGATGTTCATGCCTGTGGTGTTGAATAGGAAGCAAAGAAGCAGGCAAGAGATGCATTTTGTTTTCTCATGTCAACCTCACACTTCCTGCAGACCTCGCGCAGTGAACGGTGGTGTTGTAAGACTCCTCATCCACCAATAGTCATCGTCGCAGTAGCTGACCATCTCTCTAAAGCGGTTTGTGATATAGACTAATTGAAGCCAGGGTGCTACCATCTGCACCCCTTTTTTCTTTTTGTTCGTCAAGCACAAAAAAAAAACCATTGTGTTCGAACATCAATGTATACGAATGAATCCAAGTGTACAGTTATAGTGAGTCTAGATGAAAAGGGATAGGGAGAGTCTCATCAAGTGGCATGAATATAAGTCTCTAGAACCAGATGTGTCAGATGAAGATAGTCGGTTCATGGCTGCAAGAATTGTGCAAAGAGGATCCGCCGACGTATGTCAGTGCAGTATCTCGACAATGCAGCACCCGTGATGATTGGAAAAAATCCCAACGCCGTAATTTGTCCTCCACGACAGGGGGATCCAAATGACCCTGTCGTCCTTGAACAAGAAGAACCTGATCGAACAGAGGTTGCAAAGTGAGACACAGAGAGCATGGCTGATAGACGGCAACAAGGTAGCCAACACTATGAAACGACAAGGCTGGAGTTTCTGACGAGCATCGAAGAACATGCGATACGATCGTCCGATTCAGCAGACGACATGAGGGAGGGGTAGGGCGTGGGAACAGAAATATCGACGCCCTACACTAGGTGGTTAGGCGCAAAGTAAGTGTACGGACGAAGAATTGAGTTGAGGAAACGATAAACTCCAGCACCTAGGAGAGGGGAATGTCAGAGGAAACGGCTGTGGGTGTATGGATGATAGCTGGGGGGAATGTAGTCGATCGTAAGTCGTTCTCCTGTCCGAGTACTTGCCAAATTTTTGACCTTTTTCATGTACGTAGGGAAGACCGGAGTGCCGTAGGCGAATTGAGTCCCAAGCAGACTTCATGATCGAATCGTGCTGTTGCCGAAGCTTGATGTCACAAAGCTTGCGACTCATTGAACATGAGCTCGCATGTTGAACCAGACCCAAGAAAGCCAAGAGAGTCTGACGAAAGCTAGAGCATCAGACTAGATATATTAGGTGGATAGTTGGCATTAGAGGCAAGATTCGATAGTGCTACATCTGATACGGTTAATGCTGTTGACGGTTAGAGGATGTTGAAACAAATCTGGAACCATCAGCAAGTCATCGTTGACACCTTTTCAACAGAGGGCCAGTATCCAAGAGCATCATGGCAGGGATCATACGAGCCTGCAAGCGTGAGGGGCATGTGATAGAACATGTGGGTAGCCAAGACTGTTGACTGCACCGTCGTTCGAGGTTGCAGACTTTCCCTTTACATGAAAGCAAAAGGGTGGTTACAACAGAGCTGACCTGTTGCAGGCATATAAACATCAATACGATGTGTCTCAGAAATCAATGTAATAGGTACAAACCTCGGGCTAACGAGTGACCGCTTAACCTGAGTTCAGGAATGAAGAAGCACCTGATCGACGAATGTGTCTCATCGCCTGCAGGTATGTGCCCATTCTATTCGATAAGTTATTTCCGGAGAGTAGCTGTAGTCAAGTTTGTCTGTTTGTTTGGAAGTCAGCATGTAGTGGAGAGCCGTTGATGAAGAACAAGAAGGTAGCAAACGTTGAACGAACTGCATTGCACACGAAGCCAAATCTGAAACAAATGGTTTTGGTAGTATAAAACGTAGAACGAAGCAGATAAAGGCAACGTCACAAGCTTTATATTGACACTGCAGTTCGAGCTTGAAACCTACAGTTGAAGTAGCCAAAGGTGTTGACTGTTGTCTAGTCGTGTCCAGGATTCTTCTGATGTCTGCTGGCCAGATTGGAAAGAAGATATCGTCCGAACGTGATACGCAAGAGTGAAGTGGGTACTGCAAATCTGGTTGAAACGTCAGAAGTTAATATGTGAGAAGATGGAACAGAGACATGTGACTCGGGGGACGGTACTGGACAGGTGTCGCCATGAGGGGCACGTTCTTGGACAGTAGCTCTTGCTATCTAAAAACAGAGCTCGGTTAGGAACCGAGCATCATACTTGCATCATACAGAGTATCGACTTGAAGAGACGTTACAGCCTGTCAGTCGCGTCTCCTGTATTGTGGAAACAGTAGATAGGGATTTATATCACAGCTTGCAGACCAAAAGCTTGCAATTTTGTAAAGTGTTGCTTCACTGACCACCAATTGGTTTGCTGGAGACCCTGAACTTGTGACCTCTGCACATAAATCCTTTTGAGTTTGGAACAGGTCTCTCGGCTCGTTGGCAAGTGGGGACATATGTCGGTCGGGTCCATTTGATAGGTATGGCTCCATTAATGACCCACTTGGCAGACTGGTCTTCTAAACAACAAAGATGAACGACGTTCGATGATCGCAGATGCAATTCTTGAGTCTGCGTATGCCGAGAACAGGCAAGGGGACCGATTGGTTGCGCATGTGTGGCAGCTACACTACAAGGGTTCAAGGCCTGAAGTAAGAGCTACGATTCAAGCAAAACGTTGAAGGTCTAATATAGTATGAGTTACCGTAGAAGCGGTACAAGATTTCAGCGCCTGTCGCCAACAATCACTCAGACAACACAGTTGGAACAAATGCTCGAGAGAAATACTATTTCTGGTACAACACCGTCTGGTATACCGAAATGAAATGGGTATAGTAAAGATAGACGCTAAAAACAAAATGTCAAAAAAGACAGTATACCAGATGGCAGACCCACCATCAACATTGTTTTTTCCTCCCGAAGAATCAACAACAACGCGAACTACCAATGCGCTTGTTTGTCGAAGGAATCGTTATATCCAAGTGCTCCGTTGGGTTGAGTTTGTTCAGTTTGTTGAGTTTGATCCAACTGAAACACAGGAAGGTGTGGTACGTTCAGTGAGGGCAGTTGAGAGTAGTCGTTTAGTGGGGCTTGTAGTTCCGCAAGGCCTTGGAAAGCATCCTGAGGCTGCTGGGAGAATCCTTGAGGCTGTCGGGTGAAGTTTTGAGCCTGATAGAAAGAACCTTGAGGCTGTAGGGTAAAGTCTTGAGCCTGATGGAAGGCATCTTGAGATTGTTGGGTGAAGTCCTCAATCTGATGGAAGATATCTTGAGGCTGTTGGAAATAGTTTTGTAGAGGGGGTTGATGTTCTGGAAGACCTTGGGAGAAGTCTGGTAGAGGGCTTTGGTATTCCGGAATACTCTGAAATACATCTTGAGTCTCTTGTGACGAAGCAGAATATTCTTGCTTGAGTAGAACCGGAGGCAGAACCGGAGGCAGAACCGGCCTGTCGAACTCGCAGCCGCGACCACACATATGTGACCAAGCACCACTCTTTGATTGACTGAGTTCAGGACACGTGAGGCATGTGCAATCGAAAGAAGCACAGTTCTGGCACCCAAACTGTGCTTTGGGGAATGAACTAGGGATGTTGAACAGAGATGATGTTGGTTGCATCAAAGGTTGCGCAGCTTGTGATCTTGAGCTACAACAAGACTTTGTGGGATTTGCAGATGGCTGTGCGGCTATTTGCTCTTCCTGGGCCATATGTTCAGCGAATTGCTGCAGCGCCGTCGTGTCTGCCTGTATCGTCAAGTCCTGATACTGTGGCTGGATGGCAGCTGGCTGGAATTGAGGAGTGTACTCAGTGGGTTGGAACGCTGCCGGAGAAAATGCGTTGCCATAGAAGTCGAATTGAGGTGGCGGAACCGGATGGTATGCCATATGTTGATCGTGCTGGACCATTTGTCCGGGATGTACGAATGGCATATCAAGGAGTGGAGGTACTGGTTGGTATGGCAGAGGTTGTTGATGGTACGCGTAGAGATTGGCGGCTTGGAGGGCTTGCTCGTGCGCTTGTGCTTGTTCTTGAGCTATCCGTCGCTCGTTCAAAGCCTTGTTAAGTTCATCTTCGTCGTCGTACATGGTGGCTGTTGGGATGCCTCCTGCCCTCAACTCCGCCCATTGCTGCTCGTCGAGAAGACAACAGAGCTTGCGTAGAGCCTTGCAGTTGCACCCTTGAGATGCGGGATGTCCACAGTTCTTCGCTGGCCTTCCTGGGTCAGGACGTCTGTACAGGACCTTGTCATGATGCTTGACAGGGTCACATTGTGGTGCTCTGTGACCAGAAATGCAAGTCGAGCTGCGACATGCGTTAGTAGCCGATCATTAAAGGCTCAAAACGAGAGAAGCGTATCACGAAAAGCGCATGTCGAGAACATCGGACGATGACACTTGGCGTAAATATCTCCTGGGCGCCAACACTGATCCAGCGCACAGCAAAGCTGGAGTAGAGACAACTGGAGAGAAGCCTCGTTCCATATGATCGAAGGTAAAGGACTGACAAGGCAGATGGGACGTAGGCACTTACCAGGCAAATTTGTAGACCCTGTTGTTAAGACGATTTCTGATGCGTATCAGATCTTTTCTGCTCGGATCTTTGATGGCTGGGCGACGGTTATTCTTAGATCTGGGTGGTGGTGGTGGAGTTGGTGGAGTTGGTGGTGTGGGTGGTGTGGGATCCTCCATCTTGAGTGGAATGTGTGCGTGAACGTGAGTGTTCGAGAAGAATAATAGGCTATGCCCAGAAGGTATTGGGTGGTTTTGCAACGGGAGGGTGAGAGAGTGTGAGAATAGGAGAGAGAAAGAGCGAAGCAGAGGCTCATCTTATAAGAGCTAAGAAATTCGACACTCACTGTGCGAGGCAGATTCGGGAGTAGTCATGGTCCACGTGGTAGAGGGAAAGTACGACCGTCTCAAGTCAATTAGAGGCCCTGGGGCTACGGACGAAGCGATGATGCGCTTGCTCGAGAGGGTGGGTCACGACTTCGAAGAATTTTCCAAGAGTTAGTTCCATAGGACGCTATTCTTCGACTGCTTGAATACGGTCAGACGAGGTTGGAGGAGTGGAGGTAAAGTCGTTGACTCCGATCCCCAGCGAAGATGAGCCTCTCGCACGGACCTTCGGATCTAGATCCCGCATAACTTTAACCGGATCGGCTCACCTCAGGGAAAAAAATCATTCAGAAGAACAGCCACCACATCAATTATTCATCGACCTACGACGACATGTCTGATTCAGAAGGAGAGCTGGGTATCTTTGAAGAGCCTGAAGGCTTCTACGAAGCTGAAAAGGAACCCACCTTTGTGGATTATACTTTGCAAAGTGGTTTGAAGCTGAATCTACGTCTGGTCGGCCATAATCCTCTTTGGGTAAGTCTTCTGACATCAATTTCTCCTCACGAACGTGGAGTCATGTATATTTGAGGTCTCGGAAGCTGTGATCATCGCGTTCTCAATGCGCTCGTGGAGGCCCCAAGCCTTCAGTCACGAATGATGCAACTCGAGCCTCTGTACCGGCCACACATGGCACGGAAATCTCGTACAGTGCGACCGAGCAATGGATTAGAACCAGAGGCGCCTACTTCCGCAGCCTCACCACTTCCAACAATACTATACAGAAATCGGCCGAGAAGATTAATGGTTCTTGATCATTGGCTGACAGCAAACCCAGGGTCATTTTCTCTGGAACGCAGGTCGTACGATCGCTCTGCACTTCGAAAGCAACCCTCAACTTGTCAAGTCCAAGACTGTCCTAGAACTCGGCGCTGGCGCCGGTCTGCCTTCCCTCATCTCGGCACACCTCTCCGCTAAGCGTGTTGTTGTCACAGATTATCCTGACGCTGATCTTATAACCAATCTATCCTACAACATCGAAGCTTGTGCCCCATCATTCCCAATTGTTGCCAAAGGATATCTTTGGGGTGCTGACCCCTCACCTCTGATCGAGGAGGTCAAACCAGATGAGGGGTTCGATGTCTTGATCCTTGCCGATCTGTTATTCAATCATTCCGAACACGGCAAGCTTGTTCAGACTGTTACAGAGTCTCTGAAGAAAGACGGTACCGCGCTTGTGTTCTTCACTCCTTACAGACCCTGGCTGCTGGAAAAAGATCTGGCCTTTTTCGATCTAGCAAAGGAGAACGGATTGGTCGTTGAAAAGGTTCTGGAGAAAGTCATGGACAAAGTCATGTTCGAAGAAGACCCGGGTGTACGTAGCTTCCTCTTGCGAAGCTTTCCGCTTATACTGACTATATTGTTTTCAGGACAAATTGCTGCGCCGAACCGTCTTCGGATACGAGATGAGATGGGCATAGACACTGATTTTCAGGGGCAGTCATTCGATCATGGAAGCCAGGTCGCGACGTCTCTTCATCGATTGAGGCATTTACGTGTCAATTCGTTATGTGCGTAGACTGAGACTACAGGTACTGCGACCAGAGTTTGGCAAGGAGCAGTCAAGCTGGGCCAGGGTAGCCGTTTACCAACCGCCAGGACCTCCACGGCCACCTTGAGGTCCACCGCCCATACCCCCAGGACCTCCGCCCATACCACCCATGCCGCCTCCAGGACCGCCATGGTGGCCTCCGTGTTGACCGCCATGGTGTCCTTGACCGCCCATGCCCATACCGCCTGGAGGACCTCCCATACCACCGGACGAACCAAATTGTCCGCCGTGTTGCGAAGGTCCACCAAATCCTCCATTTGAATGGTTACCACCGAACTCTTGACGGCCGCCAAACTCTTGACGACCTCCGTTCATACCCATACCGCCGCCCATTTCCATGCCACCACCTCCGTAGCCACCTTGAGGTTGGCCGTAGCTCTGTTGGCCGAAGCCTTGTTGTTGGTGTTGAGCAGGACCCCTGATGATGGTCAGTCGAGATGGAAAAAGGTCTGAGAAGATGCAAATGCATACATGTATTGCTGTTCATGCTTCTTATCACCGTGGTGGAGAACCTTTTCTTCAATTTTGTGAATGAGACCCATGATTTCTGGTGTTGATGCTGGCGTGACGTTGTTCGACTGGTTTGAGGTTTTGATGCGTTATGTTGATATACTGTTTGGATGAGCTGGATTGATTGTATGCACTTCCTCAATGGCATGTCTTGTCCTTTATAAACCGCCTTTATCAGCACTTCCAAGTTCCTTCGAAATCGATTTGATGTCCCATCTACGCAATAGCATGACATCAGTTTATATCTTGGCACCTGCGTCTTCCAAGAAGAAGTCGGTTTTGACGCGCGGACTCTCCAAAAGCTGGAGGAGGGCATGACTTGTGCACTTGCCAGCCCTTTCAACAATGACACCTTTCATGACTATAGTCAGTTGCAGCTTCGTACCCCGCCAGCTGGTCATCGAACAATGACACCGTCGTCAGTCGCAGCTTCGGACTGACCACCGTTGCTGCGCAAACTCTACCTTTTCCAGTAGATCCTCGTGACTGTCCAGAACACCCATCGACTCACTATCACCTTACCTACCCCTCGACTCACCTCCGCCTACGTCTGCACATACCTCTTACACGGTTAATCGCTCAACTCGCTCAAATCCCATCGCAACCACTTCCAGAAACTGACCACCGGAGCTAACTCCAGCACAGACTATGCAGAGTGCCAAAAAAGTGGAGCTGGCTGGCACAACAGAGTTTTGGTTTGGGTTTGGTCAATGCAAATGGATAACAACCAATCGCAAAGCACTTTTTTCAACATCACTCCATCCTACTTTTTCGCAGAAAGGGTATAACTGGATGTCAGCTCATCACTACCACGGGGGTATTGTCGGCGTTGGGGGAAAGTGAAAATCAGACGACATTTAGTTCTGTGAAGGTGGAGGGGAAAGAGGGAAATGAGAAGTCGAGATCGGAAGGTGTGTTCGCGAGGGCAGACAGCGAATGGCTCTTGCAAGGCCTTTGCTCCGGAGAATATTTAGGATCTCCGGACAGACAAGTGTTCTGGTCAGGACTCGCCAAGAATTCCCATTTTGGGCCTTGTCTGGCAAAGATACGAAAAGAGGATTTTGAGTGGTGAAGAGAGTGCAAAGACTCGAATGATGGTCCTTCTATATATCAGATTTGTGAGCAGCGACAAGTTATATATCCAGTTCAGACGATAGCCATCATGACATATTGACCGCTCACCCTTTCTAAGACCTCATAGCCAGCGAGCTCGGAAGATTGATGCATTGTTAATCCAGGGCACCTCTGCTTGATAGTCTGCCTGGATACGTCAGCCATGTCTGCTCTTCTGATCTGGTAGAGATATAAGAATCCATAAAATTGCGATGCAAAGGTAAGATTGAAACAATGTTTATATAGAATACTATGCGCACTCATTTCTCCCATCATGATCTATCAATGCAAAATCTAGATCTTGCTCTCCTTGCCGTTCAACTCGCAGAAAGCCTTGAAAGTGACCAAAGGCTCGTCTCCAGAGCTCTCAAGCACGCATGTCGCAGTAGCGCCAACGAAGAAGACATATCCTTCCTTGAGTTCCTCCTCTTTAGGTCCGACGCTGATCTTTCCTGAGCCCTTTGTGCAGATGATGATGCTGGGACCTTCGATGGATTCGAAAGTTGCTTTTGCGCCGGACTTATTGAGGTCGGTCTTGACGACGCTGAACTCCTCGATCGGCGGGTCGTAGAGGGTGGCAGTGGAGCCAGAGCTGTATGCGGTGGAGTTGAGAGTGACGTATGGGTAGTCGGTGGGTGACATTTTCTGTTCGCTGATGGGGGCGTAGGAGTAGGTGAGCATGTCGGTGAGATTTTCGACATCTTTGAACTTGGGGGTAAAGCCGGCGCGTACGACGTTATCCGAGGAAGCCATACACTCGATGATATCTGGGTAGTGTCAGTACATGTTGTAGAGGGGAGTGGAAAGAAAAACTACCTCCAGAGAGATAGGCGTGAATGTCGTCGGCCTGGAGGAACATGGCCTCGCCAACCTCGAGCTTGACGTAGTTGAGGAAGAAGGTGACAAAAAGACCAATGTCATTGGGGAATTGGCCCTGCAGTCGTAGCATCAAGTCTGAGAGTTCCTTGCCGTTGTTTGAAGGGCCGCCATTGCCAGCAAACTTGTCACCCTCGTCCTTTGCTTGCCGAATGAGGTCTTCAGCGCGCTTCTCAATCTCCTCAGACTTGCTGTTCATCAAGCCGCGGAAGGCAGCCTGCAAGGCCTTCTTGTTCTCCGAAGTCTTGGACTCGTCGTCTGTTGTTTCTTGGCCCTTGATTGTCTCTTGGAACTTGTTTGCTTCGTCTTCTCCTACCAGGCTCTTCAAGCTGGGTACAGTGTCGAGGAAGTGTGAGATCTCTTTGAGCGGGCGGAAGCCACAAAGGCCGTCGAAGGGAGTAATGGCAAGAGCCATCTCGGGCTTGTGATTGTCATCCGGGTAGTTCTTGGGGTCTTTCTCGTGCAGCTTTGCGGCGAGCTTCTTGTTGGGGTGGGCTTGAATTGACAGGGCCTTGTTCACGGAGAGGACTTTGAACAGGAAGGGCAGCTTCTTCTGGTACTTGTCCGAGATCTCTCTGGACATCAGGGCTTCATTGTCCTGGACAAGGTCGAGTAGGGTGCGCTGGGTGTGCAGATCTTTGGAGGGGTTGCTGGGGTGAGTGCCCATCCATAGCTCGGCGTAGGGCTTCTCTTCCTCGATGCTGAAGTCTGAAGGCGTGGCAGAGGCGAAGCGGGCGGCAGCAGAGTCCTTGCCGACCTTTCCTACACGAGTGCATCAGTCTTTTGCGTAGGTTGTGGTGATTGTCGCAAAGGTAAAATTACCCCACTCATAGCTGTTGCAGCCTGTGATGCGTCATGTCAGTGAGCTGCCATTTTCCATTGCTTCTTGGGCTGTCTTACCGCACTGTAAGCGAATCAAGGGAACCTGCATCTTGATAATCTGTCAAATGTAATGCGACAAGGTGAACTGAGCGACGAGCGATGGTTGTATGCAAGACAATGAAAAAAGAAAGGGGTCATCGTATCGTTGATGCCCCTCCGCGTCACAGCTGACCACCGAGCTGAAGCTTCACACGGAGCTGCTCCCTCCGAGGAGCCCCTGGCAGCTGCCTCCTCGATTCCTCGACCGTGACCCCTTCGCGGACCCTTCTCTTGCATCGCCTTGTGCTTGAGGTCAATGCCCTTCATCTGCTTCACACCATTGAGAAGTCTGCGCCATTGTGAGACCTGTTGTCGCATCCACATAAAGCCTTCAGGGAGCTCTCCGCATCAAGACTCGGGTCCATCATGCATCCTTTAGACACTCTCATCCCCCGTCGACCTCAGCCATCGCTAACACCGTCTATTTCCCAATGTTCGTGGCCAACTGACATGCTGGACTGACTTCAGAAAGACTGCCAATCATTGGCCCCATACACGAAAGATCAATTCTCTCAAAACTGTACAAGACTAAGTTTTTGCTTGTCATACGACTGCTCTCACGAGTCTAATCCTCGAGCCTTCTCCGCCCATGTTGAATATAACTATCAGTTCGCCTTCCCTTCTCCTTCTCTCTCCTGCAATTCTATTGTAACTTGAGCTTGATCAACTACACAATGTTTTTGAAGTTCGTCTCTATCCTGTGGCTGGTGGCTCTGTTCACCACCACCGTCCTCTCCTTGCCCCTTGACCCATCTTCTCTTGTCCGCAGACAAAAGGGCAATCCCCAACGCGAAATGTTCTGCACATACAACGTCAAGTACTGCAGGGACAACTTCGGCGGTCACTGCAAGGAAGCGGACCCTCCACCATGGTGCAGCGTCATCATTGACGCTGCTCCTGCCTCCCCTATCGGCATTGACATCGAAAGCAACACCCTCGTCGCACGTCAGGACGTCACCCCTCCCTATGAACTGGCCCACGAAATATTCTGTGAGCACAACGCAGAGTTTTGCCGAATGAACTACCCCCAGGAGTGCATGGGCGGTGAGGATGTGATGCCAGCATGGTGTCATGTTAGTCCTCGTCGCTACGAGCCTCCTAGCAACCTTCCCCCCGAGATATACTGCAACTACAGCCCAGGACTTTGCCGAGAAGTCTTTGCTCATCTCTGCAAGGCTGGTACTGAACAGATGCCAGCATGGTGCCACATCGAGTCTCCCCCCACCGAGGACCCTGACAACGACGACAAGCCTTCTCAAGAAGAGGTCCGCGCAATGTTCTGCAAGCACAATGCACAGTATTGCCGAGAGATCTTCCATGAGGACTGCAAGCCTGGCAACGAGATGCTTCCAGAATGGTGTCATGTTGAGCAACCTCCCACCGAGCCTCCCACCGAGGGCCCTGTCAACAGTGGTGCTCCCCCTCCTCCCGAGAGGATTCGTCCAATTTTCTGCAAGTACAATGTACAGTATTGCCTAGAGAACTTCCCTGGGGACTGCAAGGCTGGAAACGAGACTGTTCCAGTTCCAGAATGGTGTCATGCTCCAAATCCTCCCACCACTCTCTCCACCTCTCTCCCTACCGACAGCACCACCCTTGTCGCACGCCAAGATGACAATCCCGCCCGTCAATTGTTCTGTGAGAAGAACGCAGAGTATTGCCAGGAGCACTACCCAGGCTACTGCAAGCCCGGCAACCAAAGGATGCCCTCATGGTGCCATATCAAGTCCTCTCCCACCTCTGTAGCCACTTCTGGTCCCACCCTCATCGCACGCCAAGATGCTTTGGGCAAGCGCACCCCTCAAGACCCCGACAGGGAAGAGGAGGAGAGGGAAGAGGAGCAGGAGCAGGAGCAGGAGCAGGAGTATGAGCAAGAGGAAAAGGAAAAGGAGGAAAAGCAGGAAGAGGAAGAAGAGGAAAATCCTCACCACTTCGAGAGGTCTTGGTGCAAGCAGCACCCCCATCACCCATACTGCTACTCTCAGTTCTGCATTGACAACCCTGGTCGCTGCAAGAAGGAGCCTGATGGCAAATGATTTCGGGCAACGAGGACTCGCAGGACATTAGCAGGAGAGACAAGAAGGGAGGATGGTACTGTTTCTGGATGTGTTAGAGACCTTACTCTTCTGCTTCTCTTCCCTTTACTCGCCCCTGTTGGCTCACACTCCTTTTTTTTTTTACCCTGCACTCACTGATGATTTGATTCTCTCTCTTCGGGCTCCCTAAGGATCTTCCATGATGCTACTCGCCTCGTCTCCTCTATGCCTTCTCCCCTTCTCCCCAATCTTGCTTTCTATCGTTTCGCTCCAACACCACTGTCATTACTGTCTACTATATTCTTACTCTAGTCTCTAGTTACAAAACTCAAATACCAAAAAAAAATATCTGCTTCATCACCCCCTTCCCACATCATCGTTTCTCTGCTGTGCTGTTCATTGGCTTGTTCTAGAGGAGTAGCAGCCATCACTTTATACGAGCCATCCGTCGTAGCAGAGGTATCCACATAGAGTGGTGAGATTGTCGGCTCTCTGCGGATCAAGGTCTACACATTGATGTGAACTGTGCATTGTCACATCACACCTCCTATATCACCATACTCTCGATGTGCCAGATCTGTCATCTCTCAACCTGCTTTTCCTACGATCTGTGGACACTATAACAACGCACAATGATGTCGGGACTACAGATGGTACCCAAGAAAGCCGCAGAAAAGACGAAAATACATCCCATCATCGAGATCCATCGTGCATCTTTATAGCGCCTTGCCTGGAATGCCACTGTACATGAAGGGTTATGTGGACATGAAACTATAGGAAGGTGTAATAATGGAATTAATTGACCGATTGATATTCGCGCTGCTTTGGGGGGAGTAATACACATTTACATAAAACAGAGAAAGAAACAAGAGCGCAAACAAGACAAATGTGAGCCGATTACAAACATCATCATATCTCCTCGTTAATTAAGTATGGTTACGAAGAGAATAAATGATATCCGGAATGTCGAGTCGTTGAAGAGAAGGGCGTGTAAGACAAGGAGTTTTCTCCTCTTTTTGGAGTGATACACCGTGAGCCGCGTGGACGGAGATGCTTCTCGTGAGGCCACTGATCAGCTTTCCAGACGAGGACGCGCAGTCATGTGGTGAACCTGTCCCATTCTGTCCGTCGACACGTTCGCGTTGGGGAGAGATCCGAGAGTATGTAGCGAAACAAGAAGGACCAAAACATCCGGGCGAGTTCCAAGCAAGAAATTACAGAGCGTTCTGACTTTATGCGGGGTTGTTGTTGTTCTTGTTGCGCAGACCAAGAGTGAGACCGACAGCCAGACCGACAATGATGATGATGAGGAGAGTAATGAGCAAGCACCACCACTTCAGCTTGCGAGCGTTACGAGCACTCTTGATGCCCTTATCAAGTTGAACATTACCAGCTTCGGTGTCCTTCTTAACGTTCTCGGTATGCTGCTCGGCTTGTTGAATCATGGGCTCTTGAATAACGACGGCCTCGGCGAGATCCTCGAAGAGCTTGTTGAGCTCGATCAGAGTACGCTCAATCTGTTGAATGTCGTTGTGGCGAGCGCGCACAGCACCAAGAACGGTGCTGGCAGTGGCCGAGCGGTTGGTCTTGAGCTAGAGACGAAGTTAGCATATGTGATTGACGATGCGCAAGAGATGAACGTACAGCAGTCTGGAAAACACCCTCGTTGCCCCAATCGGCGTTGGAGGCCTCCTGGACTTCGGCATCGGTAGCCTCAGGGTTGACAATGCGATATTGGCGGGCGATTTGCTCACGGTATCGGCGCTCGTAGCTAGCCTCCTCGTTACGGTACTCCTCGAGCTGCTTCTTGAAGCTCGTCTTGAGCTGGCCGACCTGACTGTTCTTGATGTTGTTGTTGCGACCGCTTCTGGCTGCGTCTGTCTCCAAAAACTTGATCTGATCCTTGATGGAGGTGTTGAGAACCTGCGTCTGGGTGATGATGGACTCAAGAGCCGAGTTGGAGGAGGCATCGGGGCTGTTGAGAGTGCGCTGGTGAGCTGCGGCAATCTCGGAGATGTACTGGGTCAATTGACGAATATCGGCTTTGGCAGCCTCGACGCGCGACAAGAAGTCCTGGTTACTGAGGACCGTGGGAGCTGCCTGTTGCATTGGGGCCTGAGTACCAGTGGCTACCACTCCAGCGGGATGTTGACCAGATACACCAGCAGCCTGCGTTGTGCTGTATTGCGAGTCCTGAGTCATGGCCGAGTAGTTTGATTCTCCATGGCGAGTGGGTGCCGGAGGCTGGAGAGGCTGCTGCTGTGTCGGGTCAGTATCTTTGTTCTTGCGACAAGCTCAGAAATACACACATCACCATACGACTGTCCGTAGGGGTTTGCCTGGCCGTAGCCCTCGTTGCCGTAAGGGTTGTCTCCATCGCCGTAAGGGTTTCCGCCGTAGCCCGAGTATTGGTTGTTGTTATTGTAAGCCATGTTTCGGCGCGAGCGCAATTGATGCGCGAGTAATTATTAAGATGTTGGCGTAATGTTTCTGTAGTAGAGAGATTGGAAGCGTTGGCGACGAAAGAGTGAGATGGCGCTTCGGCTTGACGACACGTGCAAAGGCGGGATGCGGGTATTAGGCAGGAGCGACGACGGTCGGTTCACAAAAGAGAGCAGCACGCGACGGGATTATTGCAGTCCTGGAGGAAGGCGCGACGACGACGATTGTAGTGAGGAAAAATGGGTTGAACAGGCAGTCAAGGTTCTGTCGGTTCGTGATTGCGCGCTTGGACTGGAGCGACGGGTGCAGCAACGACGACTGGTCGTTGCCATTGGTTCAAAGGCGACTTTGGCCAGGCACAGCCTAGGTGATCGGCCTCCCGCCCAAGTCAAATTTCCCGGTCTCCCCAACACCATAACAATCACTTCAAGTCTTGAGATATCCATCGTCTTGTTCACCAGCGCTTTACTGTGCTTCTCTCCTGTCTGTACATGATCTGTCTTTTCTCGTGTCATCACTGAGCCGATCGAAACACTGTGCCCGACTCTGCTGCAGGCAGCCCGCCATGAAACAACCGTCACCAACGTGCAAACACCAAGTCTGCGCATGCGCCATCTTTCTTCCCACTTTCCGTCTTCTTGGTGTTGCGAGGTCAACCTCGTGTTTTACTGCTGTCAAGCGTATTTGCCCCATGTTCGTCATGCCGCCTCGACACTCGAGACACAATGACGATTGTCGTGCTAAGAATACGGTATGGATGCCTAGGCTGCCGCTTCCAGCCAACTCAATCGCCGCTTTGGCAAACATGACATGCCGAACCTGGGGAAGTAACATGCAGGGTCGTCACTGAGATTGAACAGGATAGATAGAGTGCTTCGTGAATATCTTGTATTCTGCCTCTTGCGAGGTCTTGTCCTTGTAGGAGCTAAACTGCTGTTGTACAAAACCATAGGGGAATCTCTAGTAAAGTCCCATTCCAGCCGAGCCGTGAATCATCGTGAGCCGACCAACGCCATACTAAAAACACATCCATTCGTGAAAACGCCTTCCGTCCCATTTATCATCCATTCGTAAACCATAACGCACTGAAAATGCATGCTTTCGAGTCATCTGAGTGAGAAACACTCGCATTACATCTCGAGATCGTCAAAGTCTCTCATCATAACAGCCATCTGGGCACGCTTGGCAGCCTCGGCGAGAAGGCTGAAGTCCTGCAAGAATGGTGATGCGTCGTTCAGGCCTCTGGGCTTCTCCTCTTCGCAGAAGCTACCGCGGTGTTGCTGAGGGAACTGAGGCATTTGCTGGTAGAAGTTGTTCTGTGCAGGTGGCAACGAGAACTGAGACTGGCTTGAAGGCGACGACACGGGCGCGGCAGAGACCAGAGTGGGTGACTGACGAGAGCTCATGTTGGTCTGATCAGGGCTGGTGTTGATGGAAGCCAGTGATGACAGGCTGGCCGAGCTTGTGAAGTTTGATTGGTTGTAAGAAGACTGAGGGTAGGCAGGTCTTTGCTGGGCGTAGAAGTGTTGATTTGAGTGAGAGTCCATTGCGTGTGTAGATGTGTAGAATGCAAGTCGACTTGATAAACTGGAGAAAGTTTGTGGAGGAATGTGGAGCAGAGAGAGCCAGGGGAGGGCTGGCCTTTAAGCTGAAAGGGCTGAAAAAGAGTCGGCTATGACGACTCAAGAGGAATCGAGAGTGGGTGGAGGATCGGCTGTCAGGGACCGGTCTGCTCTCGGCTGACTTGGGGAATAACGACTCGTGCGTAGGAGAAAATTAAGCCGAGGGGGGAAGATCCAACGTGCAAAGGGCTGTGAAGGGAGCCGGCTAAAGACCAAGTGATTGGCAGAGGTCGGATGGAAGGACGGGCTGATATGCGCACGCGAGTCGTTTTGTTTGGATCGGCCGAGTACGTGGGGAATCTGGGGATTGACGGCAGGAGAAGCAAAAAGAGGCTGATGTGATAAGCGCTCTGATGGTGTGCTGGTGCTTGATTGACGGCGCGACGGTTACGAAAACAATTGTGAGCAGGAAAAAAGGAAGAACAGAGGGAGGAGCAGACAAGAAATACAGAAGCCGTCAGACCTTGCTCGGCCTTTCGTGGAAACCGTGGTGGATCGCCTCATCCCCCCCACATCCACCACCAACGACACGAACCCGTAGTAATCCGTCCGCATTTTTACTGCCGGCCCGACACACGGCGCTCTGGTCAAGATTGCGAGAAAGGCCGGGGAAGGTGCGCGATTGGTGTTTTTTACGACTCGGGGTAATTTCTCGGCACTACGTAGCCCTTCCACTCACAGTCGCAGAGAAGACCGAGTGGTAGGCGCTGATCCAATCCTCTTGCAAGGGCTTCGAAGTTCAAACACAACAGTCTGTAACAACCGGCGTCATGCATCTGAGTTGATCAAGGCCTGCATTGACTAAAGATCGCCTTGCTCATCACCAAAGAATGTCAGATTCGTCTCTGTCACCCACAGAGCATAACTGCAATGTGGAGACGACTTGCAAGGCGATTCATGGGCAGCGGCCTAGAATCCAGTCTCGAAGGACTCTGTTATGATCTCTCCAACCATATGCCCCGCGACTCGCGAGCAGTTACACTAATGCTCGTGCATCAAGGCCCTCGAGACCTGACAATACCTCTGTGCCAGAGGTCACATGGGTAGCATCGGCGTGGGTCCTTACTGTGCATGCTTGGAGTCTGCCTGAATCTGGCCATTGCAAGAATGTTCTATCACGACTCTAACCGTTCCGCTTACTCGTGGACACATACGACTGCTATCAAAGTCGAAAGCTCAGGGTGTGTTGCCAGTTGATCGCCAAAGACACTCCCCATCTGCGTAGCGGAGATCATATCCAGACCGCAGCACCAACAAGGTCTGGTCTTCGCTTTCTACATACACATCAACCAGACGACGGCTGCTCTGAACTCACACGATGCGGATTGGAAGCCTTGTCGAAGTTGTCATGCTTGAGTAAACAGACATGAGCATGGTTGATCGGGCCGTATATCAAAATTCTTCTTCAGCAAGCGAGGAGGATCTCGAAATACACTTTTCGTCTCCACTTGACCGCCGGACGAGCAAGATCCGGGTGTGGGGTGAGATGGCGCCTGGGGAAGATCCACATTCCGTTTCTTTCTCGTCCAAACATCAGAGAATTCTGCATTCACCCTATCACGAAGATCACTTTTCTCCGAGAGACGAGCGAGTTGTGACCTGGAGCGAACATCAGGCTCTCCAAAGCACATGTTTTGTCGCTCCAGGAAAATATCGGGAGATTTCGACCAGTATACCCGAAAAGTGGTCGGTTGACAGACAATCCCGTTACACATGCTCGCTCGGTCAAATATATCGAGGCATGAAGGAAAACTCTCATTTTCATCCCAACGATCGAATACTGTATTCCCAACCCCTGTCTGCAGGAAGCAACAAAACGCCATCGTCATCCTCTAAGTAAAAAAGACAAAATCCTTCGATGCGTCTTCGATGCAGGAAAACAGAGTTTGTAGGTACTCAGGTACATGTCGCTTCGGCATCTCACGGCTACAAAGCACGAGTATACATCGTCATCTGTATTTTTGTCTACGCAGGCCAAGGCAGGCGGCTCTGTTTCTTCATCTATCTCGCCTTGGTCCCTGGAAAAGAGATATGGCGTAGGTTGGTGGTAAGTGGAGCATGCTCCGCCTGCGAGAAAGGAAATCTTCGCGCGCGATATGAAAAATTCATGGTAGAGAAATGGTCGAAGTTGTGGCGTAAGTCGATGAAGCATCTTCGGACCGAGAAGTGCTTGGTGTTGTTTGAGCCTCACAACTCTGCGAGATTCACTGCGAGAATCACGACGAATAATCTTTGACGTTCAAAGACACTCGGTGCTTTACCACCTGAAAGATTTACCAGCGGGACTAGAGCACGGATACCACTCCCAGAGAGGTCGGCCGACGTCTGTCTCGCTACAGCCAGTCCGTGGTGAGAACAAAACAGCCCTCCACATTCCGATCTCCATATTGCAACACGTCCAAGATGCCCAACACCTCCTCTAGCATTAGCATATCACACCAACAATCATCTTTGTATCGCCTGTGACACCTGTCATCAACTTCTCGCCAGCACCTCTCCACCTCTCCATATCAGACAGTACCATATCACCCGACCTCAAATTTTCAAATTTCCGAACAGCCAGACACAAAACACCCGTCCCACAGACATCCCTCTCCACTACCGAGAACACACACACCCACACTCCCGAACCGCTTTTCTCCCCCCGAAAACTTCACGTCTGCAACCGTGCCACCGTCGGCAACGGTGCATAAGACCTTGGCATAAAGGGCGTGTGAAAGAGTGCGGAACAATCTGTCCACGGAGCGGAAGAATTGGTATTCGGGTCGGAAGCAAAAGAGACTTGAGCCGCGGAGTCTGCGGGTGTATGTGGAGGAGATGTTTGGAGGGTCGAGACCACAGATGTCCTCGACACGAAGTAAGCGGTTGTAGGCGTGTGTAGCCGCCGCGCGTTCGTCGTATCTGTATGCGCAAATGTGCGGCGACTGGTTCGCTATCAGCTTTGTAGAGAGTCAGAATCTCAGTCGGCCTTTGACATCGTGTCTTCTCCATACGTTTTCGCTCATAGATACGAAGAGATGTGTCTAGACAATTTGCGAATGCTATGAGAGTGATTGTCCGGTTAAAAGATCCCTCGGCTTGTCGCTTCACGTGACGACTCGGCGTCGGCTTTCCCACGTGCCCCTGCCGAAAATCTCGAAAAATACTCCGAGACCCCTTTCGATTGCCCATACCAAGGTCATTTCTAGACCCAAAAAACGATGCAGAGGACAGCAAAAGCAATGATTCCGCCCGGGCTCGAACCGGGGACCGCCTGTGTGTTAGACAGAAGTGATAACCAACTACACCACAGAACCAATTGTTGAAGCTTTGTTTTAACCCCACGGTATATATCGTGCGGACAGCATCCCGTAACGCGGCTACCTATCGAAATGCACAATATTTTCACGGACGAGATCGAATCCATGGAGATATAGCATTCTTTAGAGCTCTCTTTGGATCCCATGTTTGATCTAGAAACCACTGTGCCTTCTATTGTGAGGATTGTGTTCTACACCTTCATGGGAGAGAGGAGTGAAAGGGGCTGGAGTTACAAAGTTTAGCACATGGGTGAGAAGCAAAGAAGAAGACAAAGGACATGTATATTAGAGTTAAAAGGGGGGTATCTAGAATGTTATGAGACAAAAAAAGAAAACAGTAAACCATATACTAAACAGAAATCTCCTCATACACGTTTCTCCCTACGCGCTTTCGGCCCCGGGCCCCGGGCCCCGGCGGCCAGGTCCCCCAAAGTCGTTCCAGTAGCGATCTCCATCACCATGGCCAGGTGCAAGACTAACGTCAGACCTGCATTTTGGCTGTTCAAAGTCCTCTGCTGTACCCACAGGCCAGATGGGTAAGAAACAAATCTCATCCGCTGCACAACCACGACATTGCTTCCATGTTGTCCAAGCGAGGTAGCTCTTCAACTGCTTGATCTGGTTCAAAGCGGCGGTGTAGTCTGTCTCCTCGGATGCACTTGTCAAGCTTATACAGAGAGTATTCGTCACTTGGCGTATCGCTTGAGCTGCCACATCTGTTGATGTTGTGGAGTCGGGGAGGAACTGTGAGGCGCAGCGTTCGATCTGTGAAGTCGAGTTGCGAGCGCTGTAGTCGATGAATGGGCGTAGCGCACGTTCGATTTCTGCTTGTAATGCTGAGAGCGTGCTGAGAGAGCCTGAAGCAAGATATTCGATACGGTCGGCGTAGCGTGCGACGACCATGTCAGCGATGGCTTGCCAGTTTACAGCATCCGTGTTCTCTGTCTTATGCAGGATCATCTTGTCCACGGCCATGCGAACATCATCGATGGTGCTGGATGCGTTGTTGATACGCGGACGACCAGAGTCGTCAAAGAAGACGGCTTCTGGGTATGCGAAGGTAGAGACAAAATGCTCGTAGTCAAGAGCCACACGACCACCACCGATACCATGATAGCGAGCAGCAACAGCACGATAGTAACTGAAACCATCGCCGTTGTCGCCGCCACCACCAAACCCACCGCCAGACTTGGGATTGGTCTTGGCCTGT
>Ga0268251_10000178_pt1 | contig 23656 bp, 29 predicted proteins | sample AgamicAsMae_FD_200527 | JGI IMG/M metagenome (GOLD analysis project Ga0268251, IMG submission 200527) | Agave microbial communities from Guanajuato, Mexico - As.Ma.e (v2) (version 2) | ecosystem: Host-associated > Plants > Phyllosphere > Phylloplane/Leaf | place: Guanajuato, Mexico | collected...
CTTCCCCCCCCCCCCCAGAAAGCGCCTGATAATCGATGAAAAACGCTGCCATCTACTATCGCCACTTTGGACATCCGGAAAAAACACTGAAGCTTGAGCATATACTTACGCCTCTCTGCCCTGCCGACAGCCTGCGGGTCAGGATGCTTTGTGCCCCGCTCAACGCCTCGGATTTAATTCCGGTGACCGGCGCCTACAGCCTCCGCATGACACCACCCGCAATCGCCGGATATGAAGGCGTCGGCGTGGTGATAGCGGCTCCACTGGCCTTTAGCCACCTGAAAGGCAAGCGTGTGCTGCCGCTGCGGAGCGTGGGAACCTGGCAAAACATCCTTGACTGCGATCCGACATGGGCGATTCTCGTGCCGGACGAAATAGATACCTCGCTCGCTGCGCGGGCATATATCAACCCGCTGGCAGCTTTACTGATGCTAAAGCACTATAGTCCGGCGGGCAAGCAGGTGCTACTGACCGCCGCCGGGTCTGACTGTGCGCTATTGCTGGGGCAGTGGGCATTACGCCTGGGCGCCACATCCATGGTCGGGATCCACCGTTCACCCGTTCATGCCGAGCGACTCGCGGGCTGCGGTATTACGCCTGTATCGCAGCACGATGTGCAGGCCGCGAAATATTACGCTACGCACTCCCGCCTGGTTTTTGACGCAACCGGCGGAACCCTGGCCGAAGATATTCTGCAATCCCTCCCCGAAGAGGCGCTGTTTATCTGCTATGGCCTGCTTTCCGGCCACCCCTCCCGGCAAACCCGCAGGCTGCCACGGATACACGGGTTTCATATTCGCAATTATCTGGATGCGCTTGCTCACGCCGAATGGCAGTCGCTCTTTGATGAAATCTGGACGCTGCTGAAAACAAGCAGACTCAGTGAAGCCAGACACTTTGCGCTGGCAAACTGGCTGGAGGCCATTGCGTTTTATCGGACTGCAGGCCGGACATCGAAGCCAATGCTGGTCATTGACATGCTGTAGTGGAAGTTCGGAACGCGCCGCGGACAGAGGACGCGTTCCAGTAACGAGGCGGGGTACTTATTTATCCAGAACGATGCGGACAACGCTGTCCGGTGCGCTGGTGGAGTGGTCCTTGTTAAACGGCTGTTTTACCGTGACAAACAGCGTCTGGCCGTCGACGGACAGCAGCATACTGTTTGGATTCGGCGGCAGATCCCAGGACTTTTTCACCGCGTAAGTGGTCGCACCCAGGCTCAGCAACTTACCGGTATTGATATCCACCACCAGCGTGGTTTTCACCTGTGAGTTGTCGGTGACAAACAGACGACCGGTTTCCGTATCTTCCGCCATGTTCAGCAGTAGTGCCGGCTTGTCGCCCAGCGGCTTCCAGCGGTGCTCAATACGGTTACTGCGCGGATTGAGCACCAGGATCTCACGCCGCCGTTGGCCGCGTAGATACGCTGCGTTTTCTCAGAGTAGTGCAAACCGGTCATCCATTTCCCGGTATTTTTAATACGGGTTTTCAGCTTCAGCGTCTGTGCATCCAACACCCAGATAACCGCCAGATCGGCAACTGCACCGATATAGAGCAGGCCGTTATGCAGCATGACCTGGCGCGCACCGTACGGGAAACCTTCTTTATTGCGCTCAGGGAACAGCGTATGGCCTTTTACTTTACCGTCAGTCGTGTTCAGGGCGCTAATGCCGCCATCCAGCGAGTTGGTGACATAGACCACTTTGCCGTCTGCGGAGATTTCCATCCCAAAGTTTTTCAGATCGGTGTGGCTACGGCCGATGGTTTTGAGGGTTTTGAGGGTTTTGAGGGTTTTAGGATCAAGTTTGTAGCCCCCCCTGTACATCTTTAAAGCCTTCAGAGCTGGCGACGTAGAGTGCATCGCCTGCCGGGCTGAGTGCCATTTCATACAGGCCGTCGGCCAGGTCGCGTTTCACGACGTCGGTAGACGCTGCGGTGGTCGGCTCTTTTACGGCTTCAGGTGCGGCCGGGGTTGACGATTGTGCAGCGCAGCCTATCAGTACCGTTGCCACCAGCAGTGCCATCGCGAACGTTTCATCTTCATCAGGAAAATCCTTCACCTTATTAATCAGTCGGGACGGGGACTCGGTATCAGGGCTTATGATTATATTCCCTGCGAGCACGGTAATAGTAAAGAGAATGAGAACTATACGTATTCCCTTTGTATTATCAACCCTGATTGCCGATGGGTTTACCAGAAACCAACCAGTTTCATCCATGCGCCGCCCAGCAGCAGCCAGATAAGGATGGAAGCAATCGACACGATAAAACTGACGCCCCACCACTGCCCGGTGGTGTTATAACCGGAACCAAACAGCGCCGGACCTGGACCGCCGGAGTACTGAGTCAGCCCCATTGACAGGTTAGAGGTATAACCCAGCACCAGCGCGGCAAACAGCGGCGGTGCCCCCACGGAGATCGACACGGCCAGGAAGGCAAGGTACATGGCGGAAATATGGGCCATCGCCGAGGCGAAGAAATAGCGAGTGTAAAAGTAAACCAATACCAGCAACAGGAAGACCGTCAACCAGTCAAAGTGCCCAACGTAGCCGACGATTTTTTCTGAGATCCAGCTAATCATACCGTATTTGTTCAGCGCATTTGCCATCATCACCAGCACCGCAAACCAGAACATGGTGTCCCAAGCGGTTTTCTCTTCGGCGATGTTTTTCCAGGACATGATATTGCTGACTAACAGGATAGCCAGCCCGATAAAGGCCGACAGGGTGGCAGGAATAGAGAAGAAGATATCGCCCACGGTCCACAGCAGGATTAGCAGCACAAAGTCGAGGGCGAGAATTTTCTCCGCCAGCGACATCGGCCCCATCTTGCTCAGTTCCTGACGTGCAATACCGGGAATTTCCGGCGTCTTTTTCAGCTCCGGCGGGTAGAAGAAATAGAGAACCAGCGGCAGCAGGATCAGTGAAGCGATACCCGGCACGATGGCGCCGATAAACCAGGTGGTCCAGCTAATTTCAACGCCCTGGCTTCTTGCCAGCTCGGCCACCAGCGGGTTACCGGCCATTGCGGTTAAGAACATAGTACAAACTATAGCGTCAATCTGTGATACGCAGAGCATCAGGAACGCCCCGGCCTTTCTCGCCGTCGGCCCGGGCTCAGACTGGTAGGCGGTGGCGATAGACTGGGTAATCGGATACATAATGCCGCCGCCGCGCGCCGAGGCGGACGGAATACCCGGTCCGAGGACCAGATCTGAGAGCGCCAGCCCATAGGCCACGCCTAACATGCTGGAGCCGCATTTGGAAATAAACCACAGGGCCACGCGCTTGCCGAGGCCGGTTTTAATCACCGCGCGGGAGATAAACATGGCGATACCAATCAGCCAGATAGTCCCGTTGGCAAAGCCGGAGAGCGCGGCCACCTGATCGCCTTTCGCGGTGAGCGGCGTAACGCCCGTCAGCGCGGAGACGATCAGCGCAATCATCGTCACCGCCCCCATCGGCATCACCTTAAGGATAATCGCGAAAATGGTCGCAGCGAAGATGACAAACATATGCCAGGCATTGGCCGCCAGCCCGCCGGGCGGCGGGATAAACCAGATGATGGTGCCGAACAACACCGTCAGTACACCTTTCCACAGCGGGAAGGCGAGTTTTACGTCAACTATATTTTTAAGCTCAGCCATAGTTTCACACCTTTTAGAGTTACCTCTATTGTGTAAGGGGTAATTCATCGCGTATTGATATGCATCAATCCTGGTGCTCGGGACGTAAAACAGGCTTTTTGTTACAGGCTGAAGTGAGATATCGACAGAGGAAACTGGTGTGTTGGTTCCGTCGTCTGTAGACTCGATAATTGCTTGATTGCGTTAACCTGGGGGCCAGATGCAAAAAACTGAGATAGCGCTTTTGATTCTCGTCCTCCTCGTGCTGACGTTTGGGCTCTGGTTCGTGCTTAGCGGAAAAGTGATGGTGGTTATCAGCTGGCTTGAAACCTTGCTTTATCCGGCCATTGTGACGCCGATGTAAATCCCGCCTCTCCCTTCCCCTTAGTGAGTATCCGTACGTTATTGCGTGTTTTCTTGCCAATCATCAATATGTAATTTTGTATATAACGATTATCAGGTAACGCAAAATAAAAAATATTGCGCCGCACTCTGTGGCTGAAAAGCCTCGGTCTGGCGGAGGAAACCACGCTCTTTACCCGTAATCAGCTCTGCATTGTGATGCGCAATATCCCTGAGCTAACGAGTCAGTCCTGGCTGATGGTTCTGCGCGACCCGCGCTTTATCCTCTCCACCTCAACGCCAGGCAGCGATCCCGACGGCGATTACGCGGTACAGCTCTTTGAGCATATCGAGCATCTTCATCGCGGCTGGGAAAAGTCTCTGCGTGAACAGGCCAGAGAGCTGATTGGCGGGCCGTCGAGCGCGGCAGTGCCGGAAGGGATGACGGCAGGAAGCTGGCTTATTCGCAGCGGCCAGGCCGATATTCACATCGGCTATGCCAGCCATATGCCGCTACTGCTTAATCAGCCGGATCTGCACGTACTCCAGCTGTCTGCGTCCTACCGTATTGATGCTGACTATATGCTGGCACTGATCAAGCCCGCCCGGTATGAAACGCGGCTCTGGCGAACTATATTCTGTCTCCGTAAGGACAAGGTTTTCTGCTGAATAACGGCTTTACGCCACTCCTTTAGGCACCCACCACGAATTTTGCTATCATTGCCGCATACCGCGCCGCGCGACGCTGGCGTCGCCTTCCGTTTTTGTCGTTCTGATCGAGTAATCACTGTGAGTACAACCGCTTTTTCTTCGCTTCCGCTGCCCGCTGAGCAGTTATCCAACCTTGCCGAGCTGGGCTACAGCGCAATGACGCCGATTCAGGCGATGGCGCTGCCTGCCGTACTGAGCGGTGCGGACGTACGGGCAAGGGCAAAAACCGGCAGCGGTAAAACGGCGGCGTTTGGTATCGCGCTGCTCAACCGTATTGCCGTGGGCAACTTCAGCACTCAGGCACTGGTACTCTGCCCGACGCGCGAACTGGCGGATCAGGTCAGCAAAGAGCTGCGCCGGCTGGCGCGTTTTGCGCAAAATATTAAAATCCTGACCCTGTGTGGCGGCCAGCCAATGGGCCATCAGCTCGACTCGCTGGTTCACGCCCCACATATCGTTGTCGGCACGCCAGGGCGCATTCAGGAACATTTACGTAAAAAATCACTGGTGCTGGATAGTCTGAAGGTTCTGGTACTGGACGAAGCGGATCGCATGCTGGATATGGGCTTTACCGACGCTATCGACGATGTGATTTCGTATACGCCGCCGGATCGCCAAACCCTGCTCTTCTCAGCCACCTATCCGGAGGAGATCGAGCGCATCAGCGCCCGCGTGCAGCGCGATCCGCAGCGTTTTGAGGTTGAAGACGACGCGCAGGAAGCGAGCATCGAGCAGCGCTTCTACGAAACCACCAAAGAACAGCGTATGCCTCTGCTACTCTCCCTTCTGGGTCACTACCAGCCGGCGTCCTGCGTTGTCTTCTGTAATACCAAACGCGACTGCCAGAGCGTTTTCGACGCACTGGATGCACGCGGCATCAGCGTGCTTGCCCTGCATGGCGATCTGGAGCAGCGCGACCGGGATCGCGTGCTGGTGCGTTTTGCCAACCGCAGCTGTCGCGTGCTGGTCGCCACCGACGTGGCCGCGCGTGGTCTCGACATTAAAGAGCTGGAGATAGTCATTAATTTTGAGCTGGCCTTCGATCCTGAAGTCCACGTTCACCGCATTGGCCGTACCGGCCGTGCCGGAATGCAGGGCCTGGCGATTAGCCTCTGCACGCCGCAGGAAATCAGCCGCGCCAACCAGATTGATGATTACCCTGGAATGCAGGTGACCTGGGCACCCACCAGCGAAATCACGCGTGGCAATAGCGCGCCGCTTGAGCCTGAGATGATGACGCTGTGCATCGACGGCGGCCGTAAAGCCAAAATCCGCCCCGGCGATATTCTCGGTGCGCTGACCGGCGATGCAGGACTGACGGCAGCAGAAGTGGGCAAAATAGATATGTATCCGGTTCATGCCTATGTGGCGATCCGTAAAGCCAGCGCGAAACGGGCCTTACAGCAGTTGCAGAGCGGTAAGATTAAAGGGAAAAGCTGCAAAGTGGTGCTGTTGAAATAAAAATCCAGTATCAGAGCCGCCAACACAGCGGCTCTGCATTATGTGAATTAGCTTCTGATTTTACGATAAACATAGAGTACGACCAGCGCACCAATAATCGCCACGACAAAGCTGCCGAAGTTAAAGCCGTCAACCCGCCCGAAGCCAAAGAAGGTGCTGATCCAGCCGCCGACGACGGCACCGATAATCCCCAAAACCACGGTGATAATAAAACCGCCGCCGTCTTTGCCCGGCATAATCCACTTCGCCAGAATGCCTGCAATCAAGCCCAAAATAATCCAGGAAAGAATACCCATATTTACCTCATCCATTGTACAAAAACATAAAAACGAGCGTGAATAAGCCTGGCACATCATTTTTGTTATGCTCGCAGAGACGGCAAAAAATACGCTGAAATCTTCCCTCAGTCGACCTTCATATTTTTGTCATCTGTAAGCGTTTTACTTTATATGTAAACGGATATTCACCTTTTGATATAGAGCGAGCGTAAAAATATGAAGCGTAAACTGCTGGTTTCTCTTATTTTTTCTTTTATCGCTGTTAACGCCATCGCCGCAGACGGTGACTATAACCGCCGTGCACAGGGCGATCTGAGCGAACCAGGCGGCGCGCGCCGTCTGACCACCGATCAAACTGCGTTTCTGAAAGCCTCTCTGAGCAATAAAACTGCGAAAAACGTTATCCTGCTGATCGGCGACGGAATGGGCGATTCAGAAATTACCGCAGCACGTAACTACGCTATGGGCGCAGGCGGCTACTTTGACGGTATCGATGCCCTGCCGCTTACCGGCCAGTACACCCACTATTCTCTGGATAAAAAAACCCACAAGCCAAACTATGTGACCGACTCCGCCGCCTCCGCAACGGCATGGTCCAGCGGCGTGAAAAGCTATAACGGCGCGCTGGGCGTGGACGTCAACGGCAAGGCTCATCAGACCCTGCTGGAAATCGCCAAAGCGGCGGGCAAGGCCACCGGCAACGTCACCACCTCTGAGCTACAGGATGCGACCCCGGCCGCACAGGCCTCACATGTGACCTCGCGTAAATGCTATGGCCCGACCAAAACCAGCGAGCTGTGCAGCGCTAACGCGCTGGAAAATGGCGGCCGCGGCTCCATCACCGAGCAGCTGCTGGTCACCCGTGCTGACGTTACCCTCGGCGGCGGCGCGGCGACCTTTAAAGAAGTAGCAAAAGCCGGTAAGTTCCAGGGACAGATGCTGAGCGAGCAGGCCAGGACCCTCGGTTATCAGATAGTCACCAATGCCAGCGACCTGAACGCCGTCAGCGCGGCGAATCAGGATAAACCACTGCTGGGCCTGTTCGACGAAGGCAATATGCCCGTGCGCTGGTTGGGACCAAAAGCTACCTGGCACGGCAACCTGGACCAGCCGCCGGTCAAATGTGAAATCAACAGCAAGCGCAACGCCAGCGTCCCGACCCTGGCGCAGATGACAGATAAAGCCATCGAGCTGCTGAGCAAGAAGCCAGAGGGTTTCTTCCTGCAGGTCGAAGGGGCGTCGATTGATAAACAGGATCATGCGGCAAACCCGTGCGGCCAGATTGGCGAGACGGTCGATCTGGATGAAGCGGTGCAAAAAGCGCTGGCGTTCGCCCGTCGCGACGGCAATACGCTGGTGATTGTCACCGCCGACCACGCCCACTCAAGCCAGATTCTGGAAAATGGTTCAAAAGCGCCTGGCCTGACCCTGGCATTGACCACAAAAGACGATGCGGTGATGACCATCAGTTACGGTAATTCAGAAGAGGATTCCCAGAACCACACCGGCAGCCAGCTGCGCGTTGCAGCCTTTGGCCCTCACGCGGCTAACGTTGTCGGCCTGAGCGACCAGACGGATCTGTTCTACACCATGAGGGACGCTCTGGGCCTGAAGTAACCGCCCGTTAACGCTAAAAAACCGTAGCCAGACCGGCTACGGTTTTTTCATCTCAGGCACAGCCCTGCGGTTTAAAAATGCGGGTTGTCGATGCCGGGTTATCAACCCGCCTTCACTGCAATAACGTCGATCTCGACTTGCCATTCCGGGCGCGCTAAATGTGAAATCATCAGTCCGGTCGATACAGGGTACACGCCTTTTAACCAGCGGCCCATAATGTTGTACACCGTTTCACGGTGGCGAACATCGGTCAGATAAACGGTAATTTTACAGACCTCCTGCAGGTTGCTACCGCTCTCTTCCAGTAGCATCTTGATGTTGTACATCGCCTGCTCGGTTTGTGCAGCAATATCACCAATGCCCACTGATTCACGTGTGTCTAAGTTTTGTCCAATTTGCCCGCGCAGAAAGACCATATTCCCGGCAACAACAGCCTGACACAGGTCATTATCCAGATTTTGCTCCGGGTAGGTTTCTTTGGTGTTAAAAGGTCGAATACGTGTATGTACCATTTTTCTGCTCCTGATGTTTAAGCGGCCCTCAGGCCAGGAATTGACGAAGTTCTGCAGTTTGCGGCTGAGTGAACAGTATGTCCGGCGTGCCCACTTCATGGACGCGTCCTTGATGCATAAACACCACCCGGTCGCTGACTTTGCGTGCAAAATTCATTTCGTGCGTTACCATGATGATGGTCATCCCCACCTGTGCCAGCGACTCAATAACCTGCAGCACTTCACCGACCAGTTCTGGATCCAGCGCAGAGGTTATTTCATCGCACAGCAAGATTTCCGGATTCATTGCCAACGAGCGGGCAATCGCTACACGCTGCTGTTGGCCACCTGACAGACTGTCCGGCCAGGCATCAAATTTATCGGCCAGTCCGACGCGTTCTAATAACCTTTTGGCAGTGCGCTCGGCTTCGCCCCTGGGCATCTTTTTCACCAGCGTCGGAGCCAGCATCACGTTTTTACCCACGGTAAGATGAGGAAATAGATTAAAGCTTTGAAAAATCATTCCGACGTTCTGCCGCAATTCACGCAGAACGGCACTGTTATCCTGTTGCACGATCTGCCCATCCACCAGCAGCTCTCCCGCCTGATAGGCCTCTAAGCCATTAATACAACGCAACAAGGTACTTTTACCCGAGCCGCTTTTGCCGATAATGCACACCACTTCCTGGCGTTTTATCTGCAAATCAATGCCTTTCAACACTTCATTGTCACCAAAGCGCTTGCGCAGCGCGCGTATATCCACCAATGAAAAATCGGAAGTCTGTGTCATCAGTTGGTTCTCCGGGACAAACGTTGTTCAAGGTGCCTGCTCCACATGGAAAGCGGAAAGCACAGAAGGAAGTAAAACAGCGCTACGCTGCCGTAGACCAGAAAAGGCGAAAACGTAGCGTTAGAGATGATCTGACCAGAGCGCGTCAGTTCAACAAAACCAATTACCGACGCCAGCGCTGTATTCTTGATGGCCTGCACCAAAAAGCCGACTGTGGGTGCGATCGCTACCTGCAGCGCCTGCGGCAGAATGATGTAGCGCAACTGCTCACGAAAATTAAGTGCCAGACTTTGAGCCGCCTCCCACTGTTGACGCGGGATAGCTTCCACACTGCCGCGCCAGATTTCGGTTAAATAGGCGCTGGCGTACAGCGTCAGGCAGAGGCTGGCGGCAAACAGCGGCAAAGTATCAATGCCGATCATCGGCAGGCCGAAATAAACCAGAAACAGTTGCAGTAGCAGCGGCGTACCCTGGAACAGTTGTACGTAGCCGCGTACTAAATAGTCGATGGCACGCAAACCAGAGAGACGCAGTACCAGCAGTAACCCACCGACAACGCCCCCGCCAACGAATGCGATAGCGGATAAGCCAACCGTCCAGCGCAGCGCCAGCAGCAGGTTGCGATATATATCCCACAGGGAAAAGTCGCTCATCATAGCTCCTTAAGGCCGACGGAAAATAAAGCGTGGACCGACCCAGTTCAGGATCTGGCGCACGGCGACGGCCAACACCAGATAGGCTGCGGCGGCGATAATGTAGGCTTCGAAATTACGGAAGGTGCGGCTGGCAATCAGGTTGGCGTTGAATGAGAGCTCCTCGGTTGAGATCTGGCTGCACACCGCCGAACCCAGCATGATAATAATGACCTGACTAACCAGCGCAGGCCAGACTCGGCCAAGAGCCGGAGGCAGCACCACGCGGGTAAAAATTTGCCAGCGGTTTAACGCCAGACTTTGCGCCGCTTCAATCTGGCTGCGCGGGGTATTCTCAATGCCGGCACGGGCGATCTCACTGGCGTACGCGCCAAGGTTGAGGATCAGCGACAGTACGCTGGCAGTCAGCGCCGACATCTGTAGGCCCACCGCAGGCAGGCCGAAAAAGATAAAAAACAGCTGGATGATATAGGGGGTATTACGGACCAGCTCAACATAGCTGGCAATAAGCCAACGTAGCGGGCGCGGCCCATTGGCCCGGCCCCAGCCGCAGGCAATCCCCAGAGTTACCCCCAACAGCGTGGCCACCACCGTCATGATAAGGGTGATGGCGATACCGTTAAGCAGCATGTACCACTGGCTCAATACCGCTGAAAAATCAAAGTTCATGGTCCGGGTTCTCCAGTAGCCGTGACAGTTGCGCCACGGACGGCAGTGCAGCAACCTGGTGTAGCTGAGCCAGAAGTTGAAGACGCTTCGGCGCGGGTAGCACACGCCGGGTGCATAACAGGAATTTGTTATCCAGCGCTTCATCACTCAGTGGATTGGTGGCATTGCCCAGCGCGCGATCGACACGGCAGGTGAGCAGCCCTCCCGATTTCAGATGCAAGGTGACGCAGGCTCCTTCCGGTGCGGTTTGCAGGCGCTGGGGGTTGTGCCACTCTGGGCTGCTTATCACGCTGACTTTCGCCATCAGAGCATGCAACGCCATCGGCTCCAGTGATGCCGTCGTCAATTGATTCAGCGTTAACTCGCCATAAAACAGCGTGGCGGCAATGGCATAGGGCAGGCTGAATTGCGCCTGCTGCGGGGTAATCGGCACGGCGTAAATCAAGTTGGCGACCACGATCTGCGGCACATCGCAGTGAATCTGCTCAATGTCATCCGCTGCGATCGCATGCTGTTTTACTAAAGTGACAACCGCATCGACAGCCGCATGAGAAGACAGACACACGGGGATACGTTTAATATCCAGTCCCGGTTGCAGTAACCGCCAGCCGGTGGCGGTTAACTGTTCCGGCTGCCACTGGCCATCGTTCATCAGCGTCGGCAGTCCGTACGGGTGCTCCAGTGTATCCAGCGGACCGGTAATTCCCGCCTGTGCCATCAGCGCGGCCTGAATGCCTCGTTCAGCAGCCAGTCCGGCCATCACGGCTTTCGCATCACTGCCAAAGGCACTTTTACTGCCGCCGGTAGCGACAAGAGCCAGCGCAATGGCATGGGCTGTCTGAGCGGTGTCCAGACGTAACACGTGGGCGGCGGCAACGGCGGCTCCGACCACACCCAGTACGCCAGTTGTCCACCATCCGCGTTGATACAGCGGCTGGCCCAGCGCGTCACCGAGACGGTACTGGCATTCACTCCCCGCGATAATAGCCCTCAGCAGACTGGTACCGTCGCTATCACGCTGCTGCGCGACGGCCAATGCTGCCGGGATGATGACGGCAGAACCATGGACGAATCCGGCGTAGCAATTGTCATCAAAATCCAGTGCGTGTGCTGCACAGCCGTTGATCCGCGCGGCATCCAACGCGTTAACGCGCAGTGCGTCGCCCAATAGACTGGCCTTACCTTCGCTCATTACTGCCTGTTTCAGACGCTGCACCACCGGCATATTGCTGCCTGCCAGTGCCACACCCAGCGTATCTATCAGCGCGCGACGGGCGATCTGAAGTACTTCGCCAGGAACAGGCGACCGCGCGATTTCCGCGGCCCGCCCGGCCAAAATTTGGGTTGCGTAGTGGTTCATGTTATTTCCCGCCCGAAAAAAGACTCCCTGCGTTCAGGGAGTCACAATGCTCAGGACTCAGGCAGATCACCTGCCGGCGCACCCAGCCACACTTTCGAGATCCGATCGAGGGTACCGTCCGCTTTCGCGGCTCGCAGGATTTCATTCACTTTGGCAACCAGCGCTGGATTGCCTTTCGGCAGCCCGATATAGCACGGTGCGTTAGCCAGAATCACTTTTAGCTCGATATCCAGACCGGGGTTTTTCTGCTTCAGCGCGCCCGCGACGGTGGTACCAATTGCCACTAATTCCGTCTGTCCGGACATAAACGAGGCGATGGTGCTGTTGTTATCTTCGAAACGTTTCACGTTAGCTTTCGGTGCCAGAGTGGTTAACTCTTCATCCTGCATGGAGCCTCGGGTGACCGAGACCGTTTTGCCAGCCAGTTCGTCACCGTTGCTGGCTTTCACCCCGGACTTACCAAACACCGCATCGAAGAAAGGTGCGTAGGCAATGCTGTAGTCGATGACTTTGGCGCGCTCTTCGGTTTTACCCAGCGAAGAAATGGTCATATCGGCTTTACCACTTTGCAGATAAGGTACGCGGTTTGGGCCAGTGACCGGCACAAGTTGCAGTTTTACGCCCAGTTTGTCAGCGATCAGTTTGGCCGTGTCGATATCAATGCCCTGTGGTTGCATGTCACTCCCCACAAAGCCATAAGGGGCGTAATCCTGGGGAACCGCAATACGCACCACCTTTTGTTGCATGATGGTATCCAGTAAATCGGCTGCACGGGTGGTGAAGCTTGAGAAAGCGCAAGCGAGCCCGAGCATTGCTGCAAATGCAAACTGTTTTTTCATCTCATTATTTCCCGTTCATGTTATGGTTGCGTAAATGTGTGGTCATGAGGTTGATTTATTGTTTTTATTAAAATAACCAGCACGTACAGCGGTGCCAATTAAATTAACGAAGAAACGACAGGCCGTAATGGCGGTAATTTGGTTAATGTCTTTCTTTGGTGTGATTTCAACGAGATCCATCCCCACAACCTTTCCTTTTTTAACCAGACCTTGAATTAATTTCCGCATTTGGTGATAGGTGACACCGCCTAATGCCGGACCATTGACGGCAGGCATAATAGTCGGGTCAATACCGTCAGCATCACAGGTAATATAATAATAACCGCCATCAGGAATACGGGCTAAGACGCTATCGATACCTTCATCATGCAGCTGGTGGGCTGGAATCAATTTGGCACCATACTTGAGCGCAGCATCCACCTCTTCCTGGCGGGCCGAGCCGTTAGCACGCAGGCCAATTTGCCAAATCTCACCAATGTGTTTCATCTCAGAGGCGCGACGGATCGGGCTGGAGTAACCATCCGTCACGCCATTAACATCCTGACGCCAGTCCAGGTGAGCATCGATATGAATCAGGGTGATGGTTTCATTCAGTTCATCCAGCGCGCGCAGCACCGGAATTGGGACACCGTGGTCACCACCAATCACCAGCGGCATACCGCCCAGCTGCAAGATTTTACGCACCACCGCTTCAGCCGCTTCGTAATGTTGACCCAGGGCACGCGCATCGCCTGCGATATCGCCGCAATCGACCATGTGAATGTCCTGGTTATCCATTAGCGGGCCGCCAATATCGAAATCGTAACGCTCAATGCTACGCACAGCCCGATCGGTCGCCTGACGTACTGCCGTCGGTCCATTTGTTTGATCGTTAGTGACTTCGTCGATAGAATAAGGTGAGCCATAAGGGATACCTAATACGGCGATATCTACGCTATCCAACGTATTTAAATCATCGACGACTTCAGAATAAAGCAGGCTCTTATGACCATGCTTCGGGGCGGTGGTCATTTCTGGTTTATATGTCATATTATCCTCTGGCTTATTGGAATAATTAATTAAGGCTCCACCACTCTCCGGTGGTCCATAATTGCTCTTCGGTTCTTTTCACTGCGGCATGCACATCAATACGTGCGTTAGCAGCAAATAATGCCACCAGTAATTCACTGACTAATAATGCAGGTGTAATGGTGTCGAAAAACGACGTCGTTTTCTTTTGTACCAATATTGCTTCACATGCCAACCTTGCTACAGGAGAACTGGCATTATCGGTAATCGCTATAATGCGAATTTTTCGTTGGGCCAAATATCGCGCCAGTCTGACGGCCCGTCGTGAGTAGGGAGCAAGGCTGACAACCAGCAGCACATCTTTGGCGCCGATCTCCCCCATCAGTGTCATCATGCCGCTTTCGCCCGCGCCATCAATCAGGCGCACATTGTTGGTAAACCAGGCGCTTACATGTTGAAAATGGAAAGCGACAGGAAACGATGAGCGAAGCCCCAGGCAGTAAATGGTTCGCGCTTCGGCCAGCAGCCTGCTGGCCCGGGTCATCGTCTCGAGGTTCTCCTGACGACAGAGTGTTTCAATATGAGACTGCGTAGTGCTAACCAGGTCACGCAGCAGGGAGTCTTCTCCCTGCTTATTCATCGCAACCAGCCCCGGCACCCGTGATTCATAGATGCTGGTTTTGGCGCGTACCGTGGCAATAAACACGTCACGCAGCGCATCGAAACCATCGAGCCCAAGCCGCTTTGCCAGACGGGTCATTGTGGAAGGTGGAACGCCGGCAAGACGTGACTGCTCGCGCATTGACATCACCGCAACGTCTTGCGTGTGGTCTAACACAAAGCTGGCGGCCTGCCTTTCCTGACGGGGTAGCTGTTCGTACATTGCTTTAAGCCTGGAGATAACTTCAGCCTGTTCCATATGCGATTCCATTTCGGTTTGACTCAATCACATTTGCAACGTGTGTGCCAAAAATTATCAGCATTGATTTTAATGAATCAAAAATGAAAACAGCGCCAGGACTTATTGGCGACATACAGAGGGAATGCTGATTCCAGAAATGATTAGTCTGATTCAAAACGACGCGAAAAAAACCGGCGTGCGCTATTTTTCAGGCTAGTTGCGGCGTGGAGCTGTGCGATCTTTATGCACCAGTATGGAACATCGACTGCCTGCTGACAGGGCAAAAGAGGCGTTAATGGAGCAATCCAGCTGCTCTGAGTGGGTTTACTTTGAAATGGCCCCTGCAGGATTCGAACCTGCGATCCACGGCTTAGAAGTTCCTGGAACTATCTAAGTAAACAGTAACTTACCCCGCCATCACTGCGCTCACAAGTCCCACCTTCGAAAAACATGCAAAGCTCTGCAAACCGGTGCAAAGCTTTGTGTGTCCCGTTTTTGTCTCACACCACACCATCGTCATGACTGATCCGGTTTATCGTGAACGTCACCACTCCGTGCACTATCACGTTATCCAGCGCCTCGCCTTCGATATCAGTGGCGCTGCCGTCGCGCTCCGGGTTCCATGTCACCCAAATCTCTGAGCCTTCCTCACGTACTGTAGGGCTGAGCTTCTGCCAGGCTATTTCACTCACTGATTCGGCTTCATCAACCCAGCAAAGAAGAATGCGCGCTTTTGACTTAATGCTGTCGAGATTGTGACGCAGACCAGCAAAGACATAGCTCACGCTCTTATCGATAGTGCGAATGTACTTTTCGCCAATATCAAATTGAGCAGCCAGCCACGGAACGCCGAGTATCGCTTGCTTTACCTCCTGCATGCTCGACTCTTCCAGCGAGTTCATAAACTCACGCGCGCACAGGATTACGCCGCTCTCTCCGTTCATCATTGCCTGGTACGCTTTAACGGCTGTCATCAGGGCAAAGGTGCGCGTCTTGGCACTACCACGCCCGCCGTGTGAGCAGCGGTAGCGTTTATTGACAGCTGTAAACAAAGGAGCAAGCTTGGCGGGGATCGGAAGCTGAACTGTGTCACTCATGTTTCGGCTCAACAGGGAGAAGCTGAATCGTTGTCGGTTTCGGCGTCATGCTGCCATCAGATGACTTGTGATCGATTTCCTGACTGACTTTGTCGCCATACTTCTTCGGGTTCATCCGGGCCAGCGCCCATTTACGTGTGTCGATGCGAAGTCTGGCCTTAGCTACAGCTGCTGACTCCTCTGTTGCGTCATCAGCAATACCGAACATATCCTCAAAAATAGCGTCTGCTCTTGCTTCAGTTGCTTTCGCGTATTTGTCGCGAAACTCCTCATGCGCCGCTATCCAACGGAACACTGTAGACTTGTCAGGCATACCCGGACGCTTGCAGACTTTAACCAGGTTTTCACCAGAGGCAAGCAGTGCGCATATGTCGTCCGCCACCTCTGGTAAATAATCAGAAGGGCGGCCGGTTTTCTTTTTGGTCACCATAACAGAATTTCCTGCTGTGAAATGAAACCGATTCATCGGGCCGATAGAACCCGGATTCTGCGATTAGGTTATCTTGTAGTGATTTGCTCTGAAAACCGTTGTGAAAGTGGCTCTCAGCTTTTTGCCTTTAATATCAGCTAACTCAAAATTGAGGAGTGTGTTACTCACGCTGCCGCATAAAGCAATTTCATCTGCCCCTTAACCGGGAAAGCTGACATGCAGCGCGCTTCGAAATCCTTCTGATCCACACTGGACGCAGCAATATTTGTGACCGCGATAAGCTGCTGCTCAATTTTTTCCAACGCATCTGGCTTAAGGTGCTGGTGAATCTTCTCTCCGCTATCATGCGCAGCACCCTTTGCAGCCTTATAGACATATCCCGGGATTGCTACTGCATACACCCAGCGGGCTGTGATTTGACCAAACAAAGCGGGACAGCCGCCAACGTGGCCGAAATAAGGAAGACCGGACATCTTTGATAAAGCCTGGTAATACGGCTCCTTAAATCGTTTTTCCCATGATGTCGGCTGCTGACAGACCATCATTCCGACGATCTGCTCTTCCGTTAACTGAAAGTTCCTGCTCAGCAGCAGGTTTTTGATGTGACGGTCGCAGGCGCGGGCAAATTTTGCGGTAAGCCAACGAGCAAACTCTACGGCGAGTTCGGGATGAATCCAGGTGCCGCCGTAACGCCCTTTTTCGACGCGAACTAAAAGGGTAGAAATCTGCCCTTTAGAATTAAACGGCTCTATTTCAAGCTCTTGCGCCAACTCTGTAATGTAGAGCCTGGTCGATTCAAGGATTGTCCAGTTTTTCACCCTCTTCCCGTGATGCTTAGCCGCTACCGTGGCGTTAAACCAGCAGTCTGCGGTAAATGAGAAGGAGTTATCGCCATAGCTCATTGGGACTATGTTAGTCATTGCGTTTGCCTTACTTTGAGATGAACCTTTGCCGCACAGGAAATCAGCCCGTCGAGGCTCGCCAGCACTAACTGACTTCCTCAAAGGCTCATTTCAAAGGGTTTGGTTCGACGTGGTTGGATGCGCGTTGCGGTGCGCGGTGAAATTCGGGGTCCAAAAAGGCCAGCGCTGAGGCTGGCTCTTATTTAGTGTCTGGCTGGCAGTTTTTCTGCCATGTCTCATTGTGCGTCAGGATGTCCCGTTTCGTCTGCTTATCCAGTACGTCGATATCATGGGCTGTGAGATATATAGCCCTACTCCAGTCGCAACCGGTATCGACAACTATCGGTTTATCAGGTCCATTTTTCGCGCAGCTGGCGATCAACACCGTCATCAGGCATGCGGTTAACAGTTTGCTGAACATTTGCGGCCTCTTTTGTTGCCTCTACCCGGCGTTCTGCTGCAGCCTCGACGGCGGCGGCCTTTTCTTCAGTACGTTGCTTTTCGGCTTTCGCCTCGGCTTTGCCGGTCCCACGTGCATGACCCAGTCCGAACGCACCGATTACAGCAACAATTGCCGTAATGACAGCGCCAATCAGTATTTCAAGATTCATGGTCACCTCACACCAGCGCGGCTTGCGCGACAGCATAACGCGCCCGGCGGTCATCGATACCGTTGCGGCCGCCGTTGATGATTCTTGTCACGCGCTCAACATCGCCGCTATGCAGCAGGCAACCACTGGACGCGTAAAACCATGCAGCTGATCGGGCTGCGTCCTGATCTTCCTGAAGTAGCTCTGGTTTCTCTACCAGGTCTATTTTCAGCGCGGTACCGCATCTGCGGTAGTTGTTCAGTCCAGTGATCTGGATAAGTCCGCGCCCGCGGTAATTCCAGCCATCACCCGCTACCTGATTACCCAGGTTCTTTTTGCCCCACTCCCCGCCGTAAACCAGATTTGCAATGGCTTTCTGGTTGGCCGGTTGCGTAGCCGTTCTCCCGAATACGGCAGCTTGCTGTTCGGTGATCCGGTGTTTACCGAATGTTGGGACCAGACTACCAGCCGCATAATTCAGGTTTTCCACCAGCCGAGTAAAGCCGCCGGATTCATGCCCCACCTGCGCAATGAACATAGCGATGTCAGCCGGTACCGTGATGCCAAATTCTTTCAGTGCGACGTTGATGTGCGGAAACCAGCGCGCGGCCAGTTCGGCGCTGATGTTAGCTGCCTGTTTAAATTGCTCCTGGTTCATTACAACCTCAATGCATCTATGATCCGTGCCACATTCCCGCGACAGCGGAGAACAGCGGCGCAGATAGCGATATTAACGAAAACCACCAGCAGACTGGGCGATTCATGCAGCCCGAAAGCAAAGCGGAACGGGACGCTGGCGTATACCAGCACGACGAAGTATGCCAGCCAGGAGATAAACGGCCGGTATCTCGCCCCCCCGCGCTGATAGAACATCAGCACCAGCACAATGATGGCGCACAGAACAGAGTTCACCAGCGCCAGAGGATCAGCGACTACCATTTGCCCCTCCACCTCCCCGCATACGGGAGAACATACCGGCCAAGCTGTTCAGATCCTGACTACTGATAAACGTCAGGATTTTTACAGTTACAGCCGAGAGAATTACCGCGCCGAGCGCATCGAGTGGCCGCTCATTGTAGCCAGTCCATGCGGTAAGCTTTGCGCCCACTAGCCCGGCACCCAGCACGCCGACGATAAACGACGTGAAGAAATAACCAGTGAGCCGTAGGCGCGCGATATTTGCTGCCGTGGCGACGTAGAATACTGCACCGGCGAATGCGCCGAATACCACGCCGTAATCAATACCTGTGGCCAGACCGAAAACGCTGGCCCCCATCAGGCCCGCTGCAACGGTGGTGCCGGAAAACGGATCGGACATCATGCCCCCTCTATTTGCTGTGCATCCTCTACGAAATAGAGGGGAAATAAAAAAACCATACCTTTATCAAGTATGAAGAATAAGCATATTGGAGCCTGTTGCGAACACGAAAAACAGATCGTGCGATCTTACTTTCAGCGCATTCGCTACGGCAGCAGTCTATGCATAGAGCAGTGCGAAGATGATCTCAAACAATTTTCTTTGTAAGCATCACATCCAGCCCGCATCCAGCTGTGTATCGTTCATATGAGCCTGAAGTTCGTCTCCAGGAAGGACTACAAAGCCGTCACCCGTGACCGCATGGCATTCTGGCTGGCCCACTTCGAGGGGGTTAGGTTGAAGGATGTTACGGAGCAAAGGATTTATGCAGCCGTCAACAAAATGAGTAACAGGAAGCACCTGGAGATATGGAAAGTCAAAGCGGCCGCCGCGCAAAGAAACGGAACGCCTGCGCCGGTTTATTCTTCCGCACCAGTAACCACGTCCACCAAAGCTAAGCACCTGGCATTGATGAAGGCAATCATGCGCGCTGCAGAACGGGACTGGAAGTGGCTGGAAAAGGCACCGGTAATAAAGGTGCCTGCTGTAAGAAACAAACGGGTAAGGTGGCTGGAAAAGGATGAAGCAAAGAGGCTGATCGAAGAATGCCCGGAGCCGCTTAAGTCGGTAGTCAAGTTCGCGCTTGCTACCGGCCTGCGCCGTTCGAACATCATCAATATGGAATGGCAGCAAATTGACATGCAGCGTCGGGTTGCGTGGGTGAATCCTGAGGACAGCAAATCAAACAGAGCTATTGGCGTAGCGCTTAATGATACCGCCTGCAGGGTGTTGAGGGATCAGATAGGGAATCACAACATGTGGGTTTTTGTGCATACCAGACAGGGTAACAGGCCTGATGGCACAAAAACGCCAGAGGTGAGGAAAATGCGAGTTGATGATGGCCGATCCTGGTCAGCAGCTTGTCGCCGAGCAGGGATAGAAGACTTTCGTTTTCACGACCTCAGGCACACATGGGCGAGTTGGTTAATTAAGTCCGGAGTTCCGCTTTCTGTTCTGCAGGAAATGGGTGGATGGGAAAGCATTGAAATGGTCCGTCGATATGCTCACCTGGCACCTAACCACCTTACCGAACATGCGCGGCAAATTGATGCGATTTTTGGCGATGATGTCCCAAATATGTCCCACATGGGAAATCAGGAGGAAATGAAAGCCCTGCAGGATTGAATATTAGATAATAATTTACTGAATTAAATAGCAATTACTGCATTCAATAATCTCATATACCCCCACATATACCCCCACATTCATCCGCATCAATCCTACCCAAAAAGAACCACGAATAATGTGTGTATGAATTTTCCGGAGCAACAAAAAAGCAACAAATCAATCGTGGCGACTTTGCTCACCATACAGACAAAAAACACGCATATATACCCAGAAAACGTTGTTCCAGTCGTTCCAGTTGTTCCAAATCTCGCAATCATTTGAATTTTAAAGAATAACAATTCAAAAAGTGGAACAACTCGAGGGTAAAAAAGTTGTTCCAAATGGCGGTTTTGGTACAACTCGGGTGGGAGGATTCGAGCAAAAAACGGCAATTTCGCACAGATTATGTGCTGTGAATACCGGGGGTTCATTGAGGAAAAGGAAAAAGGGAGGGCAACGCGAGACGAGTGTGTGTGGGTGAATTATGTTGCTTGATTGTTACTTTTGGAAGGTGTGAGAATGCGATTTCAGGATGGGTGGCTTAAGATGAGGGTCGGCAATATGCCGCAGAGATTACTCTCGGTGGTGTGGGGATTTTAGCTGCTGAGAACATTTAGCGCAGAGCGATAGTAACCCACAGAACATCTTTCAGACCTGAAGTTAGGGGCCTGACCAGAGTGCTGTATCGCTCTTATGCGTCTCAATTCCGGTGAAGCGCCGGAACCGAAATTGGGCCCTCCTTCTAAGTGGTATCTCATTGATTAAACTTAATTATAGCGAATGTCGAGAATTAGCTAACCCATTGAATCAACATAATTATAACGATTCGTTAAAATCGCCGAGCAACAAATACGAACAGCATTCGGGGTCGCCTGAACATAAACACCGCCTGGGTTCAGAGGTTCCGACAAATAACGTAGAGACCTGAAGCGATGATGAAAATTCCATCATGAGGAAAATCATAATCTTGCAGTTTTGCAGGTAACTAAAAGTCACTCGCAAAACAACCTCGGAATTATCGGGGCAGCCAACAGCATTACGCGGAGTAACCCTGTGACAATTAGCATTTCCCGCACGTAAGGGGCATCGAAGGGGCTTGCATGCACTGAATCGCATGCTGGAGGAGATGTATGAAGAGGCCGACATGTGGCCATCCCATGATTAACATCAAGTGAACTTGTGGATGAATTACCTTTTAGGTAATCAAGGTTGCACACCTCAAAATCAAGGCAGAAAAAAGACCAGTCAGCCACACTTGATTTGATCTTTGATTGTGTCTATTATCACCTCATAGTTTGTTTATGAGGTGTTTTATGCAATCCAAAAACTTTCTGATTTCTGAATTTAAAGAGTGGCTGCAAAATCTACCCGAGCTAAACATCGTTAATGATGCTACAGCTCGTAATCTACGCGACTCGTCTCTTCGTCTTCTAACTGTGCTTGGTCCAGATGGCACTGACGGGGATATCCGTGATTACAGTGTTGCCTCTATGGCAGATACGTACGCCCAATCCGCTGAAACCAAACCATCAGACTCTAGCTTGCAAGCATACAAAAGCCGAATGCAAAGCGCTGTTGATAAGTTCATTGCTTATCAGAATGGTGAGCCTGATGGTGACAAACAGATTCAGCCTGCGAAAAAGGAGCGTAAAAAGGTGGCACCCAAGAAGAAACCGGTAGTTGAAGAACAGGTTGGCGTTAAAACATTCGAACTGCCAATCCCATTGCGTGGTGATCTGATTGTCACTCTCACAAACCTCCCTCGCGATCTAACGCAAGAAGAAGCTAAACGCATTAGTAATATTGTGGAGTCGTTCGCCATGTTTGACGATCTTACAAAAGAATAAAGCCCCGTTTGCGGCGGGGCTTTTAGGTCGGAAATATTTGCAGTATTTCCTGAGTGTACGGAGGATTACCTACCGCTACACATCTATGTCTACACAGACGTAGAATAGCGGTTCTCCCAACAAACTACAACCTGTGCGGGTAAACAGGCTGTATACAAAAACAGGAGAACAACCATGGCTCATGATGTTAATCGCGATGACTTCATCTACGAACACGACAAGCCGGTTTATGTGCGCAGCTACTGCCGCATCCGTTTCGGTGAACTCGAAAATGTTCGTCAGCACTTCCGCTCTTATCCGAGCTGCTGATGCTAAGTCCCCAACCCGGCCACGCACCGGGTTTTTTCATTCATTTTCAGGCATATTTAGCATCTGACGCAGTTTTTTATTCACATCTTTCTGACGCCTCGCAAACTCCATCTCAGCTTCAACCTTCCGCTCTTTGTTCCTAAGATTGGTAGATTCGACCTCCACTGCTAACAAGGCGGCCTGACAATCTTCTTTCGTAAACAAGTACGGTGACTTGGGCCTGTCGCTGACTCGGTACGCCTTGAGCCTCCCCTCCAGAACCCACTGAGTGACCGTAGCATTAGAGATACCGAGTAGTTCAGCAGCTTCCTTTCGTGTCAACGTTATCTTTTCCAAGAAAACTTCCATTTATCATTCAGTGAGGAGATCATTACTTGAGCATATATTTGATGGATCTAAAAGAGGTTTGCCGCAAAGTTGGGTTCAAAAAGACGGCCATTTACAAGTGGATGAACGCTGGTGAGTTTCCAAAATGCATCAAGATAGGAAGTTGCGTGAGGTGGGTTTCAAACGAGATAGACGAGTGGATTACAACGAAAGTTAATGAACCCAGAGCGTAGTTGCTGATTCATCAATCAGTTGATGTTATATAATTCAATCACGTTGCGCGGGCATGAACAACCGGCAACTGCCGCAGCCCTCTTGCATACAGGTAGCTGCGGCAACTCTCTTAAGCTGGTTTTTCAGGCCATTTGATATCCGGCGCTTTCGACGTATCTACCGCCTGCACTGCCTTGATGTATTTCATCCAGGCGATCAGGCTGTCCTTATCTTCATCGCTGATAATGCCTAACTGTAATTCCGTCTGCCACAGGCTGATCGTTATCTGTGCCTCTGCAAGTAACGTAGATTTCTGTTGCTCCGCCGCTTCCACTTCTGCCACGTGCAGCGCTTTCGCATCAGTCACCCACTCGCTGTCGTTCCACATGTCGTATGGCGTGGACGGTGCCAGCGTTGTGATATTGTCCGGGTAATCGCCCGGCAGTATGACTTCTGCTGCCACGCCTGTTTCTGTACTGTATACGATCTCACCCCTGTGGTCATCCACTAATTCCCAGCCTGAGCCGTCTGTGTTACGTAGGACGGCCAGGCCATTCTTTTTCGCCGGTGGCTTATCAATCGCAGAGTGCGCCGGGATACCGACACCAACCGCCAGAAACTCGTCAGAACTGCCGGTATATTCGCGCGTGGTGGCGTCGTAGTTGTAAACGG
>Ga0268251_10000179_pt1 | contig 23656 bp, 24 predicted proteins | sample AgamicAsMae_FD_200527 | JGI IMG/M metagenome (GOLD analysis project Ga0268251, IMG submission 200527) | Agave microbial communities from Guanajuato, Mexico - As.Ma.e (v2) (version 2) | ecosystem: Host-associated > Plants > Phyllosphere > Phylloplane/Leaf | place: Guanajuato, Mexico | collected...
GTTGCTCAAACTAAGCTCGAGATCTCACCACCATCCAGTGCAGTGTCGCAGAGCCACTACTATGACATGGCTAGAAGCTCAGAAAACGGACAGGTCAACGGCAAGCGCTCGTACGATCGCGTCTTCGACACGCGTCACCTGAACGGACCATTGAGACAGGGCGCCAGACCATCAGTTTCGGGCTACGGTCATATCGTGGCGGACGACGGAAACGACAGCGAACTCGCAGAGTTGGAGAGCTTGAAGATGAGCTACAGACGCGCAGATGGACGCGAAATTGCTCGCCCTCTTCCCCCCAGCCATGACTAAAGGACGACTAGCGGACAGAGGTCGGCACGGGAAAGTGTCGATGGGCATGTTTCATTTGTACAGGGGTGAAACAACGACTTTGGTCTCCTTTGTGTGGGCAAGCGAAGATGCGGGACATGTAATCGAGGAGGAGGGAATAGAAGTGTCGCAACCAATCAGAGATTATGAAGTTATTCAACGAGAGCAACGATAGACACGAGACACAATGAAGATACGCACACAAATTACAACTGAAGCAACGGCGGCCTATTTTTAAGTGAATTGTGATGTACAATATCGAGTGACAATGAATCATGTATTTAGACGAGCGGTAGACGGGGCGGATGAGTGGTTCCGTGGTGGTTCGGTCAGTGCTTTGATCCGCAGAAAAACGGCGGTTCTGTTGTGTTTGGTGGCAGTGTCGGGACAACCAGACGTCAATCCGCATTTCGCACAATACAAGCATCCCTGCCATAGCGGGCTCACAACTCTGCAAGACACGACTCGGATTGGTCAATCAGTAGCAAAGATCTCGAGTACCTGGATGCAGGGTTGCAGCCAAATCTGACGGTAAGTAGGGAAGGAGCACTCCGTACCAACAGGCGCCGAGTCCCAAGGGGTCCAAGGCGTAAACAAAGACAACGGTGTCTAGCATTGGTCTGATTGCAACGCTGATCTTGACACATTCAGCGCAAAAATCGAAAGCTGACGTGTTACATGGCAGAAAGGCAGCAAACAACATGTCAGACTCGGCAGGAATGTGCGGCGACTTTGGGAGCAAGCGAAAGCGCACTATGGAATGGGCCATGAAGGTACCTGAGGCAGATGTGCATCTGCTCGCCGATGCTTCTTCCAATCACGATCTCAGCCAGCACGACGAGAGCGACGACCATGGCAAGCACGACGGCCACACACCCAAGCGCAGCCGCCCCTCGCCGTCGCCCAAACAGCAACCTCGCAGCATCCGCCGCAAAGACGCTCGCTACGGCCTGGCCTCGCTCAGCAAGCGCCACGCAGAACCCGCCGACCTCTATGTCCCGGACAACACACGCCCCTCTCGCTTCCAAGAAGGCAGCATGTCGGACAAACCCAGTGCCCAACCACCGAGCGTCTTTACTCGCGGCCACTCGGACAATAGTGTGCCCACCCTGGCCAACGTCGACGACCTCATGACCCAGTACCATCAAGAGAACTCGACCCCCGCCGTATATCGCTCTGTCAAAACCACCGTCAATCACACCCTCAAACCTGTCGTCAACTATCCCCTCCAGGACGAGTCTGTCGAGCCTCGTCCACCTCCGCCATTCAGTGCTCCTACCTTCGACTCAATTGCTCCATCGACGACAGCATCCGTCAAGCCTGCGGGTGGCCTCTTCCGCTTCGGCAAGATGTTTGCAGCAACCTTCAACCCTACCAATGTATGGGAATCCTTCTCGCGCACCTGGAAAGAGTCCAAGGAAGATCTTACTGTTAGAAATATTGAGGAGAACCGCAAGCGCGCTCAGGACGACAAGGCCATGTATGAACAGGCATACCAGGAACTTAAGAAGTCCGGCCAGTTCAACTTTACCGTCGTACCCAACAAGGCTCTGACGTCGCCTCGCGTTGGTGGAAACAGCCAATTCGGCTCGCCTGTACGCCAGCCTCTGACTTCTCCCCGTCGTGCTGCCGCCTATGCCCATCTACGCCCGGATGCCGACTTTCCACACTCGCGGGATGCTTCGCTTGACTTGGCTGCCGACACCTCTGCGCCACCCCAGTTGGCTGCTCTGTTCCAACGAGATGATGATCCGATCACAGAGCCAAAGTCTCCCCAGCACTTGTCACCCGAGAAGCCTCTGAGTAAACGCAAGTCCTTCTTCACCCTACGTGGTGCTTCTCTGCGCGCTCCTTCCTTGAGCTCTTTGAAGCGTGGTCGCTCTCATGCCAATATAAGTGAAACCTTTGTACGCACGTCAGAGGATAAGCCTAAGAGGACTCCTTCCACATCGCCAGAGAAGCCTGCCATTCACAGTCATCTCACTCTCCAATCTCTTCCCAGGTCTCAGTCCAAGAAGGAGCTCAATAAAGCAGTGAAGCTGAACAAGCGTGTCAGTGACCTCGAGTCCAAACTTGCCGACGCTCGTCGTGAGCTGAACAACGCTATCACGAACGCCTCTCCACTACCGCCTCTTCCTTCCCGCTTCGAGAGGTTCACTCCAACTTCCAAATCGAAGTCGACCAGGGCTAGGTTTGGATTGAGTGGTAGCAAGCTACCTTCTCTTCCTTCAGAGAGTCTCATACAAGCAGAGTCGTTGGCTCAGGCTCAGAACACTCCTTCGCTCGTCAGACCAAAGCCCACCCACTCTCAGTCTTTTGACTTGACACACCTAAGAAGCCCTGGTTATCAAAGAGACTCGGTCATCATCCTTGACACCCCTCATTCAGCGACCCAGACCTTCCTACCAGCTGACTACTACAACCAAGCCCCCATGGATCCAGCCGCTCTTGCCTTTTCTGAGGCCACTGATCAAAGTGAAGTCGACGACCGTCCCAGTCTGGATGCCAAACTCAAGGCTCTCGATGCTAGCATCAAATCGAAGGCCAAGAAGACGCCCACCAAGAAGCGCAAAAGTGCTTCCAAGGAAGACGGCATCTACAAGCCTCCAGCAGACGAGGAAGAAGACGAATTAGAGTTCATCAAAGAGAAACCAAAGAAGAAGCGTAAGTCCACCGGCAAGAAGGCAGCCAATGTCGAGTCCGCGAACGATCAACCTGGACCCGAAATCGGCCATGGCAAGATGAACAAAACCAACACCAAGAAGCAGGACAGCAGTGAGCAGCACATTCTCGACCAGGCCATCGATCTTCCTCCCAGCCGCCCAAGCATGGACACCCTCGATCCCATCAACGAAGAAGACAGCTTTGTCGTCGCCCCCCGTGTTGACTCGACCAACTCCCTCGTCCCCTCGCAGCACGACTCTGCCATTGGCGCCGCCGATGCCGAATCCACTCATGTACGCACCGACCCTCTCAAATCAATCCTCATCAACAGGTACGAGACTGCTCGTCCTACATCCAGAGGCTCTTCCAGAGGCTCGAACAAGCGTCCCTCTTCCTCGCAACGCCGCTCTTCGCCTCCACCTGACACTGTATATACGAAGCCTACGCTCGTCACTATCGAGAAGCACGAGAAGCACCACATTGTCACCGCCACTCCTGGTGTTGGCTCCGTCCCCGTCTTGCCAACTGCGCTAGAGAAGGTTACGGATGATCAAGCTGGCGCCGGTAACAAGCAATGGGACTGGCCTGACGATGTCTTCTGATTCCGTCATCGCATCGAGCATCTGATCCCAAGCACATACGAAGCCTCAACATTGCACATATGGGTTCGAACCGTACAGAATCTATCGACAGTACATACGGCACCGTCCTAGTTTCTGAAGGTCCGATCTGGGAGGACCCCGTGCTTCTCAGCGATACCCCCTCGAGTTTGTTTCTGCTTTTTCTGATTTTCTTGCATGCACCCTGAAGATTGTTTTTTCCCCTCTGCTTTCCACTTCTTGTACCTTTTGCAATTCTTGCCTGCTTTTTGTCCCCTGCTTTTTCTTTACGGCCTTTACGCAACGACAGTCACGATTGAATTTCCCAGTTTTGATGATCACACGCACAAGCAAAGCATAATTACTCATCCCTCAAACACGGGAAGCTACGATGGGGCGGAAAGTCGTGGCTTCATACTTGTTTTTCTTGTTCGATACTCTTTTCGAGGAAGAAACGTGGTACTCAAAATCCAGTTCCTTCCAACTTTATCATGATTTCCAAAAATGCAAAGTTTTGTTTCCTCCGATTCTGTGTGCACTCCTGGAGCCTCTCTATGGCCTTGTAGTAATATACGACATATGATCTTGCCATCAAGGGATTTGTCTCTCCTGACGGTTTTCGGTACTCTCTGCATGCAAACATCGCGGCGTGTCATGAACGTTCATTGAGAGAGCATGAATATGCAAGATTTTCCATTTCGAAAACGCTAGCTATGCTATGACCACTAACTACCATGATTCTCCCGTACCAATTGAATCGATCAAAGTTCCATTCTAGATGGTGGTGTCCAGGTAGTCGTGACTGTGACTGTAGAACTGCAAGAAAATGGCACTGCTGCACTGCTGCTCGAACTCGACAGACTCGAACTACTTGAGCTCGATAGACTGGAACTCCTAGAAGACGATAGACTCGAGCTGACGCTGCTGCTCGATGATGAAGAAGACGAGCTTGATGACGACGATAGAGACGAGGACGTCGCAGTGACAGAAAAGTAGTAAGTATACGCCGATGTGGTGCCGGCAGCCACCGCCCTTCGATATAGCAGGGCCAGATATGTACCGACAGCTGAAAACAGATAGTCGCCGGAGACGTTGTATCTCAGATTGCAAACGCCGTCTTCGTACTCTGTTGCGCGACATTGCGGGTCGGCAGAGCATTGTGCCACACACGTGGTGAAATCAGGGGCTTGATTGCTAACGTCTGGGTTTCCTGAGTATGCGCGGTCGCATTCGATATAGTATTGGTCGCCGTTGGGCTCTGTATATGTGGAACCATCTGCTTGTGGGCAATTGACTGCTGATGCGGTAGGCATAGAGCCACTGATCGAAGATGACGAGCTCGAAGAGACTGATGACGAGCTAGAAGAGACTGACGATGACAGACTCGACGAAATTGAGGAAGACGAGCTCGAAGAAACCGAGGATGACCTCGACGAAGATACTGAAGACGATATCGACGAAGAAACTGACGACGACGAACTCGAGGACATCGAGGACGAAGAACTCGAGGAAACCGAGGACGACGAACTTGAAGATATCGAGGACGACGAACTCGACAGGGAACTCGATACGAACGATCCTGGCGCTGGTGTTATGGTGGATATGAAGACGGTTGGCGAGGTGCTCGTTGTGGTGGCTGCAATGGTTGCTGCGGCGATCCTGATGGCACCAACAGAGTTCGAGCTGGAACCCGGGATGAAGGAAGCAGACGTTACATATTTGAGGTAACAGTTGCCACCTCCTACACCATTGGCTCCTCCGATATAGACCCATGCGTTGCAACTGGTATAAACGGTCTCAGTCGAAGGAGGGGTGTAGTTGTCACACAACCCGAAGCAATCATCGAAGTTGTTGGCCGCTTGAAATCCCATGAAACCAGGCGAGACTCCAGATGTGTTGTTTCCACATGATATCTGGTATGCCTGACCGTAAGTGTCGGTCACTGTCTGTTGATCTACTGCCGGACAGGAGAAAGTCGGACTCGGTCCTGGTTCCCAGCAGTCAGTCAGCCGACCATGGAGATCTTGGCACACGGATACATACTGGCAAGATAACGCGCATTGAGGCCTGCGACACGAGTACTTATCAGTGCCGCTGTACTGGCGAAAGACTGAGAGCCACCTTTCAGGATGCATTGGCCCGGTCCATTACCATACGCGGCGCCTTGATTCTGAGGAGGACTTTGTGGTCAGCGCAGCCTTCGAAGTTCATTGTTGGGTGTCCGTCTGTATGAGCGAGGAACCAGGACAAGGCAAGATCTCAACCAAGCCGAGTCATATTTGAGGCAATGCTCCTCCGATTACAGAAGCCGTACGAACCATTGCTGTAGATATGCAACGTTTGACATCGATGAAAAGGTTGAAGAACTCACAAATGTAAATCCTGTACAGTTTGTTGTGCCGACACTGGCGATATAATTGTCGCAGTATGTATAGCAGTCTTGCCAACCTTTCACGCTGGCCGATGCAACAGCACTCAAAGTCGATCCTCCAGATCCACCGCCACACATGTAGTTGTATGATACGGCTGAAGTATCAACATAGGCATATATGTTGGTTCCAGTAGTCGTGCATGTTGCCGTAGCGACAGTGGTATACCCATCAGCTCCTACAGATTGCGCGTTGACGAGGGTAGCGGGACTCGCAATCAAAGTAGCAAGGCCAAAGGCCAGAAAGACCGCTCCAAGCTGCATGGTCAAGACGCGGTCGAAAGACCGGGATGGAGGTATTGAATGCCAAGAGGAGGAATACTGCTGGGTCTGTTGCAAATATGAGCAATAGACAGTAGATATCCCTTGCCAAGGCAACACGCGGGCGTCAGGCAAGGGCGAGACGGCACAGCTCTACCTCATGGAATGCGACATCGAACTGCCGCGCCAGTTGTGCTGGTTCTAGGCATTGAGGTGCAGATCTGAACAATGCCATCCGATATGGTGGATAGGCAACATCGCATTTTTGCGTCAGTAGGGTGTGACGAACCTAGATATGGGGTTAAGACTATCAGCCGTGCGGAAACATGGCAACGTCTGGCCTTACCATGTAATGCGCAGGAAGCCTCGGGAGCCAGCAGTAATGGCGTGATATCTGAGACAGGATAATGATTGACATAGCAGTGCTGTTATGATGGTTCCCTGGCTTGTTAGGAAAGCTGCCCAAGGGTGCGGCTTTGAGGAAGGGGCCAGCAAGACATTACCAGCACGACTTCCTCCAATCTTGCAGCCGTCTCGTTGCTGACGCGTCGTCCCAAGAGGAGGAAGGCGCGATGGCGATGCCTTAAACTGCGATGTCCTTGCGCATCCACGTTCCAACAAATTTATCTGGAAGGAGAGATGATTGTAGTGAGAATGTTTCCTACAGTGTATTGTTGTTATTTACATTGAACCCGAGTAATCCACAGGCCATAATATCGCTGTTCATAAATTGTGCGTATCGTCATGTGGAAAAAGTTGGAATCGTCTAGAGCTTTTGTTTGAGGGGACGCCGGCTTGGAGCATAATTAGTGTGCCCACTGCTCATCAGATTGTGTGCAAACACTCACTGGCCCAGCAGGTACTTTGCAGCATGGTCGACGTGATCATCGGCAAAGGTGGCCATGAAGTAGTAGCTGTGATCGTAGTCGGGCTGCATTCTCAGGTTGACACCCTTGTCGTTGCCCGACTCTTCAGCGGCCTTGGTCAAGTTTTCGGGCAAGAGCTGGCCTTGCTTGTAGAAGTTGTCGCCAGTACCCTAAAAGAATGTATCAGTGTGTTGTTCCTCGTTTCAGTCATCATATTGACACGTACGACGTCGATGAGCATATCCAGGGGACCCTTCCACTTCTTGATGAGCTCAGTGGCATCATGCTCTGCCCACTTCTCCTTCTTGTCTTCGCCGAAGTAACCGGAGAAGGCTTTCTTGCCCCAGTCACAGTTGCTGGGGTTGGCGATAGGTGCGAAAGCGGAGACGGACTTGTACTTGCCGGGGTTCTTCAGGAACTGATAACAGTCGCGTTAGTTCGTGCTGAGAGGAGGCGGAAAGAAAGGTCATACCAAGGTCAAGGCACCGTGACCACCCATGCTGTGACCAGTAATGCTGACTCTGTCCGAGTCCAACTGCTTGAAGGAAGCAAAGAGAGCTTTGGGAAGATCCTCGGTGATGTACGAATACATGTTGTAGCCCTTGTTGTAAGGCTCCTTTGTGGCATTGACGTAGAAGCCGGCACCTGAGCCAAAGTCGTACGAGTCATCCTCGCCAGCAATTCCCAATCCTCCTACATTAAGGGTCAGTTATGGCGGTGGTGAGTGTACAGAGCCGGTAGAGACGTACTCGGGCTGGTGTCGGGGTAGACGACGGCGATGCCCTTCTGGCTGGCACGGTGCTGGAAGAAACCCTTCTCGGAGCAGTTGTCACCAGTGCAAGTCAGACCGGACAGATAGATGAGGACGGGAATCTTCTCAGCCGAGCTTTTGAGAGCTTGAGGGGGCAGGAACAAGTTGAACTTCATTTCGCAGTTGGTCGAAGCAGCCTTGTGGGCAAGCTTCAAGAGCTTGCCGCCGAATGAGGCGATGGTAGCAGTGGTTTCGACAGACATGTTTGTGTAGTAGTGACAAGGAATCGAGACGGCGAGAGCGAGAACAGAGACGGCATGGTCTGTATATATTATTAAGGTGGGCCGGATATGCCTGCCCACCTGCCCCGCAGTAGCTAGAAAGTATGACGAGGCCGATAACACCACAAATCGGGAAGTCGAATCCGGGAACTCTGGCGCGGGCGGTGAGCAGCGGCGGCAGAATACCCCGGATTCCGAGACAAGTTTTCGCAGAGCGAGATCAAGGTGGTGATGAGATAAACAAGCCTCCCAACTCTCGACTCGCATGACTGCTCCTTGACCAAGACTGGCGTCATGTGTGCTGTAGCCGGTGTCAAGCGCAAGGCGGCGCCAGAAGACACGGCAGATGCTGTCAAAAGAACAAAAGTCGACGACCTGCATGAAACTCTAGAGGGTACTTAGCATCAACCCCGTCGTCTGTCGGCAATCCTGTTCTAACGCCTCGCCCTTCAGCAGCCAGTGACCAGGACGACAACGACCAAGACCAGAACGACACGTCCTCGATCGCATCCCCTGCCGCCACATCACGCACCTCGACACAACCTTCGACGCCCAAGTCCGTCAAAGCCCAACCCAGACCTCGCCAGAACAAGTACGCCTGCGATTTTGAAGGCTGCACCAAGTCCTACTCCCGTCCTGTCCGTCTTCAAGAACACAAACGCTCTCATACAAACGACCGACCCTTTGCTTGCCCTCAACAAGGCTGCGACAAGACCTTCCTTCGTGAGAGCCACCTGAAGCACCACATTAAAGCCAAACACGATGACGTCCGAGATTATGTCTGCGACTGGCCCGACTGCGACAAGGGCTTCCATACAGCTCAGCGCTTGAAACAGCACAAGAAGACGCACGAGAACACAAAGCCCGACTTTCTATGTACTGGATTTCCTCCTTGTAACCAGAACTTCCGCAAACAGGAAACCCTCAACAGACACATCCAACTTGTCCATTTGCACGAGAAGCCTTTCGTCTGCGACCAGGTCGATCGCTTCACCGGTCTAGCATGCGATGCTCGCTTCAAGACATCGACCCACCTCATCGCTCACAAGGACCGCGAGCACAGCGGCAATCGCTTCTGGTGTAAGATCTGCTCCCCCGAAATGGCCGACATCGACCCAGGCCTGAACCAGCACGCCTTTGTCAATGCTGTTGGTTTCCCAACATATATCGAGATGCAGCAGCACATCAAGACCATCCATCCACCTACCTGCTTGCAGTGTGGTCATGTCTGCGTCTCAAACCGCGACCTCAAGGCGCACCTAGAGATTCAGCACGGTGATATCGAAGATCGACGCAACTATGTCTGCGAGTATCCTGATTGCGGCCGTGGCTTCACCAAGAAGGGTAACCTCGTTGTTCATCAGAGAAGTGTTCATGCGAAGCAGAAGCAGTTCATCTGCGGAGAGACAGATATTACTGGTTCAAAGCGCGTTCCCGCCTGGGACGGTCGTGGTGCTTGCGGTCGTGCTTTTAGTGCAAAGGCGAACCTCGAAGAGCACGTCCGCACCCAACACCTGCATCTACCAGGATATATTCGTCCAGGAAAGAAAGCAAAGCAAGAGGAGGACGAATCGTTCAATGGCTTCCCACCCGAAGAGCACAACACGGTGCTCGCCAGACTCACCGGGATCGGCTACGAACATGGAAGAGACATTACATGCATCGACGAGACGTGTCCGCACCGTTTCGTCAAACCATTCGATCTCGAGGTCCATCTTGAGATTGTTCACGGATACACCAAGACTGAAGCTATCGAGGCCACGGTCGAGCGCGAAGCTCTGTCTGGTGGTCAGTTCTGGCTTGGTGGAGTCCAGCCTGATTTCGAAGAGCAGCGGCTGGCGCAGCAATTGGACCTAGCCCTACATCCACAGGGCGACCTAATGAACCAATTTTGAGCCGCTCGATAGAAGCATCGAATGTTCTACGAGTTTGGTCCGGGACCGTCGCATTCAGCGATGACGCGTGTACAAAAGTGCTATGCTCTTTTTGATTGTTGCTCATATTCGCAAGCGAGAAGCATTCTACTTCTAAGTACCTCGATACCCATAAATTAATTGAAAGTCTACATCATATACACCAAGCAACCCACCTTATGAGAGTGTACCCTGATACTTGAGCTTTAGCAACCGAACGCAAAGCTGAGAGTCAAGTCCTCAATCCTTTTCTCCACTCGTGGTACGAATGTTGGGTGGCTTCCAAGATGTGGCTTTTATTGAATTCTCGAAAGGAAAAGTGATCAACAAGACTATAGGCACCCCGGATCGACCTGTCATGCGTGTGCCAACGATGCACCTGATATCATCGAATACGAAAAAGTATCTCTCGACTACATTCGACTCATGGTCGTGGGTTTCAATCAGCTTACAGCTGAAGAGCGTTGGGATATAGTGGCAGGGGTCCACATCCAAGACAATTCGAGGACAAACCATTCATCACTCACGCCATTCCTTGAAGACTTTTGTTGTCTCTCTCTCTCTGCCGTGCGAAATTTTCTGTCTTGCCATGTCTTTTCCATCAGTAGAGTGCAGAAGTCGGAAGGTTTGATACTCATTTCGGCCGCTTCCGTGCAGGTAAGACAGGATCAATCATTCGTGCCAACAGCGATGCGAAAATACGTGGCAATCAGGGTCTGGAAGCGGTTCGCGACCTAGGTTCGCGATGATCACGGAATCATGAACGACGCTGCAGGTACGCGATTGAGTGCCAATGTACAAGCAAATAAATCGCCTATAAACCCCTTCGGAAGGTTGTTGTTGAGTGACAGCGCCCTGGCGCCGTTGGTGGCACACCTTTCCCCTCCCCCCATGCAGCATACTCCAGTGGTTGAAGGCTGAACAAAACTCAGCTGCCGGCTTGATGACCGGCGAAGAGGGCTTCGCGGGCCTCACATGAAAATGTGCTCGAGAAGGAAGCCACGACCGCCATGGCCGTGGCGCTAGTGATGGCTATGCATCGAGGCTATTGGCATGGACCGTCTGTCAAGCTTTTAGATTGTCCATGACCCAAACTCATTGACATCCTATGGACGGCGCCTGGCGCCATCATATACAACTCGACTGGCTCCTTTCAATTCATCACACACTCGCTTTTACACTGTACATACGATCGCTCATCGCCACGTCTACAACACACACTCGTTTTATCTCGGAAATATATCTAGCCCAGCCGTTTCGGACAGCACCCGCCAAACTTGCGACACCGATTGTTACAGAATTCGTCATATCTTCATCGAATCTATTTGTTTCTTTTTGAGGTTGCAAAGAGGAACCAAGCAAGCCTTAATTTCAGGGCTTCAAGTTGAATATGAGAGGACGTCGTTGAAAGGGAAGAAAAGAAGAATCATCGAACAACAGACTTTCACATCGCGTCCTTCAAATCAGCTTGCAGCTGCCGGGATGAACAGATGGGGTGCTTCACCCAAGTGCCGAAACGACTTAACGGTCGGGATCGATTCTGACGCTGCTGCATCAACGTCCTTGAACGCCTTCTTCTTGGTCGATCAGACCTCGTACTCACCTTCGAGACTGACTGCGTGGCGGAACTGCGCGAGGAAGTCAGATGGCGTCTCGCGATTAACATCCACACTCGTCTGTCTATTCATTCTTTTGGGACTCTGCAGCCCATGTGTCGATGCCGCAGCCGCGTTAGACTATAGTGATGAGCAAGCAGCGCAAGCCCTAACGAGCACCGAAAGTGTTCTTCTCTTCGACCGAAGCACTCCACCGGAGCCTTTCCTGCAGCACTTTTTCAAACGAGCAGCGGCATCGACGTCTTCTTCTGCTTCTCCCGTCTCTACCGCCACCTCAAACGCGCTTCCCAGGCCCTTCGACGCCGGCTATGGGAACAACTTTACGACTTCTTCTTGTCCTGCTTTCTTCAAAAATTTCTTATCAGATGATACTTTTAATGAATGTGTTCCGCTATCTCTTCTCTTACAGGTGAGCCTTGATCGTTCTGACTATCTTCATAAATCATGAAACTAATGTACGGTTGACCACACAGACATCTACTTCTTTCTTTACGGTTCAACGCTCGCCTGTCAAACTGGCGCAGACACTTGGTGCTTCATGCGGTGTCAATTTTGACACCTGCAGCACCCTAATGGCGTCGCTGGCTCGACAAATCCAATCACCAAACAACTGTGCAGCCGATCTGCAAAACCAGAATCCTATGGTTGTGCAAGCCTATACTGGCTTTGTAGCTTACCAATCACTCTACCACGCCGGATGTCTACTGAATGATGACACAGGCAGCTACTGTAAGTGTCCGACTTGCATTACCATCATGAGCACGAGCTAATGGATCATCATAGGCTTCTCAGACGCAGTCACGAATGCAACCTCACCCACCGACAGTTATGTCTACTATCTACCTCTAGGCGTCTCTTTGCCTGGCACCACCTCACCCAGTTGCTCGAGCTGCTTACAAAACACCATGTCTGTCTTCGCGAGCGCGGCTACAAATCGCTCGCAGCCAATCTCCAAGCTCTACACCACTGCAGCAGCCATGATTGACTTGACTTGTGGTGGACAGTTTGTCAACTCCAGCGGTCCCGTTGTTCCTTCGACCGGTGCTGCTTCGCTGGTCAGCAAAGGGTCAGGAGGGTTGGGAAGCGTCGCTCTGCTTCTGGCTCTTATCACTGTGTTGATATAAGCAACATCGTTGATGTCCTTTCAATTCTGGTTTATACTATTTGGTTGTTTTCTTATTTGGACGGGCCAAGAAAACAGGTGCTGGGAGGTATATTGGCTTTTACGTACCTGTGTGGCTATGTTTTCCGGCTTGACTGAATGATTGGATATTCGCACATTCGCGCAGTCGAGCCTTATGCTTCTCCCCACCGCATACACTCTTCTTCGAATCATAAGGGAATGCTGCCTGGAATGACATGGCGATGGAGCTTTCCCGAACCGAGCTTCCCCTGATTGCATAAAACGTCCCTGCTGATATAGGTCGGGCAGAGGGGTTCCGCTGACCGCAGCAGCCACACAGCCCAGCCCAGCTAATGCATTGCGGTGGCTGTGTCTTCTTGATATCAAGATATAAACAACGAGACCGACTCTGAATGGCTCTATATGCAACAACTTTCCATCTTCTTCAGCCCTTCCCAAATCTTCACTTCTCCGTTGCTATCGGGAAATCTGCACCGAGCTCACAGCACGCACAAGCTCTGCTTCGATCATGGAGGCCGCCGGTCTCACTCTGAGCGCTATCGCACTGGCGTCCCTGTTCAGCACATGTGTCGAGTGTTTCGAATATTATGCAGCAGCCAGAGACGCAGAAGAGGATTTCAAGACAGTCCTCGTCCGGCTCGACCTGGAGAAAACCAGACTTCTGATATGGGGAGATCAAGTCGGAATACTCAAGACGACCGGGCAAGGTAGAAGCCCATATCTCGACACACACAATGAGACGTTGAACAAAGTGTTCGTGCGACTACGCAATCTGCTCAGGGAAAGCGATGGGAGCCGCGACAAATATGGACGTATGTCAAGGACGGCACAAGATCCCATCGTTACCATGATCAGAGATGATCTCAGCAGAAATTCGAAAAGACTCTTTGCCTCTGCTTGGGACGAGTTCAAAAGGGAATTTGGTGCGAAGATCAACCGTACTTTCTACGATCCCACTTTGCGAATCCGATGGGCCATCTCTGGCAGAAGCCAATTTGAGGGACTCGTCATAGAAGCCAGGGGACTGATTGATTCGTTGAATCAGTACATCGAAGTGGCTCCCCAAGTCGTCGACAGTATTGTCTATCGGGAAATCACCATTGTGGACAACCTTGCCCGCTTGTCTCTAATCCAAGAAGCAAGCGAGGGCGTCTACCCACGCTGGTCAGATAAAGCTCAAACTGTAATCAGCCAGTCTGTAGCAGGCACCTTGGATCACAGAGACTCTGAGGAGGTACATCACGACCAAAATCCACCAACAGTGCCCAGATCGGCCGAGACAACCTCATCGATATATGCACCACGTGGTACGTCTTGAATATGGTCACAATCCTATCGGCCGCTGACGGACCCACAGTACAGCTGCCCAACAGCGCAAAGCTAGTGTTCGTTCTCACTGAGCCTTGCTACAGAGCCACATCGTGCGATCCTGTCACGTTTGGCGATGACGCGCTTTCGGGGGACCACTACGATGTAACCTTGAATTTTGCACATGAGACCGACTGGAGAAGCGAATGGAGCATTGGTCATATATGTTTCAGAGCAATCGAACCAGATGACCCGGAACAGTGGCAGAAGTGGGAAATGGACAACTCTACGTCGCAGAGTGCCGGTACAGTTCTCATCTATTGTCCTCCTTGCGTTTGCCAAGTGCATACAGCCATGAGTCTCATCTCATCAATGTGGAGATGGACCCCACTGATCACCATCAAGATCCGGGTCGACTACAGGATTCCTTCAAGGTGCTGCGAACACGGTTCCGGTCGTGCAAAAATCCATAGCCTTCGAGCTAGACTTCAAGATGGAACCGATCAACAGGCGAAAAAGTTCGATCGTCCATGGCTAGATCAACGCCGGTACCATTTGACAGGCAACGATTTTGAGGAAGCCGAGCTGCCCGTGTCGGAACAAACAGCTGGAGATTATAAGAATCCCGGACGCGTGTGGCCTCCCCTGCTGCAAGTGATTGTGCTCGGCGAATGCGAGTCGATGACGGACATGTTGAACAGTCCACCGTTCAGGCGAGTATCGAAAATGCCGGAAGCAAACCAGATATACCTCATGGGAACGTATAGCGAAACAGGCCGAGATTTTCTGGGGGAGTTCAATCCAAGAAGGCCTTTGCCTGGCGACAATACTGCATCCCCAGGGCTCAATGACGGGTCGAACAGCAGCGTCAACGGTTTTGATAGGAGCAAAGGGAAGCGAAAACTTGACGAGGACCCGTACTAGGAAACCAACTTGCGTGCTCAGATAAGGATCTGTTGTGTTTTCTGCAGTGATCACGGCGGCCAAGTCATGTACCAAGCTATTCAAGAGTTGGATGGGGATTCAACACATCACAGGAGAAGCAGTGGGTGCCGGTAGTTGTTCGAAGGAATATGGGTATCTGAGCCCAGCTTCATTGTGAAAGTCTTTCGTAAGCAAGCTCAAACACATTCTTCCCTCTTCTGCTTTTTTATCTGAATCAAAGCCGCGTACCTCGCCACAATCACCCCGGCATCTCTGATCTTCCCATTCCAACAATCACTCATAATATCTCCACCCTCAAGCCCCTCAACAGATGGATACTTCTTCTCTTTAAACAAGTCCTCCACCTTCTCATCATACTCATCCGATTCCTGCACGGAAAGAAATGGTCCTGATGATTTAAACGGCCAATGTCCAGTCATGATCACATAGAACACCGAGCCCAGTGCAAAGATGTCGGTGTCTGTGGTAGAGGACCAATCGCAGTTGGGGTCGAAGAAACCGGGGTCTGGTAGGTGTTCTCCATCGATCACTGTGCCTTCGAATTCGCAATAGGAGCCTCCGAAATCGCATAAGAGAAGTTCTGGGTCATCGTTGTCGGTAGGAGCGTGGAGTAAAAAGTTTTCGGGACGTAAGTCGGAGTGGATGACATTTTTGCTGTGGATGTAGGTGATGGCTTCAGCGGCTTGGAGACACCATTTCAGTCGAAGAGGTTCGTTGATGGTGTCGTTGTGAGTGTCTAGGTATCTTTGAAGGTCGCCACGGTTTGCTTTGGAAAACAACAGTCCTACAGGATCCTGCGACGAGCCTAGAAAGCTTTGATGACACTGTCAGCGGCCACAGAGATTAGCTGCTGATTCTCTTACGTTACGATACGAGGGTGATGGTCTAGGATCTTGAATATTCGTTCTTCGACCGAGACGTGGTCGACCTTGTCATGTCTGGGTGGATCAGGGCATTTGATGACGATGCCGGGTTTGTATCTTTTGATAATTGCCGTTGAGCCTCGATTGATGTGGTCCATGGCAGTCCTTCATGGGTAGAGTAGAGGCAGGAGGAAGCGCATGCATGATAGGAAGCAGGTGGCAGAGGCGGTGTGACGTGGAACACGTGCCTGATAGATCGTTCCTGGGTACCTAGGTAGTCAGCAGTACGATGATGGAAGTCAGGGCGCTTGATCGAGACCTGTTGATGAGTAAGAAAGGCGCAGAAGCCATAGTTGCGACAGGGCCATCCCAATCAGCACTTCGAATTTCTAGCTTTGTATGAAATATTATTCCACGATCACAACGACGACGACGAGCAGATATGATTAGAATGTTTATGATTGTGCCAAACGTACTGTGTGTTCCAACAGACGCTGTTGGCAGATGCTGGTGAGACTTTGTCTATCAAAGCCACAAAATGCTGCAAGTTCCTCCATCTTCCAATATCCGCGATTGAAAGTATACCAATCGTCCCAACAAGATAGATTGCCCAAAGGCTCTACTTGTGAGCTGTGGGTGCCTCGCCAGTTATTTTTTCTACGTACTCTTTCGCGATGTCTCCGAGGGCAACCATGCAGACGGTTTGCCAGACACCCAGACCGATACGGGGAGTGACACCACGGTAGAGACCCTTCATGCCGTTCTGCGAGTAGATGTACTTGAAGGCCTTGCTGACAGTCATGTTCTTGGGACGGTTGGGGTCCTCCTTCTTGCTCTGCATCTCGACACGGACGACCTCGATAGGCTGGTTCCAAGCAGAGAGACCACCACCAAGGGCGGAAGCAAGGATCTTCTCGGGAGCACCAAGCTTCTCGCCGTGCTCCTTGCCGGTGGCCTTGCGGATACCGGACTCGGCGACACGGGACAGACCGAAGCGGGAGCCCCAGTTGGTGACTTGGCGGACGGCGACGGCGTTGACGCCCTTGTTGATACCGCGGATACCCTCGGCACGGTAAATGTTCATGAAAGTCTCCATGGTGCCTGGGGGCTTGATGCCAGCCGCCGCCACCTTGTGCTTGGTGATCTCAACCGTCTTCATGCAGGTGCAGAAACCCATGGTAGCGTAGGCCTGGGCGAGACCACCGACCATACCACCGGTGATGCCAGAAACGAAGTTGTTGGCGCCGGCGTTGCGGGCGTAGAACTCGGCCTCGGATGCGACGAAGAGGAGGACGGCGCCCTTGGTGGAAGCTTCGATCCAAGCCCAGGGGATGAGACCTTGGTAGACTGCGCGCGGGTTCTGTCAGTTGCTGTCGCTCGCGGCTTGGGAGAATGCAGACTCACAGCCAAAGACACCACCACGGCCCCAGATGCGACTGACGGCTCCAGCCATGCCGTCGGCACGGTTAGCGGCCATGGTCGTCTTTACGACTTCCAGGGGTTGACCCAAGGTCGTGACCTCGAAGAGGTTCAGGCCAGCGCCCACTGCAGAGATGGGTTAGCGCACTGCGAGCAGAAGCAGGTGTAGAGACAAAAGAACATACGCAGCAGGTTGCTGAACTTGACAGGCTTCTTCTCGAGCTTGGGAGGAGCGGCAACGCCAACTTGGGCGGCAGCGGTGGTAGTGGTGCTCATGCTTCTAAAGATGGCAGCGGGAGACAAGGCCGGACCGAGGCAGGAGTGTGCTTCTTCGCTACAGTTTTAAAGAAGTCGACGGCTAAAGGTCGAGATGAAGGCGGGCGTAATCGGAGAGTTTTGGGGGGACGAGAGAGGGGAATAAGGGACGGCGCTCAGGGACTGGAAACAAGTGTCAATTTATGGGGAAAGCTTGCTGGCTGGCTCAGTGGTTGAGAGCCCCGGCGCGTGCACCAGATTCAAAGATTATGGCCCACAACCACTGTGCATGACTTGGGAAACTGACCTGTAGAGCTGAAGCTGCTTGTGCTGTGTAGAAAGGAAAGAGAGGGGATTCAAAGGCAGCAGAGCCGTCTTCACGACACGTCTCTCACTTTATCTTTATTTCCCAACTTCGGACATCGGTTAGTATGGTCTGATGGATAGTCCGTGACTACCCGCTTCACTCACTTCGGCATCCTCACCGCTTATCTCCAATTCATTTCTCCCATAGCTCATCTCATGCAGAGTCGTCCCATTTCTATACTTGTTGACTCTTGACACCCTTGACATTATGCCTTGTCGTTGGCTTGATAGAGAAAGCTGGCCATTGCTATACAGCTCGGCCTTGCTGACCATCCCCGAATTGTCGGCCCGCTGACTCGTGCAAGCAGAGCTCCCTTCCCGATAACGTTGTTGAGATAAACAAGAATCCGTACCACACAACCTCGTTCAACCATGCAAGCAACCGACACCCTACATATTCACTATACCTCCACGGCTTACTTGCATCTCACAAACCTTGCTATCGACTTTCGGATCATCCTCACCACCGCTCAAAATAGTAGGAGCCGACCTGATACACTGTCAATTGTCCGAACCCGGTCCCGAAATGTCCGTGCTATCAACTCGTTGAGCACATCATGCGCCTACCTGTCACTCTCGGTCAATCATGTCATACAGGAACCCATCAGCACTTGGTGTCACCAACAAAGTCTTGGGCATCAGTAGTACGAAAATAATCAAGGCGTTTTATATGATATCAACCCTAATTGCTCCATCACAAAAGTCATAGTAGAATACATGCTAGACAGAAGCCTAGCTCCGATGTTTCGATCGGTTATAAATTTAGAGCTTGGCTCCAACAAGCTTGGCCCAGGCGTCGGTCGAGAAGGACTTGGGGCGCTCAATGGGGGCACCGACGGCACGGTCAATGATGAGCTGGGGAAGGACACCAAGAGCACGCGAAACACCGAACAGAACAGTGTAGAAGTTCTGCTCAGTGAGACCGTAGTATTGGAGGAGGACACCGGAGTGCTAAAGAGCGTCATGTCAGCTGAATGTGCTTGCAATGTCGAATTTGGAGATGAACTTACGGCGTCAACGTTGGGGTAGGGGTTCTTGGTCTTGCCGTGCTCGGTAAGAACGCCAGGGGCGATCTTGTAGACCTGCGAGACAAGCTTGAACATGGGGTCCTCGGGGAGCTTGCGCTGGGCGAACTCGCGCTGAGAGACGTAACGGGGGTCAGTCTTTCTCAGGACGGCGTGACCGTAACCGGGAACAACACGGCCCTGCTTAAGAGTGGACCAGAGGTAGTTCTTGATGCTCTCATCGCTGAGGTCGTTGCCAACCTCGGCCTTCATCTCGGTGAGCCACTTGAGAACCTCCTGGTTGGCAAGACCGTGCAGGGGACCGGCAAGACCGTTGAGACCAGCGGCGAGCGAGAGGAAAGGAGAGGAGAGGGCGGAGCCGACCAAGTGGGTGGTGTGGGCGGAAACGTTGCCACCCTCGTGGTCGGTGTGGATGGTGAGGTACAGTCTCATCAGCTCGACAAAGTCCTGGTTCTCGGCGAAACCGAGCTGGTTGGCCAAGTTCCATGAGTAATCCTTGTCCTTCTGGGTGGCGGGGACCTTGCCATCCTTGAAGACGTTGCGGTAGATGCGAGCGGCAATGTTGGGAAGCATGGCAATGAGGTTCATCGAGTCCTCGAAAGTGTGCTCCCAGTACTCGGCCTTCTTCATGCCCTTGGCGTAGGCCTTGGCGAAGGCAGACTCGTGCTCGAGAGCAGTGACGGCCAGAGAGAACTGAGCCATGGGGTGGAGGGTGTTGGGGCAGCGGTCAATGAGCTCCTCAACGAACTTGGGGAGGTCGGAGCGGGCAGCCCACTCGGCGGAGAGGTCGCGAACCTGCTGCTCGGAGGGAACCTCACCAGTGAGGAGGAGCCAGAAGAGACCCTCGGGAAGAGGCTCAGTACCACCGGGAGCCTTGGGGAGGAGCTCCTGGCACTCGGGGATCTGTATTGTCTTAGCTGCGGCTCACTGATCTGCCAATTGGACTTCTTACGGTCTTGCCACGGAAACGAATACCCTCCTCAGAGTCGAGGACGGAACCCTGTGTATGTTGTTAGCGGCCGAAACAATTTTTTCTCCGGCGAATTGTAGATATCGTACCTCCCAGACGAGGGACTTGATACCACGGGCACCACCGTAGACCTGGTCGAGGGTGACCTCACCAACAACGGTGTTACCGTGCTCCCTGGAGCAGTGTGTTAGCCTCTGATGTCGTGGTTTGTCGATGTTGGGACGAGTGGTATGGCATACTTGCGGAGCTTCTTGATCTTCTCGATCTCGCCGGGGATCTTGGCAGCGAAGGTCTCCTTGAGCGACTAGACGGGCGAGTCAGTATGGCGAGCGGGATGCGGCGGCAGATAGGTGGAGTGGACTCGGCGTACAGTGCTCTTGGAAGAGTAGGCGCGGAGGGCCTGTCTCATGGTGGAGGGAGCGGCCATGGAGGCGCGCAGGGCGGAGGTACCAACTCTCATAGAAGCCATTATGACGGATGTTGATTGATAAGGGAGAGATGATAGAGAGACGGAGAGAAAAGAAAGATGGAGGACGAGCTCCCGAGCTGCACCGGGTGTGCCAAGCCCAACGTGCGGCCTACACCATTCTGTTGTAATTGCGGCTTGCAGCCACCCAGAGTCCCACTACTGTCCCAGACGTGACCTCCGGCCTAAACTTGGGGCTTTTCTCGGGGCACCTCAGCTCTCGACGAGGGGTTGAGACGGGTGATTTCATCTATCTTGTGTTCCTCTGACGCTATGCTGGTGTCTTGTACTGTTCTACGTATACATGTCAAGCGCCAGTGAATCCTGTCTGATCAGGTTGATACACCGATCAGGTCTGACCAAGTAATTTGACCTCGGCTCCGGCCTGTGTGATCCATTTGTCCAGTCCAGCTATTCTCCGTTGTTTCTGCGAACGAGCTTTCGAATCGTGTCGATTCGAGTCCCACAGCGCATGGGCCGCCGTGGTTGAGTCGGGACGGTGGCCCTCCACCTCGGCCCGTCAAGTGCGACGATGCCGAATCTTTTCCTTTCGCCGTTCACGCTCCTGCTTTCACTTGCACAACCACCTCTTCACCACCGTAACAATCAACATCCGACGCATTCCCACCATCTCTCTTCACTTTCATTGCTGTCGCTGCGGCTCTTACTGTGCTCTTGTGACTGGTCGCTCTGTCTGCGTAAGAGAGCTGATCCGATAGCTGTAGACACGTCGACGTCAAAAACTTCGTCTCAGTTGAATAGCACTCGCTCGTCAGCGTGATTTTCACTTTCACTCGGAAGACATAGGCAAAAGACAAGGCTCCGATTGTACCATCCGCGCTTGATCCTTTCTTCTACTACACCGACTACTGCGTTTGCTTTTCTTTTCTCTGGCTCCGCAGTCATCAGTCATCTGTCTTCAGTCATCTGGTAGCTCTCAGTAGTCCTCGCTCCTGTTCACGCGTAGCGCATCTTCGGACCCTACTTCCTACAATTGGAAAACAGGTACTGTATTAGCACAGTAGACATGGCAAGCATGGAGCAGTTAGACGCATTGCTGCTATCTTTGCAGGCTCTCAAGCCTCCAGGTGCAACCAAAGGAAAAATCACTGCCATCACCAAGCTCTGTGGTGACAACGTTCAGGTAATTCATTATTCACGCAGCTTCATCGGATCATCTCCTAACTCATGTCTCACAGTCTGAATCGTCAATTACGCAGAAGCTTTATAGGCATCTGAAGAGAACGCCAGGAACCCACAAGCTCGGAGTTCTTTATGTTGTAGACTCAGTGACCCGTCAGTGGATCGAGAAGGCTCGCCAATCATCACAGGATCTGTCTGGCAGTGCAGTACCTGAGGGCACGTTCGCTTCGGGTGTACACAGAGTCACTGAACTTTTGCCCTCGTTGATCGATGACACTATCCAGAATGCTCCTTCTGACCACAAGCCAAAGGTAGAGAGTTTGGTACAGATTTGGGAACGTGGCAACACTTTCCCTGCCGCTACGCTCGCAGAGATCAAGAAGAAGCTGGCCGAACCTGTGGCTCAATGTAAGTTTTGCAGACGTGCAATCTCCCGAGTAGCTTTTTCTGACTGCCAAACCAGATGTTCCCTCGACGACTCCTCCTGGCAGCCCTCCGCTCAGCATGCTCGTTTCCCTGGGACTTCGACAAGCACCACCGGCCTTGAGCGCTCCTCAAGCAGCCCCTCCAGTCCAAGCACAGCCTGATGCCTCGAGTATCCTTGCTGCTCTCTCTCGCCTCCAGCCAATGCCAGCTCCCGCGCCAGCTCCTCCTGTCGTACCTGTGCAAGCTGCTCCACCCGCTCCGCCTACAGATCTCGCTGCCATCATGGCTGGTGCCACTCGAGGCTATCAAGGTCAACCACCGCAAGCACCGCCCATGTCCTATGGCTACCCTGCCCCACCACCTCAGCAGTCATACGGTCAGGTCTATCAGCCACCTACACCCGTAGCAGCAATGCCTCCTGCATACCCTCCACAATATCATACTCCTGCTCCCTACCAACAAGCACCACCTCAGCCTCCCGCACCTGCCGCTCCTTCGCCCGCTGGTTCATTCTTGCCTGCACACATTCTGAGCAATCCGCAGATCTTGCCCAATGTGCTTCAGTTGATTCAAGGTCTGTCTCAAGAAGGAATCCCACAAGAGCAATGGGGAGCTGTTCTTAGCGCCCTATACCCGCCTCCAGAACAAGGCCCACCTGCACAGGACGCATACCCTCCTCGCTCAGAGGACCATGTACATTACAGAGACAGATCCAGGGACCGTAGTGGCCGCAACCGAAGTCGCTCACCAGAACCAACCCGCAACAACAACAACAACAATAACAACCCTGGCCGCCGTGCAAGTCCAGTCTATGGCACTTATGACGCTTCTCTTGCCCAGTCTGCTCAGGATCATGCCTCCAACTCTGATCGCCGTGGCGGCAGAGGCCGTGGCCGCGGTGGCCGCAGCGACTATCGCCAGCGCACTCCTCCTTCTGCCCGTACACCCCAAGCAGACCAGGGTCTTGCCCCTCAGAGCATCAACCCCAAATGGACAGACATGGACAACACTATTCCTCCTGGCCACATCAAGGTTCTCAGCCGAACACTCTTTGTCGGCGGCGCCAACGGCAACGAAGCCGAACTGCGCGCAATCTTTGGCCGCTTCGGACCCGTCCAGACCTGTATCGCAAACGAAGACAAACGCCACGCTTTTGTCAAGATGTGCAACCGTCAAGATGCTGTCAGCGCAAAGACCGCCATGGAAACAACCAGAGATCCTGACATCCTAGCCAAAGCCCGCCAAACCAAGTGGGGAGTCGGATTCGGCCCTCGCGAATGCTGCGATTACAGCAATGGCGTCAGCGTCATCCCTATCGACACCCTGACCGAAGCCGATCACAAATGGATGCTGACTGCCGAATACGGCGGCACCGGCGGCCGTCCCATCGAAAGCGGTCTCGTTGTCGAAGAACCCGATATCGAGATCGGCGCCGGTGTTTCCTCCAAGGCCATGAGTCGTCGCGTTGGTCCGGATGGCGGCAACAATCGTGGCGGCGGTGGTCGTCGTGGCGGAAGAGGCGGTGGTGGCAGATTCAACCAGCCTGAATCTCACCACGTCTCTCGTCCTGAGCCCGTTACTATTGCTCCTCCTCCCCCAGTACCTGGCTTTGGCTTTATG
>Ga0268251_10000180_pt1 | contig 23605 bp, 28 predicted proteins | sample AgamicAsMae_FD_200527 | JGI IMG/M metagenome (GOLD analysis project Ga0268251, IMG submission 200527) | Agave microbial communities from Guanajuato, Mexico - As.Ma.e (v2) (version 2) | ecosystem: Host-associated > Plants > Phyllosphere > Phylloplane/Leaf | place: Guanajuato, Mexico | collected...
GTCTGTGTAGTGTCCATTGATGGATCTAATGATGCGTGGTATGATTAGACGATTGCCATGGAATGGTCGTTCTGACATATCTGCTAGAATAATTGATTAGAGTTGTTCGGAAGGAGGAGAGGTTGGGTGGGTGGACCCTGCCCGCCACGAATGGAGACACCGTCCGGACTTCTCTCCGCCTCGACGAACGATCCTTCCCCTTCTTTCCGAACACCTATCCAAGCACAATCTCACGCGTCAACACAAACGCGTCGCTCGTCTCAAGCCACAATGCGAAGCGGCTATCACAAAAGTACTTTCGAAAGCAATGAAGTCGTGAATCGGGAATGAGAAACCATCGAATATGTCTATACACGCCTATCCAGCGCCAACCAAACTCCAACCGACAAGCATGCTTTATTCCCAGTTGTTGTCAAAGACTTCGCCATTGACATAGTTGATCATCTCCATCACCGGCGGTAGCCTCTCACCCTCTCCGAACATCATACCTTGTTTCATTACCTTGCGGAAGTTCTTGCCTGGGTTGATCTTGCCCAGCACGTATTCCTGTCTCGTCTCAACTCGGTCGGGTACCTTGATCGAACGTCCTACTACGGCGTCCATGGCTTGCCATGCGAAAGTTATGGCTTCCTTTGCACCAGCTGGAACACCTCCTGCATCCAACATCATGATCTTGGTGTTGGGGTAGTTCTTCTGGATGTACTCGGTAATGTTGGGGTTGTACGCGCCACCACCGCACATGAAGATCTCGTCAATCTCTTGTGATGGTGCATAGCGGCGGTAGTGGTCAACGATGGCTTGGGCCGTGATACGAGTTACCGTTGCAACAATATCATCGGGCGACATTCCCAGCTTCTCTGCCTTCTGGATAAGATCGTGGGCTAGCGTGTCTCTGAACACTTCTCTGCCAGTCGTCTTGGGAGGATCGAGCTTGAAATACTTGAACTCCAGGAACTCGTCGACAAGCTCTTGATTCACAGTTCCGCGCTTACCCATGGCACCGTCTCTGTCATACTCTTGCTGGCCATTGGTGTAGTGTCGTACAACAGCGTCGATGAAGACATTTCCCGGACCGGTGTCAAAGTCGAAGCACCTGTCAATACCACCCTCACCAGGAGGGATGAAGCAAACATTGGCAATTCCACCGATGTTCTGACAAGCTCTCAGCTTCGTTGGGTGGTGTAGAAGGAGTGCGTCGAAGAAGCCGATGAGGGGGGCTCCCTGTCGTCCAGCAGCTTGGTCAGAGACACGGAAGTCAGTGACGGCTGTGATACCGGTTTGTGCAGCGATAAAAGTTCCCTCAGCCATGGTCAAGGCGCTCTTGGTTTGTCCTGGTTCCGGCATACTGAGTAACCAGATCGTCTGGCCATGGGATCCAATCACATCAATGTCGGTGATGGGAACATCTTGCTCTTTGCAGAACTCCTTCACTGCATCGGCAAAGGTGTTGCCCAGAAGTACATTGACCTCGGACAGCTCTTCGGGCGTGGTGCGGTTGTGGTAGATCATGTTCATGACTCTCTTCTTGATCTTCTGCTCCAGAGGAATCTCTCCGTACTTGAGCAGCTCGAAGTGCATTGGGGCCTCTGGGCTGGTCTGGCGGAATCTGCATAGTGCACAGTCGATACCTGTGTTGGAAGAGTGTCAGAGGAGACACAAGCTTGGTGTTGACCAAAAGAAGCCGAAACTTACCATCCATACTGGTGCCCGAGTTCAACCCGAGCACAGTCAGGTCGAGTCCTGAGTGGTCGCCATTGATATGTTCGACGCGGCCGATCATGGTGTAGCGGTATGGAATATGAGTGGCAGAAGAGTACGAGTTGAGACTCAGACTGATCAGTTAGCAGGGGCTCCGGGGGATCAAATACGTTCCCTGCATGACTTCTAGAAGATGATCGCCATCAAGGTCATACATGCCGAGATGCCCATCCCCACGCGGCAGAGGCAGTTCATGGGTGAGGGTAATCGGATGCCCGTGAGAACGGAACGATTCCACGAATTACCGATTAACCGATTATCCAGCATGTCATCTCCACAAGACCGACTGTCTAGTTTGTATGGGGATTGTCAATGCCCTACAGTTTCCAAGACCTACGCCTCCCAAGAAAAACGCCATCTGGGGTTTCCCCGAGCATATCCAGGAAATCTCTGTCGGTAGTCGGTAGCACGATGTTTGGAGATGGGGTTATCAACCAACAGCATAGTCTGGGGGCAACAGCCACATTTACCAAGAAGTCACAAGATATAAAGTCTCCAGCATTTACCTGCCTATGGTCGATCATTCACCTCTACATCTCTGCTGTTCTCTGTTCTCAGACAATCACTAGACTATGGGCTTCACGACAGCTTGGAAGAGGCTTTCGCCTACTCAACTCAATGTCGCTATCCAAATATTTGCTCTGATCTCAATCTTCTTCGAGGGTTATGATCAAGGTGTTATGGGCGGTGTCAACGCATCACCAAACTATGTCACCGAGGTAGAGATCGGTCTTCCCAATGGCACCGTGACAAACACCACCAAGCAGGGTGGTATCGTCAGTATCGTAAGTTGAGAATCCACATTCTGCAACAAGCAATCAGAATCAGAAGCTGACCCTCCTTTAAAGTATTATCTCGGTGCTATTGTTGGTTGTTTCGTTGGTGGTTGGGCCGCCGACCGCATCGGAAGAATCAACGGGCTTTTCTACGGTGCTATTTTCGCTCTTGTGGGAGGCGCACTGCAAGCGGCCACACAGGGCTCGGACTTCATTCTCATAGTAGGTCTCCCTAGAGCTCGAGAATACTCATAATATACTTACTAATGTCTTAGGCCCGTGTAGTGACTGGTCTTGGCACAGGAGGTCAGTTCTTTCTCAATCACCAGGCTTCTTTCTGACAGTCCATAGCGCTGACCGGTATCACTCCCGTCCTTGTTTCTGAGGTCTCAAGCGCCGAACATCGCGGTGGCTTTCTGGGCTATGTCTTCATTGCGAACTACCTTGGTATCTCGGTAGCCTACTGGTACGTTCCTGAACGCCGGACTGTTCAAGCATTCTCTAACACTCACCAGGCTCGACTTCGGACTCTCGTTTGTCAACCACGGATACTCTGCCCTACGGTGGCGCTTCCTCCTCGCTTTCCAATGTGTACCCGCACTTCTTCTCCTCGCAGGCATCAAGATGTTACCTGATTCCCCTCGCTACCTCGCCTCGGTGGGTAGAAACGACGAAGCCCGTGAAGTCCTCGATCGCGTTCGTGGATCTACAAATCCTGAAGCCGTCGAGAAAGAATTCAACGAGATTGTGGCTATGGCTGAGGACACCAAGCCTGCTTCTCCAATCGAGTTCATCAAGATTCTGTTTGGACTTGACAAGAGTCAGGGCGCTCATCTGGGTCGCAGAGCTTGGCTGTGTATCTGGTTGCAGATTATGGCCTCGTGGACTGGTATGAATTGATTCTCGTCCTAGTATGTTGCTAGTCTGACCTATTCCACAGGTATCACTGCTGTGACTGCCTACAGTCCAGTCTTGCTCAAGCAGGCTGGCTACTCGACAATCAAGCAGAACGGACTTGCAGGTGGTCTCAACACAATCGGTATCATCGGCACAATCATCTCTGCTCAGATCGTCGACAGATTCGGCAGACGGAAGTGTTTGATGTGGGGAGCTGCTGGTTTGTTCGCTGTAAACTTGATCGTGAGTGCACCTTCTACCCTTCACTACTCCCTGGACGCTACTGACCTTCATCGAATAGGCTGCCTCGCTGTATGAAGCCTCCCGTCACGACCCATCCAAGGCAGCTAGCATCGCTCCCGCCGCCGTAACCATGCTCTTCCTCTTCAACCTCGTCTACGCATCCACTTGGGGCACCGTCGCCTTCCTTATTCCAACAGAGATATTCCCCAGCAGAATGAGGGCTCAAGGCAACGGATTTGGTATCACCGGCTGGGCCATTGGTGTCGGTTGGACTGTTCTTGTCAACCCCATCTTGTTCGAACACATCGAGGTATGCTTACAACAATATCGCTTTCACATTCCCAAACATCCACTAACATATCGACAGAGCCGTACTTACTTCCTCTTCGCCGCATTGAACTTCATCTGGGTTATTATTGTCTTCCTGATCTATCCAGAGACGGCCGGGTTTGTCTTTTCCCTCGTACAAACACCTTTGAAGATCCCGCACTGACTCAATTATAGTCGCTCTCTCGAATCGATCGAAGCCATGTTCACAACCTCGCCCTTCTATTGGCACATGGAAAAGGCATACGCCGAGAACAAAGACATGTTTGCCAACACCCACAAGCATGGTATCGAAGGAGTCGACTTGGCTAAGGAGAAACAGATCGATTGTGCGCATGAAGAGTTGTCATATGTGTGATGAGGCAGCGATAGGAGAGGGCGCTCGGTGCGAAGCCTAGAGGTCATCTAGAAGCTAGCCATGTACAACATGTAGCCAAACATCAAGCGTATTCATTACATTTTCTTACGACAAGATCATCGGAAAATGCGAGTGCCTCGAGTCTATTTGAGTGTACACTGACACTTTCCTTTCCATTGCTCCACGGACGCGAGCATGCAAGCGCATTGGAAGCCACGATCAGAGAGTCCTGTGGTAAGATCCGCATAATATTCATGCATATATAGCCACGTGCGGCACGGCGTCGCCGAGGCGCTAAATTAAGGTACTTCCAGACGATACGCGCAAACCTTACCTCAGCTCCGGATTGCTTCCAATCTCCCCCTCACTCTGGCGACAATATTTGCTCTGATCATCTTGCAAGAGATTCCGCTGTACGAGTCTTCGTCGCCAGAGATCATGACAGATGGAGAGAATCATCTTTGGTAGGGTCCTGTATAGTGAGAGACACGCCATGACGAGCGGCTGATTACTATCTGATCGCAACTACACGACGCCGTTGACATGGCTGGGAGAAGGAATTGCAGATGTGTAGATAACCTCTTTCTAGCGTCGAATTGGTGCTGGCTAGATGTGAGCAAGGTTCACCTGCTACAAAATGCTGCAGACCACTTTCCACTCTGGTGTTGCAAGGCCAGCTGAAGTCGGACTTTCCAGAAGGAGCTCAACAACAATTGATCGCACTTTCCACCAGACGCTTTCAGAAACGGCGCAGTTACGAGCAAGTCAGGCCTGACACATGGATTCTGCCAGATATAAGATGCGCTTCGAGGCAGCTAGATTTTCTTCCTCAACCAACACCTCATACCCTGATCAACAAGGATGCATTCTTCATCCATCTTGAGCCTCCTGACTCTAGGGTTGTCTGTGGCGGCTTTATCAACAGACGACTATGACTATCTTTTCCCCTTCATCACTGAAGAACAGATGGCAGACCATGGCCTCATCTTAGAAGTGCTCCCCCTTGCGGGTCTGACTCTCGTCAACTCCACCTCCAAACTTCGTCGCCGACAAGACATCGACTTTGCCCTTGCAGACTCCATGCCTGACCCCGCCAACACCACCAGCAGCGCTTACAATCAAGCATCTGCCCTTGCAGCAGTTGTTGCAGACATCAACAGCGATCCCCTGGTCCAGAAGAGAAACTCTGCAGTTAACAAACGTGCCATCAGTGGCTACACCGACAGCATCAGCCTTGGGAACGCAGCGCTCAATGCTCCCTTGAACTGCAATGGCGCCGACACGTACATGGGGAGCAAGTTGTGGAACGACAACATCTTCGATGAAGCCCGCTGTGCTACTGCCTGTACAGCACAGAGTGCCTACAACTTGAAGCATCCTCCTTCTAAAGGTTCTCCAAAGACGTGTCAATTCTACAATACTTATGTTCTTTACAAGAATGAGGTGTCTCAAGGACAATACTGGTAAGTTGGGACGGTTTTCGCTTCTGACGTCTACTGACCTACTTTAGCTCATTGTACACCCAGCAATGGGATGCTTCGAAAGCCACGAACAAAGGTCAATACCGTGGATCTGATCATTACACTATTCAACAAAGCATAGTTGCTACCAATGTGACCAACTCTGGCGATGTCAGTTGTCCTTCTGATGTCTCGTACATGATCGCCTCGGGACAAGACTTCTGCACGTCATATCTTGGATATATTGCTCCAACGGCGACTTTTACAGCAACCACGACCCCAGCAACATCTGTTGTAACTTCCGTCCAGACTGATAAGACAACGCAGACTGTTTACAGCACTATCTCTCAGCAAACCACAGTCGCAACCACCCTGTTGACCATCAATGCTAAGAAGCGCGCACTTCAGACTCCTGCTTCCGTATCGTCTTGGTCACCTTCTCGTATCTCAGCCGCCTGCGGATCTGTCGTTACAGGTAGCACTTCAACAACTACAACGATTGCAGCTGCTACACCGCTCAGCACGTTCCTCTCGACCACTCTCCAGACTGTGCTCATAACTTCGGTCACAACCGAAGTCGTGCCTGTAACAGCCACGAGTACAACTAGCTCCGCACCTAAAGCTTCCATCATCATCAATGGCGGCTTCGAGTCTGGTGCAAAGACCGGAGGCGACAATCCCGGCTGGACGCAGGTCCGTTCTCACGTGGTCGTTGGCACCACCCTCGGCCATTCTGGCAATTCTTACGAGTAAGTTTGGGTTTCCCATCATTCTTCAAGCAGAGACTTGCGACTAACCATTACCACTAGATGGATGGAGACCAGTCCGGGAAAGCTGTGCTCAATCAGTCAAACACTATATAATCTCAACACAACCACGAGCAACGGAGTCTTGAGCTTCTGGTACTCAAGGGTCGGCAGGGCGGGAACGTGTGATTTTACGATTACCCTCGGGACCACAACAATCGCGGTGGAACATTCGGTGACCACCGCCACTATCGGCAGGCCCGACTGGTCGTTGAAGTCCTATGGCTTCATCACTCCTCCAGCATCTACTGCAGATCTCACGTTTTCTATAACGTGCAGTGCAGTAGGGAGTCAATACGTGATCGACGATGTCGCGTTCTCGCAATCTACATAGGCGCGTGGAGGAAGGTTTTGGTGCAATACGATACACGTTCAAAAAGCTATCCAGTACCTATCCTTATATCCCCATCAAAACGACAAGCACAAAGAGTTGTTAGGTTCTAAATTGACTGAAGAATTGTCAAGCAAGTGTAGGATCGCAAAAACTTCTGCGTTTATCGCACCATCACAGAACCCGATGATTGATCTTTTTGGCCCAGTGCGAGAATGATTGGTATCGAGGGCAGTACTATCAGCAATGCGTCGAGATCATATGTCACCAACTGCGGACGATGCGGCCTTTGGAGGATGAGGATGGCCATCATGTCATGGTACGCTATCGGGAAGTACTAAAACACATTTTGCAGAAGACGTGAACTTGGACCGCCTCGAAGATCAAATGAACCCAATTTGATGAATGCAAAGACCGATTGCCAGATCAGTCAGGTGAACGAGGGGAATTTTTCGTTCGTTGACAGTGAGTACATCCAGGAGCGATTTCTCTATGGAACTGTCAAAAGTACTCCCAACGTCGGTCTCGACAGAGTTAATCCTCAAGGGAATCACTACGTGGTAAGGATTTGCGATCAGAATCCACCACAGAACCCACCACAGAATCGTTAGCCGAGGCAGATATTAAGGAAGGAGTAGGTGACCGCGTCAAGGAAGAGCAAGAAGAAAGAGCGAAGGCATCAGTCACGACCATTCTCCCCAGCCCTCGAGAGCAGGAACGAGGTGACAGTGGTCATAGGTAGTACGGATCGATAGCAGTATGTGGTATGATTTTTATACATGTCTCGATGGTCATTGATATCGGTCTTGAATGTCGCATCACGCTTGAACATGGGCCTGGCGTGTCACAAGTTTTGGATTTTGTGTTTTTCCAATAATTCGCGTGACACGAATAGGAAAAAGATGAGAAGAAGTTCAGACCGTGGAAGTCAGATGCACCTGTCTAGTGCTCAAAGATGTGAGTGAAAGATTACAAATCATGCTTATGTGAGTGGGAGATAGATAATTATTTGATCAACTGAAGCGACTGGTTGCGAGCGTGAGCATCGCTGTAAAATGATTCAAATCTACCCATGCCAGCTGATCTTTCAGTTGAAGTCGAACGCATATTCCCAGTCCGTGAAAAGTTCGGGTGGGAAGTGTATCTGTGGCGAGTCCTGAGGAAGCTCCAACTGATGGTGTGCATGCAAGCCAGGAGATGCCAACGCGTGGCTCTGTTGATGCACCCATGGCGTTAATCCCACGACAGGACCGCTCGCATCCACCGACCGTTGTATCTTCATGAACTCGTCAATCCTTGAGACCTGAGCTCGCAGTTTGTCACTTGTTCCTTGCCGGCAGAACAAATCAACTTCGAGGTTTGCGAGTAGGTTTGCCAGGTCTAGTAAGACTGAACGTACCCGCCGGTATGAAGTCTCGGTAAGGCCATTCTCAAATACCGAGCCCATGATACTCCCAATACCTGCAAGATGATGAAGGAGCGGAGAGCTGATGGCACGAAGGTAGGCGACGGGAACACTGGCAAACCCGTTGATAACCTCGCTGGCAATCTGACACTTTTGATCCACGGTAGAGTTCTCAGTAGTGAACAGAACCATCCTGACCAATTGCAGCGAGGCAGCAATGTTGGCAGCTTGAAACCCGAAGAGATCTTTGTCTAGTCTGCCTGTCAATGGTTGCGTCGTCTTGAAAACAGGCGGTAGTTGTTCGTAGAGTGCCATAATGTTTGTGAGGCATGAAATCTGCCGCGGGCTGCCTGGCTCAATGTAGCCCGGAAGGGAGGGTGTACGCTGTACTGGATTACGCAACTGGCCAAGACGATCTTGGGCGTGCTCGAGGATACGATACAATGTCGTCACGAAGTTCCATCCTGTCAACCAACTAGGGCCATCGTGCATATCACCTGTCGTCCGGGAGTTTGTGTCGCCAGACTGTGTTTCATCGTCGCTCGGATAGCAGACGTTGAAACAGGCTTCTCTGCTCCGAGCAAAACCTCCAAAGATGATCGAGGAAAAGATGTCAAGAGTGTACATGGACCAGAAAAGTCTTCTTCGCTCCTCGAGATCGACATGGTCCAACACGCCAGGCCAGTTGCTTTCATCTTGCAGCCCTCCTACAGAGATGAAGCCTTGATATAGGCCGATATAATAATTCATCCGGGGCGTATCGCCATACTGGATGCAGCAGATAGCCAACAGCGCATAGGCCCGCGCATAATCGAAGTTCTGCGATAACGTGGCATCGTGGGGAATGGCCTCTTTGGCAGCTTCGAAAAGTTCCTCGGACGATGGGCTCTGTAGCGCGTTTGCATCCCATTTTCCAGTATATAGAGCACCATCGCGAACACGAGCCGACGATAAAGCGCACATCGCCAGGACAGACGAAAACAGCGCCCGATCAGTGGCGTACTCTCCACGAGATACTCTTCGTAATAGTGTCGCTCGATGAAAGTAAGGAAAGACAGGATACACGACTTCGAAATATATTTCAGTCAAATCCATCACAATTGCTTGTGCAGGCATGATCTTCGGTTTCCAGGTTGAAGGGTCAAGCACGGTTTCTTGGTCAACAGGAGAAATCTGGGCCTGTACTGAAGGGCGGTTGATAGTAGTCTCTCCTGCATCGCTTCTTGATTGGGTTGTTAAGGACCTGGCTGATCTCGGCTTAGGACCTCGACGTGCCATAGGGCGGAGGGATGTGCAAGTCTCTCCATAATCAATACAGTTGACGCATTTTGCGGAGTCTCCATCGCTAGGTCGACATTTGACACTCCGAGCGCTGCACTGATCACAGGCACGTTTGTTTCGTCGCAGTTTTCGCGGCCTCTGGGAAGTTTCACTCTGGCTCATGGCAAGTCGGTTTGGGGAGTTGTGCCATGATTATGTTGTGGGTGAGCAGAGTTGAGCTTGGACGCCAATAAAAACTGCTTGGCGGGCATGACGCAGTTGGAGATCATGTCGCTACAATATGACGTGAGTATCATGTTATTATTTCTAGCTGTCGAATCCTGCATGACTGAGCCAACCGCTGTAATCGATCAAATAGCTGTCGATGTCGTTCTTTCCGTGTATGTCAGTATTATCGCATCAAATTTCGGGAAATTGACTCACCCAGTTCAGCGTGTCAGGATTGTCGAATATGCTCTCTAGAGACATAATATCCATCATATCGTACGTAGTTTCTCCTGGTACTGCAATATCTTGTTGCGAAAGATGGAAGCTTTGTGTCGTAGAGGGAAGTTGACTACTTCCATATTGATCCATGTTTTCAGTCTGGAGAGACGGAGCGGAGTCTTCAGTCAGTTTTGCTATCATGACTCCAAGTACGTGACTTGCACGAACGGCATCTTGGTAGACGGGTCTTTTGCTAGTCCAGATATGCTGGGCCATCTTCAAAGCTTTGATCTTACGTTCTTTCATCTCGACGCTATACACGACTTAGCTGGATGTATCTGACAGGAGAGATCCAATGTACACTTACCTTTGTGATCTTGATTCGTTCAAATCCAAGCAGATGATCATGGCTGCTGCAAACTGTTCGTGAAGCGTTATATTGGTAAACATCCATCGGCTCTGGTATAGACGTCCTTGCGGCTGCAAAGCCTCGTAGTAATCAGTCTGGAGGTCGAGTTGTCGCAAAGCCGAATTCACGCAGATCTCTCTAGACTTTTCGAAGGCAGGGTCATTTCTCTTGCAGCCAAGATAAGGTCTGTGTAAGATGCAGAATCCCTAAAATGAAGACCCAATTAGCGTGATCCAATCATTTGAATGACAACGACACCGTATTTCTGTTGGACATGTAGGACTAGTTCTGCGAGATGCTGTCCTAGACGGTGTTTCGATGAAAACATGCTCTTTGGACCTTGCGTACCTTCAAATATTGTAACTCGAGCATGAAACGCTGCATGATCAGATAGTCCTGGTCAACAAAAGAAGTCTCGTTTATGGTACGAATCCGCAAGGATGGGGGAACACTCTGGCGGCTTCGTTCAAGGCTCTCATGGAGTCTGTTGGTCTCCTCCAGATCATATCTTCGATTGGACAAAGAATGGCGAACGACCGGACGTAAAAGGCGTAAGGCTTCCGCTTTACAAGTGAAGAACAACATGGGGATATGTGTCGTATCAGATCGAGGGGGCGGCATGACAGCAGTGTTCTCATCAAAATCCTCATCTAACAAATTGATAGGAAGCTGACAATCGCATTCGTCTTCGTTAATCATAGCCGGGATACCCTGGTGAGCCGACATGGTCATATCGAAAATTTCGATATAGTACCACGCTCGACGTCGCATTTCGCTTTCGAAAGGCGAGATACTGGATAAATGTTTCGGATCGCGATGATATCCCATCTTTTGTGCAAGTCTTGTTGCCATCGTGAGAATAGGCCATGGTTGCATTTCGGGATTCGCATGAAGAGCATAGATGCAGTGAAAGTGAAATAGCAATGCCTCAACAGAATATGGGCTACCGTCGAGGTAACTACCAGCGACGAGACACTTTGCAGCCATTCTCAAAGCCCCAGCTTGTTTCGTAGAACAAGGATCGGAAGATACAACTTGGCCCCTTGCGAGAGCCAGTCTGCCTGCCATGAGCATGATGGAGAAGAGTATGCTCAGCCAGCAGAAGCTTGCGCTTTTCGGGGACCTCCAGAAAGCTTCATACTCTCTTCTGAACTTGCCACTGTGTATGAAGGTCATAGACAAGAATGATTCTTTGAAGTAAGATGCAACCAGACTGTCCACTTCGTGTCGCTCCGGAAGCGTGGAGAGGATTTGATCGATGGTTATAAGCTTTTCCTGGCCAAACAGAGGATCTGCTTTGAGAGATGGTTGTGTGGGTTCAGGTGCGGCATCATTCAGATCCGAGTCCATGATGGATCTAATCTCGTGGATGCTTTCCAAGATTGATGCCCAATGAGTGCCCCCGATATAATTGACTTTAGATCCTTGTTGGCTCAGATGGCCTCCAGCAGACACGTCAGAGTATGTCGGATTATCATGCTGCGGAGACGTAGAGGAATCCGGAGGGGTGATGATGGAAGTGTTCACTGGCGCGGATTGCATCAGACCATTGACCATGTCTTCCAGTTTCTGCAAGCGACTAGCAGCAGCATCGTGGGTGGTGCGAGGCTTTGGTGTTTTCTGAGGAACGACAGAGCTATACTCGCACTTGGCAGAATCTCCTCTCTTGGTACAAGCACTGCATGGTTGTTGCCGATCGCATCTCAACTTCCTATCTCGACATATCGAACAGGAAAGTGGACGGCGGTTGCGTTTCGCGACGCGATTGTTGGTATTGGAAGCCTGGAAGACGGAGGTGAAGTTTGACAACAGATCCGCCATGATTCCTGATGCAAGAAAAAGTACAACACGAATTACGCAACGATAAGAAAGTGGACTATGATAATGAGTCTGATTATTGGAGTGGATACATAGTTTGAAGTGTCAAGCAGGAAGGAGTGACGGGGTTAAGGCCTTCCGGGTTGGGCAAGCTCTGGACCCTGGGAATCACGGGCAAAGAGCGGAGGTGAGTCGAGGCATGAAGGAAGCTTTCCAATTGATTCGCGAAAGGAAATTGCATGTCATGTTTTCGAAGCCATAAGAGGCGGCCAGGGAGACGAAGTCCTTCTCTCCTGGTAGTGACTGCATGTATACAACATTCGTGTGTTCCATCCAAGTCGTCTTGTGTCTCGGCGAATTGTCGTATTCAACGCAAAGCGCGTCGTCAGCCTGCCTACCCGGGTAAACAAAAGCAGTATCATTATAGCCTCAAGGTTCGAGGCAGCCACATCTTGCCATGAATCGCCCAAATCCTTTTGCATCTAATGGCTTCTTCAAACCACCATCTTCCTTCCTCGGTTCTTCCAATATCTTGACCAATGCAACGCGTCAAAGAAGTCTATCGTTAGACGACTCTGACACCGAAGCCCAGCGACACACGCCAGAACCTCCACCTGTCACAAACGAAGCGCCTGCAACATCACTCATGGACACGAACAGAAACGACCCAGACCTGCTAGCAAGCTCCATAAACCCTTGCAGCAACGTATCGCGGTCCCCTTCACCATTTGCAAGACCCAAGAGTGCTGCGCAATCCGAAGACGATGAGGAATATGAGCTGCGGAACATCTCCCAGGCCACAAGGCTGGTCACGAAGGACAACAACACCGGCGAGCGTACAAGTGCACGGCGCATCTTTCAAAAAGGTGGAATTGGCCAATTTCTGTTTGGCACCGCTGTGGGCTGGCGCGTCTACATCGCCCTCTTAGTCTTCTGGGTCGGAGGTTGTCAGTTTGGCACCTTGCTCATGAACAGGTTTATACTCTGGACGGGCACATACAAGTTCCCATACCCGCTTACTCTGACACTGTTGCAACTCTGCATCACTCATGTCTTCTTGCTGGGCTTTGCTGCTTTGACCAGGGGTCTTGCCGGCCCCTTGAGAAGCATCGGACTCGGTGCAATTGTCGCTCCATCGCAAGCATATAACAAGGGCAACAGACCTACGAGATATACGGGAGGCTTGAAGACGAAGTCTGTCTTTACAAACATCTCGCACTGGTTCCTGCACAGCTCTGGAGGCATCGCTGGAGGCGGTCTGTTTGAATATCAACGCAACACGGTCAAGCACGTTTTTCCTATTGCTGTTGTCTTTCTCGGCAAGACCGTTCTGTCCAACATCTCCTTTGCCTATGCTGTCATGCCTATGTACATGATCTCCAGGATTGCCGTAGTTCCCTTCACCCTGATCTTCACTGCCCTCTTGCTTCGCCAACAGCACTCGATCCAGACCATGTCAGCTGCCATGATCGCAACTTTGAATCTGCTGATGACCAGCATTCGATCTGGAGAACGCGATCCTTGGGAGTCAGTCGTTGCTGGTGTCTCTAGTTCGCTGTTTGTCGCTCTGTATCCCATACTTCTTCTTCGTGGCTACCGCCAGCTGGTCTCTGATCTGGTGCCCCAAGGTGATCTACTGAGCGTCACAGACTCGCATGCTCCAGCTGTCAGTACAGGCACCAAAGAGGAAACTCGCGCATACTGGAGAGTCTTGCATTACACATCTTCACTTACGATTGCCATGCTGATTCCGTTCGTCATCATCTCTGGTGAGCTGAAGCAAATCAACCGCAACTGTTACTTCCTGGACGTACCCTGGTTCTGGTTTCTAATGTCTTGCGCATCGCTTGGCGGCTTTGGCATTTTCTGTTCGTTCTTACTGCTGGTGAAAGTGACTTCACCCCTATCAGCGAACTTCGTTTCGCTTCCCAGAAGTGTCTTCCAAATCGTGGTTTTGAGTAAGTTTAAGATGCCTGCGCACAGCTGGGTTGGAGCTGGTCTTTGTACCCTTAGTTGTATGTGGTACTGTCTTTCGAGGATCAGAGATGGGAGGGGCAGAGGTGGCTTCGCTGGACTGTAATAAGGCATGATAAAAAAAAAAAACCGAGCTTCTAACGGGACTACGACATTTCGTCACTGCCGCAAACCCAGAGTCTTTTCCTCCTTTTCCTGCCTGGTTGAAAACGCAAGAAAACCCATCAGATGTTCTGTCATTCTCCTCTGCTGCGAGCACTTTGATCGATGCTCAGAATCATATACGACAAATTCTGCTTTACCCCGGATCCAACAACGAGATCTAACCAATCCCGGGACACATCCGGATTCCGTATCCGGATCAAGGCGCTTTGGCGGAGTGGTTAACGCGATGCCCTGCTAAGGCATTTCCTTCGGGAGCAAGAGTTCGAATCTCTTAGGCGTCGAGCTTTTTGCGCCCGTTGAGGTCATTTACGTGTCTAGAACATGTTTCTTTTGGTCCTAAGGAAGTAGGAATTGATATTGGAATGGTCGTGGTTAGTTTTTGGTAGTAAAGAAATGGCTTGGCGCTGGGAAAGCCGGCGACGCTGCAACATCAAAGCTCGGACGCTGGCCGGGGCCGATGCTCGACGCGCCACGAGGGGTTTGGTTTCGCGCCGACCACTTTACTGTAACTGTTTCTACCCATGACTTCCCGACCGCATCTCAATTCTCGAAACACATTGCCGACTAGAGGATAGAAACCCTCATCTCCCGCATCGGCTTTTCCGGTCCCCTTCATCAGTTCCGACCATCTGCCATAATCGAAACTCTGTGATTTGCAGAACATCATGCAATCATTCGCCCGATGGACTACACGGCTACTGTCACAGCCTGTGGTACAGAAGCTGCAACTTCCTATGAGAGATTTTATCCACTCGACTCGATGCTTCTCTTTCAGCTGTCCGTCACTTGAGACTCATAAGGATCCCGAGCAGCTCACAGCGGACCAAGAGGCGAAACGGAAGAAACGCAGGGAATACAAAAGGAAGTATCTCAGAGCAGATGAGAAACGCCAAGAGATGGGAAGACTTTATGAACAGAAATTCCACCAAAAGCGCAGCGCAGACCCCGCCTGGGTTGCGGCCAGGAATCAATCAAAAAGGGAACAAACCTTTCGAAATTATCATGACGACCCAGAAAACAAAAGACGACGCCGCTTTCGCGCTTGGGTATTGATCGAGCAACACCTTTCTCTGATTTGTCTTGTCGGTTTAGTACTAATTGTCGACTCAGGTTACCTCACATCAGACGAAAAGAGTTCGTCAAGACCTTGTTTGGAAGACACATGTCCCGATACTGTATGAGCACAAAGTGAAGCATCACTGTGTCGGTTGCGGATTATTCAAGTTCGGTGGGCTGAAGTTGTGTAGGCATTTCCTCCCACTCTCAGACATATGAGATTGTGCTAACGAACCTTTATAGGGTGTAAGTGACCGACCTTGGACAGGTATCGACGGCATCCTGTCCCCACGAGGAGCCTTTCCAGACTTCGTCTGCTTCACGTCCTCAGGAAAGTACTAATTGAGTTTTTTTTCAGGGCAACAAATATCAGATCCAAGTTTATACAAATGCCACCGCTGCTACTGCTCTCCGGAAGTCGCAAAGGTGTTGCCAGTTGGTTGGGAGCACGTGGATTTTGCAGCGTTTATGGAGACATCCAAAAAATCTCACTCTAGCGCTGAGATCACCCCGTCAAAGCCCCGCGCTGAGGCAGAGTCAGATGCTCACACAGGAGAAGAGAGTGCGGAGAATGAGCAGAAAAGTGGTTAGCACAGTCACATCAAAGTGCCAGAGTGAGCGCAGAGCTCAAAGGTAGATCTGGCTCCAGGCAATGTAGTGTTGATTGATCACTGTTTGTATTGTTATCCCCGTTCCAATAGACATTATAGCGCCACAAAAATGCATCATTATGATACGAAAGCAACACGCTATCATCTCGCTTCCAGCTCAATTCCCAACCGTTGTTGATTCGGTAGCGCCACCCATCTAATCCCATCACGACACATCCTTTCCAACTCCCACCCATCAGCCAATCCTCTTCCTCTCCTTCTTCCTGACCCACACCCCCTCCTCCCCATCCTCTCCCTCCCTGACCTCCACCTCATACAACCCAAGTCTATACCTACTCACACTCGCATCCCCAGTATGTAAATCAAACGTCCATCCATGCCTCGGACACGTAACCCCCACACTCAACACAATTCCAAAATCTTCGATATCTGATAACGTTGCATGTGTCATTGAGTACCCCTGATGTGGGCAAGCGCTGTCAATAGCGTAGAGGCGGTTGTTGTAGCGGAAGACCATCAGAGACCATGATGGGGCGTCTGCGATGGGGGTTGGTGTAAGTTCCGGGGTGACTCCTGGAGAAATGGGTTTTGTGAATGTTTTGCAGGGTGGGAGTGATGATGGGTCAGAGAGGTCATCGGGGCAGATTGGTGTTTTGTTGTCTGGTGCCCGGGAGATGTTTGGGTATGAGGAGGAGAGGCCTGCGTAGAGCCATGGGTTGTTGTTGGCCATTGCTTGTGATTTTGATGTTGATTTTGGTATATTGAAGTGACTCACGTGGTTGGTATGCAGTCGAGGAAGGAGGGAGGTTGCTTATGTAAGCGATATCGGACGCTAGCCGGACCTTAATTCTATATTCAAACATGTCTGTCACTACCCTGGATCTAACACCAGAGGACTCTATGACCGTCGGTATCTTCTAGGCTTCCTCCTTCTCTGCTTCTACAGTCCCCACAGTCTCTACCGTCTTTATCGTTGGTCCTCTCCTCTCCTTCATCCTCACCAACCTCCTCTTATAAGCTTCAAACCACTCCTTCGTATGCCCTTCCAGTTTATCCTCTTCGCTTTTCCCTTGATTCACAATCTCCATCATTTCTTTCGCATATACAATCTCGCCCTCATCGTCCTTCAACGAATGCAATCTTCTCCCTACCCCCTTCCTCTTTACCCTCTCCTCATACTCTGCCCTCAATTCCCTCTCCTCAGGCAACGTAGCAGAACCACTGTATACAGCAGCTACAGCCATAGCCTGAAACTCGAAGAGCGAGAAGGTCGCGACGTGGTAGGGTACTCCGATGAAGGCGAGTGTGGGGTCGGGTATGTAAAAGATGTCTTTGTGGAGGTTGTGGGTGACCTGACCGGTAGTGACCAGAGTTGTTGGTGTTGCAGCCTCGGGGAGTAAGTTGTCGGCGTGGTAGGGGGCGAGGAAAGGATAGGACATGTGATAGCCAGTTCCTAGAATGATGTGGTGGATGTCGGTGATCGTTTCGCCTGAAGAAAGGATCACACTGCCAGGAAGTGTATCGTTGTCGCTAAGCTCCGTTGTCGAAGCGAGAGCAGAGAAACCAGCAATAGACCCGATGCGTGTGCAGTTGTCGGGCAACATAGAAGGTAGAAGATCATACTCGCCTCCTCGACTCGATTGCCAGATTTTGTTCGCAACATCGCCCAACTCGCGACAGATATCCGTACTCGACACACCAGCTCCAATGACCAAGACGTTCTTCCTAGCGAAGGGCGAAGGCGAGCGGTAAAGCTTCGAATGCATGATACGGTTCGGGAAAGCAGTTTTCCAGTCCTTGAGATTGGGATAATCAGGTATGTTTGGGGCATGGTAATGTCCACTTGCAACGATGACTGCATCAAACTCCTGTTTCTTTCGTCAGCGCTTCTTCCAGTCCTTTTTCCTGACAGAACACATACCTGCACTGTATTCCTGATCTCCTTCTCTCCAGTTTCTTCGACCAATTTCGAAGTGCTGACTTCCCATTTCGTTCCTCTCTTTTCGACTTTGTTGACTCTTGTGCGGAAAGAGATGTGCGGAAGGATGTCATTGGCAGTAGCAGTGTCTTGAATATACGTCGCCAGCACATCATGGGTGACAAAGTCAGGAGTATCTGATTTCCAGTCATGAGTACGAAGTTTCATCTCAGGAGTCGAGACGTTGTTGTGGAGGCCTTGGTAACATGGTCTAAAGATACCCAGTCAGTAGCAGTCCTGAGTGCTTGGAAAGCAAGGGTAGAACGGAGGAACATACCCTGGTGGTGCATGCAGAATCGTCAGATCATTTCCGTCAAGATCAGTCTTCGACTCTCGTAACTCTTGGTCCACAGGACTATCACGTCGAGCATGTCGGTCGGTGGTTTTCAGAAGAGAGTCAAAAGCAGGTGAGTCTCCGGTCGAAGGCAAAGTCGCAGGGTAAGTTGGCTCTACCGCCGTACGAGAATTATACACCCTGTGGTCAACCATCAGCACTTGTCCTTGGTGGGTAAGGAACGAAAAGACAAGACTTACCATACACCTCCTGCAACATCACCACGCTCGAATACTGTAACCTCTAATCCGGCATTCCTGAGATGGATGGCAGAAGATACACCGCTAACGCCAGCGCCTATCACAGCAACAGTCTTGACATCCATCATAAAAGATCTATACAGTGACAGCTAGTACTTCCCAGAAAAGCAAGGGGACAAGCCATGCTTATGGCTCCAAAGTATATCAGGGCTATGTAGCACGCAAGCAATTCACCTGCAGCCGCAGGATTCCATTGGGGGTCCATAATATCGGTTTGTCAGGAGATAGTAACTCAGTACAGCCAACGACATTGTTTGCAAATGTCGCAATTATCTACAAAAGTGATGTTTGGTGGATAGGCGGATAGGTGGGAAGGTGTGGTTCCTCGACCCCACTCGTCACGTCAAGTTGCGATTTGAGCACGCAATCCGCGATTCTGTCCTACTTGAACATATGTATACAGACTGGAGTATTCACGAACCTTTGTCGTCGCGATAAGTCAGCAATACACTGATAATCTGTTTTATCCTTCTTCATTTCTATCACTATATACCCAATCAACGAACCCTTATGCTAGCCTCGCATGACTGTCAGCACATTGCGTTAGTACTCGTATGCTTTCTGGTAGGACCTGATCTCGAGTAACATTGACGAAAGGGCACAGCTGTCGTCGGCCTGTCAGGAATCGCGTTTGTGGTATATCGCGCTACCCTCCAGTGGAGGAAAGAAGAACACGTCTATTCCAAAACCAACACGACATTGATGTCATTATTTCAATTCTCAACGCCTGACTCTCATTCTAATTAACCTCAATAGCCGCCTCCTTGATAGTATCCGGATGATTGTCCTTGGTTGTAGCCGGGCGGAGGACCTTGGCCGTATCCTTGCTGCTGTTGCTGGTCGTAGCCGCCATATTGACCTGGCGGTGGCGGACCGGGAGGGGGAGCATCATACTGACCGCCATACTGCTGAGGCGCTCCACCATTATACGGAACCTCGTAGCCTTGTTGATAAGCGCTGGGGTATGCGTATGGATCGTCGTTTGCAAAGCCTGCAGGAGCAGGAGGTTGATAGGGCTGTTGGTACTGCTGGTTGTAGCCAGGTGGAGGAGCTCCCCAGCCGGCTTGAGGTTGGCCATAACTATGCTGTTCAGATGCACCAGAAGCATCCACGCCGCGTTGAGGCTGGCCCATGCCAAAGACATTCTGCATGTCTCCAGGACCGCCGTGTGAGTGAAGGTGAGGGTTTGCGCCACCTGTGTGATTGTGTCCAGCCTTGACACTCTCGGAGCTGAGAACTCTGTCAAGATCATGGCGCGAACGAGCCCAGTTCTCGACAACTGCAAACATGCTCTTCTGTATCTCGCAGTGAGGATCGCGGATTGCAGGGTGGTGGAAGGCGCGAAGAACGTCGTTGAGAACCTCATCTTCAGGCACATCTGGATGGTCGAAAGCGTAGATGACACGAGGGGCGACATATTGCAGAATGCAAGCAGCAACTTTACCAGCGGGCTCGTTCAAGATGTTGCTGAAATGATCCTTGGACAGCAGAGAGTGGGTAGGGTCAGTGCTGAAAGGGTCGGTCCAGACTTCATACTGATGCTTGCCACTGGCATCGACGACACTGGAGCTGCCCTGCTTGAGACTGCTAGAAGCGGCAGCAATCAAGGGAGTGATATAAGGAGCAAGCAGACCCATGACTGTCAGTGTGACCTTTTCGGTGATTTTCTCAATCAGACTCTCCAGACCAGGAATCTTGGAGACGATGTTGCTGATGGAACGAACCACATTATCGCGGAAAACCAAGATGGGGTAAATTTTGGCGACAATAGCTTGAGGGTCCGCAGTGTTATTGGCAGATGCAACTGGGTTCCAGGCACGATCTTGACTGTAGCCACCATCGTCAAAGCCACGAGCACCCGCACCAGCATTCTGAGCCGCGTACTGATCAGACTCGGATTGCAGACGGACAGCCTCCTGACATAGGGAGCTTGTACCAGGAACCTTCGACAGCAGACTGACCAGACCGGAGACCTCGCCTGAGGGACCTGATCCAGACCGCTTTCCTTCGGCAGAAGCATTGTTCAGTGCACTCTGCATCTCGTCGACCTCGCTCTGGGTGACATGGTCAGTGGCCTCACCAAGGACGGAGTGCATAAAGTCAACACCACCGAAAGTTCCAGTAACCAGAGGGAAGACTCTCTTTCCTCGAAGGTTGATCTCAGTGTTGGCGCCTACATGAGGAAAGACGTTGTGGTGTCCAAGCTCACGGAGAGCCAGCTCGGTGTAGTTTGTATGTGCGCCAAAGTCCTCCATGCCTAAAAGCAAGGGTACAATTAGCATGTTTCTCATGTGAAGGTGACAAAGGTGCAGACGACAATCGGAAGGCCATATGATACGTACAGTGCAAAGCTTGACCCAGACAACGAAGAGCCTCACACAGATCCTTTTCATCACCTTTGTTGTTGCCATGAGTGTACATACGGCCATAGTGAATGGCTCTCTTGAAGCTGTATCTGACATAGCCCGAAGAAGTGGCCCAATCACCACACTCGTTGGCGATGTAGTTCTTCATACCAGTATCAGGATCAATCGCAAGCTCCTCGCGTGAAACTGGTCCACGCAGACGTTGGTCGTACTGTCTTGCATCAACGTTGTCGGCATAATCCTTGGGATTATCTATATGCTCCTGAGGGTAGCGTTAGCAGAGGTTTGTGTTGGGTCAGCATAGCTTCAATTTACCTCTGGGCGGTAAACACCAAGACGTTCTTCGGTTACCTCGAATTCGCCAGTGGCATAACCGAAGCTCATGAAGGCGAGGACCCAAACAAGAATGCGAATTGTGCTAGCAGGGACACCCTTGAGAGTGCCGACATCTACAGCCTGACTGTAGTCACGGAGCCAGTTACCAAAGTAGACGCGCTGCAGGTCATGATCATCAGTACATGGACAGTGCTGGTATTACAGTAACAAACCCTACCTTGATCATCATCGAAGTCCACTTGTGTTTTTTCAGACAGTCGACTGTCTTGAGCATATCTTCAATATCGCCATGGCGCCAGTTCTTGCCTTCAATCTTTGAGATGGAAGCAATGTTTCCTGCGCCAAAGGCATGAGTGGGAGTTGCAAAGAGCAAGACTGCTAGTAAGCAGAGAAACAGTAGCAGCTTCGTGTTCGCCATGTTGATCCGGATGAGGGGGAAGAACAGAGAAGGCTGTGAATGCTGATGTATATAAGATCAAACAAGGATGACGACGATGCAAGTGGGATGGATTTATATGGGGCTGAGTTGCAAGTGGCTGTGCGTTTCGTGTTGGGAACGATTGCGAGTAATGCGCCACGAAAACTTGTTTCTATTTTGATGAAACCGCAGCAGGAAGACACGCAGGTGAAAGAATGAAGGTTCGATGTCTCGTCACCTTCCAAGAAATAGGTAGTTGCCTGGATACTAAGGTAATTCGAGAAATATACACTTAGAGGGAGCGGAAGAGCATGACCGCTCAGGTGCAGCAGAAGATAGCGGAGGGCGGACCTGCCAAGGCCGGCATGATGATGAAGTTGCAGGGACTTACTTTTTTTGGCTCAAAGCGGCGACTCTCTGAAGCAATTCCAGCGCCTCTCTGGACTTTTCGACGACAACCACATTATCGCTCTTGTCGCACCCATTGTCCCGCCTCTTCTCGATTCCTCTTACCGGCTGTCTGATACGAGACTTATCTCACACGCCGCACCTCCCGAGTGTCAAGATGTCTGACAGAAGATCTGGCGATGAGTCGCGCGCAAAGCGTCAAAAGATGGAATTCGATCCCGCCTCCAACCCTTACCTGGCACACATGAACAACGGAGACGACAACGGCTACTCGAATGGCAGATCCAACGGAAACGCAAAAGATGGCCTCACCCACTTCAAGCGCCACACCACCACAGCCGAGCAAGCAGCAAAGGCCGAGGACGGTCCCTCCAACCCTTTCAACGGCAACAACCTCTCAGAGCGCTACTTTGGTATCCTGAAGACTCGTAGAAACTTGCCTGTCCACGCCCAGAGGTATGTCGCATTGCCAATAGTCAGAGGCGCCTTGTACTAACCAGACCCGCAGAAATGAGTTCCTTCAGATGTTCCAGCAAACACAGATTCTCGTCTTCGTCGGAGAGACTGGTTCAGGAAAGACGACACAGATCCCGCAGTTCGTTCTCTACGACGATCTCCCACACCAGCAGGGCAAGATGGTCGCATGTACGCAGCCTCGTCGTGTGGCTGCCATGTCGGTTGCCCAGCGTGTCGCTCAAGAGATGGATGTCACACTTGGTCAGGAAGTCGGTTACAGCATTCGTTTCGAGGACATGACTTCGCAAAACACCATTCTCAAGTACATGACTGATGGTATGCTTCTGCGTGAAGCCATGAACGACCACAACCTCAGCCGCTACAGCACCATCATTCTCGATGAGGCTCACGAGCGTACTCTGGCTACCGATATCCTCATGGGTCTTCTCAAGGAGGTCGCCCAGCGCAGACCCGACCTGAAGATCATCATCATGTCCGCCACTCTCGATGCCGAGAAGTTCCAAAAGTACTTCAACGACGCCCCTCTTCTGGCCGTTCCTGGTCGTACCCACCCCGTCGAGATTTTCTACACCGCCGAACCCGAGAGAGATTACGTCGAGGCCGCCATCCGCACCGTTCTCCAGATCCATGCTACCGAGCCCGAGGGTGATATTCTCCTCTTCTTGACTGGTGAGGAAGAGATTGAAGACGCATGCAGAAAGATCAGTCTCGAGTCAGATGAGATGATTAGAGAAGCAGATGCTGGCCCTCTGAAGGTCTACCCTCTGTACGGTTCTCTGCCTCCTGCTCAGCAACAGCGCATTTTCGATCCTGCTCCTGGACCTTTCCGCGCCGGTGGTCGTCCTGGTCGCAAGATCATCATCTCTACCAACATTGCCGAAACCTCGCTTACCATCGATGGTATTGTTTACGTTATTGATCCCGGAT
>Ga0268251_10000183_pt1 | contig 23455 bp, 17 predicted proteins | sample AgamicAsMae_FD_200527 | JGI IMG/M metagenome (GOLD analysis project Ga0268251, IMG submission 200527) | Agave microbial communities from Guanajuato, Mexico - As.Ma.e (v2) (version 2) | ecosystem: Host-associated > Plants > Phyllosphere > Phylloplane/Leaf | place: Guanajuato, Mexico | collected...
AGGAGATGTGTATAAGAGACAGCAGTTGATATCTGGATTAATATATTGATGCACGTAAATCCTGCGACCCTGGTGGTCAAGGATGTTATCTCGAGGGTTCAGCCGGGGACCCGGACGATAAAGCTCCGATGTCTCTGCGGCTCGCCACGCTAGTGTTTTGCCCCGACCGTTGGCATCCTCGAGCTTCCTCAGTGGGTCCGACGTTGAGGGCTCGTGCATAATGGCGGCGGGTGTTCCTGAATGGTGCCTGCGTTTTCTTCAAGGATCGTCAAGCCACGAGAACAGGGGTCAGGGGGCCAAGACAAAACACTTGCCGATCAGGTCAGCGAGCCAGTGTCCGAAAGAGCACCAACACCAGCCGGCAAAGCACGGCGCTCCATGACGTGACGTCGGTTCAGCGTGCAGAGAGAAGGGGACCGCGAAGAAGAGCTAAGACGAGACTGGTGATACGGCCGATAAGCAATCGAGGCATCGATCACGATAGAGAGATAGCGAAACGTTGACGCAGCATGTATGACAAGAAGTCAGACTGACTAACTGGTATGGACTGCATGTAGGCGTTGTGTCTAGATGGCTGTTGCGACGAACATGCCTGTAGATGCAGACTCAGTGTGCCCGTCTGTTCTTAAGGAGGTGCTCTGGTTGTGGTCTTTTTTGGGATACAGGCCTAGTTGTGCCGTAGACGCGGTCGAGAGCAGCCAAAGTAGAAGGAAGTGGGGTGCTGCTCGCGGACTAGTAGGGCACGGAATCGCGGGCACGAGTTGGTCGCCAAGGTAGCGAGGTGCTGCCCGAGTCGCGGAGGGGATCAGTTAACCCACGGCACGATGCATCATTGGCCGCATGCAGGGCAAGCAGTCTCGCGACGTCTGCGAATGGTATTGCTAGAAAGACGGAGGAGGATGACGGATGGCGGCGGCAACAGCAGCTATGTACAGGCGGGTGGACCGGAGGAGAAGTTCGTGTGCCTGAAGCCTGCGACACACGTTTGGCTTCCGCAGGGCAGACACACTACTCCGTACGCTCTCGATAAGTGGCGATAGCAACAGCTGGACGCGCGGGTGTGAGAGGCCGACAACAACAGAAGTCCAACGATTATGACGGCACACCAGGAGCATGACTTGCGCATCGGTCGGTCGAATGCAACAAGTCAGAAAACAGACGAGCTTGCCGTGGAGGTCGCAGCCCGAAGCGGCATGGTCTTGGTGGGTCGTGCGTGCCTCGTGCGTTTCAAACGTGATTCGCGCGGTTTGGGGCCTTTTGGCGCCTGTGCTTGTGCTTGACTTTGCTCCAACTCGTCGAGGAAGCCGTCAGTCTCAAAGGGGGGAGGGCACGCTCTTTCCTCGTGTGTGTTTCGCTTGCCCAAAGCACCTTCGTCTTTATCCTCACCTTTCCCTTTGCAACATCTCGCTTTTCCCTTTCTATTGCTCCTGTGCGCTGCTCCATCACTCCCTTACGCTGCGGCCTAATTCTCTCCTTCTTTTTGCTTCTTAGCTCTGTTGCCCGCTGCTTTGGCCAGTCTCGACAGACCGTCACTCCTTCCGGCTGTCAACTCCTTCGTCTTTCTTCCAACAACAGCCTCCTTGCTTCTTTCCTAATCCGACTCTTTGACCCTCGTGCTTGACCCTCAGCTGTTGCTCTCGGCATTGTCTCGATTGAGCACACGGATTGACACGCAGACAAAGACTTCCGAGCAAGACCCAGCCTCGGCCTGAACCGCCTGCTTCTTTGACATTGCCCAGCTGCATCTGCCATTGGCGGCCTATAATCGACTCTGTCCACAAATTCATCCTTTAGCCTTATATAATCACCAACTCAATTCACCATGGACTCCAAGGACATGGGCTCGATGGACTCGACGTCGCCCGGCACTCCCTCGCCCGCGACTCCCCTGACCGCAAACGGCTCTTCCTCAAGGAGGCCGCCGCGCAAGAGCACCCTTACTCAACAACAAAAGAACCAGAAGAGACAACGCGCTACCCAGGATCAGCTCATCACTCTGGAAATAGAGTTCAACAAGAACCCCACCCCTACTGCCGCTGTCCGTGAAAGGATTGCAGACGAGATCAACATGACCGAGAGATCAGTTCAGATTTGGTTCCAGAACAGGTAAATTTTCCGCCAGAGCAACCCTCCGTCCATCGACTAACACCATAACAGACGCGCTAAGATCAAGAACATTGCGAGAAAGAGCATCGAAAACGGCGAAGACTGCGAGAGCATTCCCGAATCAATGCGCCGCCATCTTGCCATGCAAGCACTCGAGTCTGGCAAGGGATTCTTCCCTAATCTGATGGGACCTGGTGGCAATGGATACGCATACACTCCTGGCACCATGAGCCTCAACGCCGACGCAGGTTCCGGAAAAGTTGGTATGTTTTAGGATCTAATCTCGTGCCCGTGGCTACCACTAACTCCTACAGTCATCCAACACTTTGCATGCCGCTCGCTCTCGATCGGATCCTGGCGCAGAGTCGGCCAGAGTCAAATGGACCTGATCATCTTCTACTCACCTGAAAAAGCTTGTGTCACATACTACATCAACAACGATTCAGCTGGCTACAAGATCGAATACCCATTCGCTTGGATCAAGAACATCAACCTTGTTCAAGGCGAGGTCACAAGTGCCGCAGAGGGCGCTTCGCAAAGGCTAGGCGCACTGGTGGTCGAGTTGGTTCGTCCTCCTAAGTTCTATATGGACAGTTCGGGTAGCGGTGGCTTCTACGAATGCGGTGATTTCACCGAGGACCAGCAAGCCAGCAAGGTCATGGTTCACCAGCTTGGTGGCCCCTCCAAGGCTCTCAGCGGTCAATTGGCCAAGCTCGTGTCTCTGGACTCTTTCCAGAACCGTCACACTATGCTCGACCCCACACACTTTGCCATGGCTGCTGCTTCGGCTCCCGTCTCGCCTGTCAACTTCAGACCTGCTAGTCAGCCCAACCACTTGGTACACCCTCATTCGGGCGTCTTCCAGGATTCTGCCATGGGTCTCATGGGTCCCCCTGCCCCTCGTGGTCACAAGAGACAACGCAGTCGTTCCGTCCCTGCTGCTATTGATCTCTCCATGCTCAGAAATAACCCTATGCCTTCATTCCTCATCCAGCACGAGTCTAACGCTCCTGCTCAGCCCCTGCAGGACAATGCCATCTTCGCTCCCCAGCCTCAACATCACCACGGATTCTCCACAGGCATGGGCCCTAACAGCCTCAGCATTGATACTTCTGCTGGTTATGGCATGGACTTCAGACAATTTGCCGGTCCTATGTCTGCCACTACCCTTAATTCTCCTAGCGACTTCGGTACTCCTGGATTCTTCAATCCCGGTCCTACCAGTGACATGATGGCTCACTCCAACCTCAACACCCCTTACTCCGGCTCATTCCTCTCTGTTGACCCATCTGCTATGATTGGCACAAGCAACACACCAGTTTCTTGCCTTAGTGGAGGCGATCCTGTTATTGCAGATCAGTCGCCGCCACTCAACGGTCTTGGCCGCAGTCAGTCAGACGACATCTTCAGCACACCCGGAGGTGACAACGGCTTGAACGACGATGCCCTTTGCCTCTCATCCGATGTGTACAACAAGTCCATTGGTATGGGCTTCCACAGCCCTCTGCCTGACGAGCACATGGGTTTCGACTCGTCCCTCTCAGACGCTCACTACGACTACAACTCGCCAATTCCTGCAAACAAGATGAACCTGCCTTTCCGCATGCCCAACGAGACACCTATGCACCAACAGTCGCCTAATCTGGCGCAGATGGCCATGCACCAAGACTCTGCCATTGCCTTTCAGTCGCCTACTCACATGGGTCATGGTGACCACGGTCACAACCTTTACCAGACCCCAAAGGTCAACGGTACTGGCATGTTCCAGGACAGCAAGATGTACCAATCGCCCGCTCAGATGCACGACTCAAACTTCTCGACACCTGCTCACCACCACTCGCATCTCCAAACCCATGATGTTTACCACAGCCCGAGCTTGGGTGCTAATGATCATCATAATCAACACAACGAGGAGATTGATATGTCCAGTTTCGTGCAGTATGGTACTATCGATCCCGCCAGCCTGTAAAGGCAGATGTCTCTTGAACTGCAGCCTGCTGGCGGGACTGAGCATTACACTCTGCAAGGGACAAGAAAGGCAACAAAAGCAACAGCCACAGACCGGCTACGAACGACATGAGCGAGTGGAAAGCTCAAGGCTTTCACTACTGGTGTCCGGCCGCATAATCTTTGATTCAATTTATCTCTTTATCTTCGCGGTTTTCTTGAGTTGGGCCATTTGGACCAGGTGGAAATATTCTTGATTTGGTCGGGGAGTTGTCCTTCATCTTTCGCTTTTTCTTCGATTCTTGTTATACCCCAGATGATACTTCTTCCTTGTTTTTCTTTTCCTGTTTATTCCATGGTTTAGGTTGCTTCCAAAGCATCGCTCTTCCAAACTCAGCTTTTCAAACACTTTCTTCCGCTCTATCTTCGTTTCTTTCTTTTTCAACGCATTGGATTCGATGGAACCTCGATCACACTTTTCATTCTGGTTTCTAAAGCACCGCTGGCATATCGATCTCGATCTCGACAGCTGTTGGACCGCTCGATTCGAGCGGATGGAAGCAAACGCTCGCCGCGCCCCTTGAAAGGGGGCGGAAGAAGACGTTATGCACATCCGTTACGACACTCGGGTGGCCTTGGTCTTCGAGGTTGAGAATCCCGATGACGCTTCTTGCTTCTATTTGTTTCTTTGTTTTGTTTCCTTGTTTATCCTTTCCTTTGTTTGAGTGTGGCCGGATAGGGAAGAGGTGGTCTAGCCAAGTCGGCGATTCTCTTGGTCAGGCGTTCTCATGTACTCGTAGTCTTTCTAGAAAACACCCAGAGATATTGGACCCTCTCCTCCACGGTAAAGGCTGGGTCCCTCCGTAGAGTCGAAAAGTTGTCAATAATCTTAGAAGTCTCAAAACATCTGTTCAACCGTAGAGCCATGTCCTCAGTTCTTCCTCAATAGTGTCTTCGCCGCGGTTCTCGCTCTCGCGTTTACCAAGGCGGTCCTCGGATGTCCATTGCGAGAAAGGGGGGAGCAGTCTCTATAAACGGGTTTGCGGGTAAGGTGGGCTCTGTGCGCGATTCCGATCCCGTGGTAGGGTGGAGTTTCAGGGGTATAACGGGCGTGCGGTGCGAAAAAGAATGGAAGGAGCATAAAACGTCTACCGGCATTTCTGTGGCTTTTTGAGTCTTTTGACACTAGTCTGATCAAGAACCGTGGATTTGGATTTGATAAAGTGTGCATCTCTTATCGGAGTTGTATGGTTTTGGAAGGTCGGGAAGTGTGCATGATAGAGGGTCGTTGGACTATGGCACGGGATGGGGTACATCGAAGAGGTATCTCTGTCTTTTGTTTGTTGATTGTAGATACAGAGGATATGTGAGCGTCACTTTGAGGTCTGGTCTTGCTTGCCCGGCTCAATGACAGTTCTGTTCAACTTGTTGTTTCGTCCTATGTTCGATCAAATAGGCTTACTACAGCATACTTCTCTCCTCAAACAACGACTGCTCTCCTAAATATGTTCCTCTAATGTTGAAGCAGAAGACTCTCATGTATAGATGAGCAGTGGGTAAGTAGTGTTAGTACTGATTGCATTTGCTTTGATCTTTGCTGGTCTTAGCGGCCAGATGTCCTCACGTCTAATCTGGAATCTCATATATGTTGAGCAGAAGCGGCGATGAGCTTTGGGGTATGGTATCAAGGTGTCTCTAGGAAACAGTTTGAAGTAGCCGATATCAACATGTCCTTAGAACATATAACACAAAAGCCGAATGTGACACAATGTTGTAGAGAATGCAAGTAAGATTTGTGCGTGCTGTCTGTTTCCTCTCTGCTACACATATCTTACTAGACCAATTTTATGTTATGGATGACGAGGCTGCTGATGTAGTGTTATCATATCATAACAGGTAATGTATTCATGGCTATGTGCATAGGCAGACACGTCTTGCGTAGCCAGCCGTAGGCTGACATTATAAACATCAATATACCATCAAGACTGTGCCTCATGAGTTTACACGTGCCTCGCAGATATTCTAACCCCTACCGCAGGATACACCAAGACAGAACACACAATTCTATGACAGTACACACATGTTCGGCTCTCCTTGACGAACTGATGATGTGGTAGACAAAGAAGAATATCAATATGCTTTATCTATCCTCTTGCAACCAAAACACTAAAACACAACCAGAATCTCCATCCTCAAGGATCGAACCCTCACTCTTTACCACGCGTAAACAAAATTTTTTGGGGCTATTGCCCCCTACTCCCGACTTCGAAAGAAGCAGGCGGTCTCCCACTCAGCCAAACTCACGATTTGGTCTTATGAGTGGGATATGTTAGGGGAAACTTTCATAGTATATAAGGGTAGGTCAGTGAGGTGCGTTGCTTTGCGGATTGTTGTCTGCCTGTTGAGTATTTAGTCGTGGTTTCAGTTCAATGGGTGGGTATATGAGAAGACTTGAATGAAATCGTCGTTATCTATCACTTTCCAGTGGTGCTTTCCTGTTTAATCTGCGCTTTCGCATACAACTTATACCTGATTGATTCTAGTTCTCGTCTTCGACGAACCAGCTTGTCTTGACTTTCATAACTCTGACATCTAGCGATGGAGTTCACGGGAAAATCGATAGAAAGGAACATCTTTCTATATCCTGACGCGCGGTCTGAGCTTGTTCGAAGACCATGGATGATATAGCTCGAGTCAGGAAGCAAGAACTTACATTCAAAAAAGCAAAAAGAATAAACCCAGCGGTCAGCGTCGGAATCGAACCGACTACCTGATTGTGCACCCCGATGCAAGCTCTCCGTCGCCCCAAGTAGCTAGCTTGGAATAGCCTACTTGCTTGAGGTTCTGGCGCGGTCCAGCTGATATACCATCCCACCGCTGGGCTGCAAGTAAAGACATCTTGTTGGTATAAGTAGTGTGAAGTAGAAGTGAAGTGAAGTTCCGAGAGGTTTGCGATTGATCAGTGTGAGTATGATGCCAATCAGGGGTAAGTGAATGCTGTCTTTCTAGTCTCTGGCAGCAGAGTGAGAAGAGGGTCGATCGAGTCTTGCTGGTACTGCTGATGGAGATGATACTCGGATCTTGTCTGCACTCGACCATCACAGATCGATCTTTGAGGAGCTCCATCGTAGCACCGTCAGGGTTTTCTCCCCCGTTGGTTGCATACTCAGTCTCTATACTTCGCGACCACGCCACTCAGCCCGGAAGCCGTCAACTCCTGCGCTTCACTATAGAGCCATAACATTGCTCTGTCAGAGACAGACACATTGTGGTAGCAAGTCTTTCTTCACACTCGTTCTTATTCGACCATCGTGCGCTTTGCTCTTCGAAAACATACAAGGAGACAACAACGAACATAAACCAAGATCTTACAACGGGAACTCAACATCTCAAATCCTACCCTGGAGTATAGTTGAACAAGGAGCGTCTGGAGAAATAAAAACACTCATACTACACCCTTGCGCCTTTACGACCTACCTTCAACTTCCAGGACTCGCGAGACAACCACGAGCACAAGCATTATACCTTCGAAACCGAACGCCGCAGCAGTTCCAGAAACCACCTGCCTATCAAAGAACCTCCGGATTGCTTTGAACTCAACACATACTACAACTCGCGCAAGCCTTATAGCAAACAACAAACCATGAATGCCGCTGGTTCGATCTGTCTCGCCCTGTTCTTGACAGTCTGTGGCGTAGCCTTCTTCTGGTACGTCTGGGTTAGGACTTTTGAATGGGAACTCGCCGTCTGGTACCGCAAAGTGGTACATCAACGTGAGGAGAACGCAGTCGAAGCCGTGGCTGAGGACGTCGAGATGGCAGAAAGTGCTGCTGGTGGAAGCAAGGCTCCTAGCAACAAGTCTGGTGGTGAAGGAGGAGGCGAGGGCGGAAGCAAGAGTCCCAGCAAGCATGGAAGCAAGAAGTCTGGCGAAGAAGGTGGTAGCAAGGCAGCTAGCAAGAAGTCGGGAAGTAAGAGTGGTGGAGAGAAGCAAACATGACAGCAGACCGGGATGTAAAGCTTGAGCTTTACGACGTGCAGCGTGAGGAAAACTAGGGGGAAACTGGAGGACGTGGAAGAAAAGACATAGCAGACAAGAGAGCTCTATCTTCTTCGACGTAGAGAAAGTTCTGGCGTCAGTATTGAACAACAACGTAAATGGCAACCCAAAATCTTCGACTGAAGAACGCATCTGCCTATCGCGTGTCTGCAGCAACCACATCATCTCGTGACGTGTTTGCATGATACAGAAAGTAATGCCGAGCAATGGTGTACCGCATTCAAACCTCCGCTTAGATCTTGCCATTGCCGACCTTGATCTGTCTGGGATTCTGTCCTTGCACCATCTCGATGCCCTCCAGAACGTGGGCGTATACACCGGGAGGTCTACCCATCTTGACCTTTGAACCACCGACTTCCTTTAGGTGTATGCCTTCCCCACCTTCAGCCTCCCAATTGAATTTTCTGAATTCGCAGTTCTCGTAGCCAGTTCCCTTGGAGCCATCGAAAGAAGCCCAATCGGCAGTGAAGAAGTGCAAGAAAGCGCCATGAGTGACCAGGACAACGACCTCAGAAGGGTGAGCATACAAAGTTGCTCGAAGGGCGGCAGCACGTGCAGTGACAGCTTCGAGAGAGGCTGCGTACGGTCCAGCCTTTGAATTCCAGCCGTCTTCGACCAGACTCCAGTCCATTCTCTCGATACCAAAGCCTAGATTCTCACCATCTAGCCAATCTGCGATCTTCTGCTTGAGTTCTGCTTGCGGATAACCGATATCACAGGGCTGGTTGGCGATCTCTTGTGCGAAGGGCACGAGCAGAAACTTGACGTCAGGTCTCTCTCTCAGTACATCACCGAAGCCGAGACATGCAGTTTGGATTGTGCGGATAAGAGGAGAAGCCATGATCGTGAGAGAAGTTGGTAGAGAAGATTTGGGGAAGGTGTTGCTAAGGTTTGTGCATTGTGTACGGCCGAGATCTGTGACGTTTGGATCACGTAGATGATGCTGGTTCTGAGAGATGATCAGATGGTGAGAAAAGAGCGAGGAGCAAGAGTCGATTTACGTTGACATTGTGATGACCTTGTGCGTGGCGAACGACGTAGATGGTTGGTGCCATGATTGGATCTAGTCTTGTATGTTTCTCTTGGATCTTGTTTAGTCGTGTACAGACAACGAAATTGTCAAGAATCAGAATATTGGGTAAAAACGTGAGTGAAAATGTCTCTTCGTGTGGTCTGGCAGGATTCAGAGTGATTGGAAGTAAGAAAGAAGGGAAAAGATCTTGTTCATGCAAAAGAGTCATAGAGCAAGAACAAACGCCGACCACGACACGAGGTCGATTTGGTTCGGTTCACTTTCCCCAAGCTTCATGTTCGGCGGCTGACTTGCCTGATTGAGCATCCTGCGGATTACCAGAAACAGTCAAACACCATAACACTTCAAGGCAGGCGTGTTTGACCTCTGTCTACAAGGTTGTTCGTGACACGAACCAAAGCCAGCGATGAGCAAGAGGATGGTGTAGAGTGGTGTTGGCAAACAAGGGCAACAAAGAGCAATCGAAGGCCTGGAACGACAGGACTTGGCGGTGACGTAGGTGATTGCCGAAGATTGACCACCAGTTGGGCGGAGGTTCGAGGCAGGTGCGACACGCAGCTTCCCCAGACAGACATTCATAGCAGCTACCAGTCGACGGTGATCCTTCTTGACCCTCTCGCCCTCCTTAAAACCTAGACTGAGAAATCTGCCGCAATGTGGGACGACGAGGATAACAACCCGTACGGCTCGTTCAACAGACGCGACTCGGAGGCCTCCGACGCTCCCGGTACACGACCATGATCCTCTCCCACCACCTTGTACACGCCGTCTAACTGTCGCATCAGCCTTCCGTCAAGCCCCGTCGACACCACCCTCGGGTTCGAGCAGTCCGCAGCCCTCTACACCTGAATACCATCGCCCAGAGTCGACCTACCACGACGAGCCCTTCGACCACGACCAACAAGACAGCGACCACCACCATGACGACGACGAGGGCCTGTCGCAGTCGCGCAGGATCGAACCCAAGAAGGGCGGTTACCACAGTCGTATCGAGCAGATCCTCTACGAGAACCCCGACCTTGACATCCAGATTGTCCACGCCGGCAAGAACACTGAGGGCGGAGGCAGCTACATAACCTACACCATTAGAACCGGAGTATGCCTTTTAAAAAGCGCGAGTGCTGCCACAATCGCTGACCCTTACAGGACATCGAAGTGCGAAGACGATACAGCGAATTCGCGTCGCTAAGAGCCACCCTTGTCGCCCTGCACCCAACTCTCATCATTCCGCCGATCCCCGAGAAGCACTCCATCACCGATTACGCCTCCAAACCCACAAAGGCGAAAGAGGATCTAGGCATCATCGAGCTACGCCAGCGTATGTTGACCACCTTTCTGAACCGCTGCCGCCGCATGCAAGATGTTCGCGACGACAATGTCTGGTGGCGCTTCCTCGATCCTAATGCTAGCTGGAACGAGGTCCTCCACTCTCATCCTGTCGTAAACATCCCCAAGAACAACCTCAAGGCTCCTCCACTCGATCCTGCAAACCCTTCTCCTGGTCACAACTTCCTGCCTGTTCCCTCATCCTCTGCCAAACTACGTTCGTCTGGTAACGCTTCTGCATCCGGCACCCCTAGCTCCCCACCCATGCAGCAACCTTCAGTTGCCGCTCACTCGTCGCCTGGTCCTCAAGTCTTCGGTCGCTTTCCACCCGATTCACAAAACTTGTCCGAAGAGGATCTTGATCCTTACTTTGTCCAGTTCGAGAACTCATCGCGCGAGCTGGAAACTTTGCTACAGGGTTCCATGGAGAAAGTCAATCAGCGAACCCTTCAGCATCTTTACAAGCTTGGAGACGATCTCATGGAGCTGGGTGGCCGTTATAACGCTTTCTCCCTTTCTGAACAATCTGCCGAAGTCGCTGCTGCTATTGAGAAGGTCGGCCAGGCTTGCGACTTCACATACATCCAGACCCGCGATCTGTCTAGTGGCTTGTCTGCTCAGTTCGCTGAGCCCATGCGCGAGAGCGCCCAATTTGCTGGCATTGTCAAGGGTGTTCTGCGATACAGAGTGCTGAAGCGCGTCCAACAAGAGATGACTCGCGAGGAGCTCGACAGAAAAAGAACATCTCTCGACTCTTTGGAGAGGAGTGAAGCCGAAGCCAAGCGTATTGAGCAATACTTCAACAACTCCGGGTCTTCGCCACCTCAACGCAGCATGAGCACTGGCAGCAACGCTGCTAGACGCAATCCAGCCAGAGATCAACTGCCTAGGCGCGCAGAAGACGACACGGCAAGCATTGACTCAGACTTCCCTCCTACCATGGGCAGCGCCCCCAGCGCCGCACAAGGCTCTCCTCACCAAGATCAATCTACCAGCCCTACGCAGCATAAGAGAGGCGCTAGCGGCAACTTCGTGACCAACAAGATCTTCGGGCGACTCACTCATGCTTACCACAATGTTGTTGATACTGATCCGGAACGGGTGAGGAGGGATCAGATTGGCAAGACGAAGGAAAGCTTGACACAGGTAACATCAGTCTCCGCTATGGTTGGAACAATATGCTAATAACTACGGTAGCTCGAGCAAGCTCTGGAGGTTTCTGAAAAGGACGTCAAGGATGCAAGTGGTGCTGTACTCAAGGATCTGAAACGTTTCCAAAGCGACAAGGAAGAAGATCTGAGGAAATACATGGTACGCCGTCCTTCAACCCCCACTCATCATATCAAATTGACTAACATCTGTTTTAGCTGGCCTTTGCACGTTGTCATATTCAATGGGCACAACGTAGTTTGGAGACCTGGGAAGAAGCGAGGGTGGAAGTCAACAAGATCCCGGTACTGGAACCGAGGTAGAAAATCTGCCTTGTTGTTGTCCAGAACCCAGTCACTTGTCTATGTAAGGTATGCAGATTCGCATAGAATCGTTAATGTCTCTTTCGATGTATCTTGCACTGCCAGTTTGATGTAAGACCGTTGCTTGTGTTTTTGAATATCGTTCTACGACCCCTTGTTACCCGACACAAAACTTCTCGGGGGAAACTGGATTCAGAAATATATGCGAAGGAGTAAAAGAAATATAAGGGAAGAAAAGCAAGATAGATAACTAAAAGAAACATCCACTCTTGTCACTAATTGCTAATACTTAAACTCAGCCTTGCTGTTCCAGAACTTCCTCGGCAGTCTGTGTCCATAGAACATTGACTCCATACTGCTTCCCGCTCTTCACAAACGATTCCAATCTTGAGCTGATGGCACTTGCTTGAATCGGCATCTCAACACCTCTTTTGATCAACACCAACACAAGCTGAGCAGCATACAAGATCTGCATGCCCAAGACAAACACCTCTGCCTTTCTGCTCCAACCAAGCGGGGCATCAGGCACCTTCTCAGCCTCTGAGATCAACACGTCAAGGCCATCGGTGACCCATGTGCAGAGATTCATAAGGATGCGGAAAGAGAAAGCAGAGGGATGCAGTCGAGCAGCGACAGAAGACCAAACGCGCGATTCTCTGCTTTCATCAATGAAGAGATTGTGCTTTTCTTGTGCGAAGAGTGAAGAACCCGATTGAGATTCTGTGCTGAGCGCTTGGCTGACTGAATCTGGGAAGGAAGTGGTGACGGCGTTTCCAGTGGCTCTGCTGATGGCTATCGTGGCTGCTGAGTCACTGCTTCCGAATGCGGATGAGATGAACTCTGCTACTGCTTGGTTGGCGGCCAGTGGTGCCAGATCGGCTTGTTTCTTCGAGCTACCTGTGTTGATAATCTTAGTGGCGACTGGAGCGACCAGTGTTCTGATCTCGACATCGTCGTCGTTGCAGAGGTCATAGACGGCTAGACAGAATTCGAGATATACCTTGCGAGCATCGCTAGAGCTGAGTCTTGCCAAAGATCTCTCGCTGAGCTGCTGTGTTGCTATCGCTGCGGCATATCTGGTGTCGAACGGCTGGAAAAAGCTATCAGTGGAAATTTCGCGGTTCTGAGATGGTTCAAAACTTACATTCGAGTCACGCAGGGCAGAACGGACTTGTGAGACCCATGCCTCAAACTTCCGAGTAAGCTCGCTGTCTGCTTGCAGATCATCTTGTACTCGGAAGTTGAGCAGTGCTCCCTGCAATATGAGCCGTTTGTCACCGAAGAGCGGCGTTGCAGCGCTTGAGGGAAGACAAGATTGCTTCAGATCAGTGGAGAAGTTCTTCTTGATCTCATCTTCAGCGCCTTGGGCCAACAAGGTGACAAGGACCTCCTGAATAGCGTCTTGGACCTCGATGTCCACGGCATCGTTGAACAACAGGTTGGCAGAGACCTTGACCAGAAGCTCCGTGGTTTGTGTAGCATAGACCGTATCCGTAGATCCAATCCTGGCAGCTTCGCGTAGTGCAGTCGTGCAGGCATCAGGATCCCGACTCGCCAGTAACGCAAATATGTCTAACCTCGCGCGCAAGTCTGTGACTGATCTATCCTCTGAGAGTCCACTAAACAAAGCGTACTCATGGATTAGCGAAAGCGCCAGAGATTGTCGTAGGAACGAGCAGGCTGCGAAATGATCCTGTGGCAAATCCAGGATGGTTTTCATATCCTCAACGGTAGCCCATCTTGTGCCTGGTACTCCATGATGTCAGAATATACTTGGTCAAAGATAAGAGAGAACTTACCGAACAGATAACGCTGCTTTTGAATAGCTGAGTAGAAGAAAGCGTTTTGTATGTCCACAAATGCTGCTTGCGTGAGTGGACATGCATTGTCGTAGAGGAGATCATCAATCCTCGATTGTATGGCATTCATCAGCGTGTCCATGTCTGTAACGGTTAGTGGCTTGTACACTGAACAACTCCCGCCTAACTTACCTTCTGTGCTAAAGTTCTTGCCTTGCCTTTCAACAAGATATTTTGCTGTAAGCAGATTGCCGTGTACCTCATTCTGAGTACGTGCTTCATGTCGGATCAATCTTGCGATGCAACTCACTCGATCTTTGGCAGACACCAAAGTGGAATATGTCTTGGCTGCTTTGTCGCGAACTAGCCATTGCCGGCTTGACGCAAGTCGTAAGACTGAATGTTGAATTCTTTCGGACATATTCGAAGGTGGCTGTACGCGTTGGAGCAGCTGCAAAGCAGGAAACACCACCTCGGCCTTGACTTGGTCGACGTCAACATCAGTTGACAACAGCTGAAGGACAGCCTGCATCAAGCTTGTGATTGCCTCATCCGAGAGTCGGCTCTGTGTATGCGTATCCTCATCTGAGAATGCATCGTTGGTGCCAATCAGTCTATCCATCAGAGCACGGAATAGCATCAATCCGGAGTTGCGGACAGCCCATCTATCACAGAAGTTAGCGTGGTATTCGGTCTGCGTTTCCATATCTCAACATACGTATCCGAAGACAAGCATCTAGCAGCAAGACTGAGTGCTTGTGGCACATAAGCCTCTGATCGCTCGCCTAACTTCGAGTTCTTGAATATGTCCTTTATACAATTCAGAGCATGAACCTGAGAAAGACCGCCAGCACTTTCTGCAGCTGGATCAACTGGTCTCGTGCCTTCAGTCGTGAGCTCTGACATAGCTCTGCTGAAAAGGTGACCTTTGGTATCTGCAACGACAATGCCAATCATCAAAGAAGGCAATCCTGCTGAGCGGCGGGTGTTGATCGCAGTCTGATTCTGGATGCAAAGGATCGCACGCTACTAGATATCAGCCAAAAAGCATAGATTCACGCCAGTAGAGATTTTTTACCTTGTACCAGTCCTCAAGCGTTTGGCTGACGGTTTCTGCGCCACTATTGGAGCGCATACAGCAGATAACAAAGGTCTGAGCGACCGTCGAGAAAGCACCACGATGACGCAGTTCTGCAAGCTCTGTGAATGTGAGATCACCTAGCTGGCGAAGTTGTTGAGGTGAGAGAAGCGTCTGGTCGCCGGAAGTTACAGGGCAGCTTTCCACGATTGCTCGCAATAGCAGACTGCTTTAATCAGCGCCAGGTCACACCTAGTCGGCAACATGAAACGTACCTAGACTCTTTTAGGGCTCGCCATGAGTAACTCAGAACGTCTTTTGTACCGGTTTCCTCCTCCTCGAGTTCCTCGGCAGCAATACCTTCGGTGGTGTCGTTACAAAGCGTGTCATGTACACACTTCCAGAGAGCCTCGAAAACATTGCAGAGTCGGGTGTAGGACTTTGACAGGTGGGACAATGCGACAGGATCGGAAGACATTGTCTGATAGAAGTCGGACTTTTCGATAATGTATCTGTTCAATGTTAGTATACAGCAAAGTGGACGTTGAATAATCGAGTTTACCTCAAGCCGATGAAGAAGCCGTGCAAAGGATGGTTGCTGACCGCTTTATTGATATCTACAATTGCAACCTCGATTGTCTGTTCGACAGTATGGATAAGGTGCTCCAGAATCCCACATTTGGAAGACCACCATTGCTCGCGATCGCTGATAAGATGCGAGCATTGGCTAAACAAGATGCTGTAAAGATGTGCAACTCCATCTGCGTGGTCAGCACGTCCACTGAGAACCAGCCTCTGCTCAGCTTGTGCCAGAATCTTTACCGCCAAAGGTGTTTCTCCAGTGACAGTCTGCTGTTGTGAGCCCGAGCCCATAAGACTCATAATCTCAGCAGCGGCGGATCTGACATCGTCGAAAGCGTTCAGTAGTAGATCGATTAACAGATCGGTCATCTCATGGTCAACTACATCCAGTTTGAAAGGCCACGCTGCCGCAGCGCTTGTAGGTTTCCCATGCAGAAAGCCGGAAAATCGTGCATCTACTCCAGATCTGACAATTATGGAAATACACCTGAGTGCTGATATATGTCTCTGGTAGCTAGCCGTCGGTCGCAATTCGGCCTTGAGGAACGAGACGTACCACTCGATCAAGGATCTGTGGGCTGCAATTAGCTCAGAAGACTCAGCAGATGTCGATAGAGAGTTGACGGCTTCTTTCGCTTTGTCCTTCTTCGTCTTATTCGGCGGCCTGGTCAAAGACGCTGTTGCAGCCTTGACGCGATCCATAAGATGTCTGATCAGACTGAAAAGTTCACTTCGGAATCCGGCGTCTGCGTCTGCATGTAGAAAAGGTAGCCCTTTTTGTAGAGCAGCCATCACTCCGATAGACAATGGCTGAGTGGTCGTTGTGGAAGTGGTAAGCATGGCGAGACCGGCGATTCTCACCGCATCAGACGTGCGTAATAACAGATCTCCGAGGAGAACATCTGGAATACACAGAACTTCATTGTCAAAGAACAACTCGACACTTTTGACACTTCTAGAGTCCGCAATCTTGACCAAACCAAGCTTGCTTCCCACAGATAGCGCACAAAATAGTACTTCCTCGCACTGTAATGTGGGCAGTGGTGATGAGCTCTCTGACGATTGGTCTCCCCCGAGAATACTTTGTATACCTAGTTGACCTAGGAAAGCATTGAAGCTTTGTTTGTCTTGCTGAAAGATCTCAGGAAAAACATAGAGACGGAAGATCTCGAGAGACCTCGGCTTTTGCTTGAGGATATCCAAAACAGTGGAAGACCACAAAGAAGCGTGGTAGGCACCAAACGCCGTTGGCGAAGGTGTTTGGCTTGTGACTTCCGCCTTCTGGATTATCAGAGCCGCCAAAGAACCAGCAGATGAAGCAAAATCTTCATAGGGCGCGAGACGTAAGACGACAGTAAGCACGTCCTGAACCGAGGAAGAGACAGATTGGCCTCGTTTCTCGATCGATGCATCGCCAAAGACGCTGCACACATCATCCACAGAGACGACGTTTTTGGAAAGCCAGTGAGCCAGGGCTTGCATGGCAGGTCTGGTAGGAGCATTCTCTGATGGCGTAGCAATATGTTGGACAAGAAGTTTTAATAACCTTGTCTTTTCGGGTTCGCATATAGACTTATCCTGACACTTGATCAAGGCGGAGGTCAAGGACGTAAGCAATAGACGTGACGGCTTGACGTTAAGAGCATGGTGCTGATCGAGATAGATCCAGAAAGCCTGAAACCAGAATTGTTCGTTCTGCCAGAGAGCAAGGACGAAAATTTGTTCTTCTGACTGTGCACATTTCTCAATCAGGTTGGAGAGTAGATTGCATGCAGCAGTCCTGTGTTGGTTGGTAACGTCTGTTCGCAAAGTCGAAAAGACTTGATGGAAAAGATTGAGGACCCTTTGTTGCGTCAGCTTCAATTGTATCGAAACGAAAAATGAACAGCAAAAAAAGGAAAGTGTTCTCGCATTCTCAATTACCTCGTTATTTCCTCTTGCAGAATATGCTGATCGACTTGACGAGGGACGAGATTCGCACCATTTAATGTAACTTGGCGAATCTCATGTTCAGATAGAGGAGCAGCCATTAGCTACTTCAGCTTTCCGGAATTGAGAAAGGTTGTAGGCCGGCAGCTAAAAGGTATCGATCAAGAGCTATTTAGCTCGAATGCTTGACCATTTTCTTCGCAGCTGTTTTCCGGGCAGCAGCGATGATGTTTCTGGGAGCGACATCGGGCAAAAAAGCAGGAAGTGACCAATCAAAGGACATGCAAATTGATTGCGGGGACTGACTCGCGCACTTGGGGGAAAGTTGATCTGGAGAGCTGCTGGAATATCACTCGACCGTCGCCGCCTCGTCGTGTTTTCTGTCCAAGCATTGAACTCAGCAGCTGACAGTCATGTTGTCGTCGCGTATTGGAACAAAAGCCGCGAGGTCGTCATGGGCCTCGCGGGCACAACTGCGCGTAGCGTGAGTCGCACGCCAGATGAAGCCTCGCCCAGCCAACAATAAACTGACACGCCTGTCATAGCCCTTCTGTCGCCCAGACCCTCTCGTCGAGACAATATGCCACCGGTCCTGGCGAAGACAAGATCTTCCAACACATCAAGCTGGACAAGGATGCCCTTAACAAGACCAGTGCCATCATCACCCAGCCCAAGGCCCACGGTGCCTCGCAGGCCATGCTGTACGCCACTGGCTTCACCGACGAGGACATGAACAAGGCCCAGGTCGGTATTTCTTCTGTTTGGTACTCGGGCAACCCCTGCAACATGCACCTGATGGACCTCAGCCACAAGGTCAACGAGGGTGTCCAAAGAGCTGGACTCAAGGGTATGCAGTTCAACACCATTGGTGTCAGTGACGGCATGTCAAACGGTACCACCGGTATGCGTTACTCGCTGCAGTCTCGCGACATCATCGCAGACTCTGTCGAGACCGTCATGGGCGGCCAATGGTACGACGCCAACATCTCCCTCCCTGGTTGCGACAAGAACATGCCCGGTGTCATCATGGCCATGGGAAGAGTCAACAGACCCTCCATCATGGTTTACGGAGGTACCATTGCTGCTGGGTGCGGCAAGATGACCGACGAGAGACTCGACATCATCTCCGCTTTCCAGGCTTACGGCCAATTCATCACTGGCGAGATCAACGAGGATGAGCGCAAGGACATCATCAAGCACGCCTGCCCTGGTGGTGGCGCTTGTGGTGGCATGTACACTGCCAACACCATGGCTTCCGTCATCGAGGCCATGGGTATGTCCCTTCCTGGTTCTTCATCCAACCCTGCCATGTCCAAGGCTAAGCAGCTCGAATGTTTGGCCGCTGGTGGTGCTATCAAGAACCTCCTCAAGGAGGATATCCGCCCCTCCGACATCATGACCCGCAAGGCTTTCGAGAACGCCATGACCGTCGTCAACATCACCGGTGGTTCTACCAACGCCGTCCTCCACTTGATCGCCATGGCTCACTCCGTTGGCATCACCCTCACCCCTGATGATATGCAAGCCGTCAGTGACCGCACTCCTCTGCTTGCCGACCTCAAGCCTTCCGGCAAGTACGTCATGGCTGATCTCTATGACATTGGTGGTACTCCCGCCATCCTCAAGTTCCTCCTGAAAGAAGGTGCTATTGATGGCAGTGGCATGACCGTCACCGGTAAGACTATGGCTGAGAACCTCGAGAATGTTCGCGACATGCCCGAGAGTCAAAAGATCATCCGTCCCTTCAGCAACCCCATCAAGAAGACTGGTCATATCCAGATCCTCTACGGCAAGATCGCCCCTGGCGGCAGTGTCGCCAAGATCACTGGAAAGGAAGGTACTCAATTCACCGGCAAGGCCAGAGTCTTCGACGGCGAGGATGGTCTGATCGAGGCCATTGAGGGTGGCTCTTTCAAGAAGGGCGAGAAGACTGTTATTGTCATCCGTTACGAGGGCCCCAAGGGTGGTCCCGGTATGGTTGAGATGTTGAGACCTTCTTCTGCTATCATGGGTGCCGGTCTTGGTAACGATGTTGCCATGCTGACTGACGGACGCTTCAGTGGTGGTAGCCACGGTTTCCTCATCGGTCACATCGTCCCTGAAGCTCAGGACGGTGGCCCCATTGCTCTCATCAAGGACGGCGACACCATTACCATCGATGCTGAGAAGAGAGTTATCGACACCGATGTCAGCGAGGAGGAGATGCAGCAAAGAAAGCTCAGCTGGAAGGCACCTCCTCTCAAGTACCAGAAGGGTACTCTTTACAAGTACGCCAAGATCGTCCAGGATGCCAGCCACGGTTGCATCACGGATGCATGAACGAAACGCTGATGTACCATACTGCACATTTGTAATTGCATAGCTGCTGGTTTTCTTCTTCGGGGACTTGGAATTTTGGCGTTGATAGAGGTAGGGGGAGATTCAGGTATTGTACAGCTTCATACCATGTCAGAAAAAAGTTTTTCCTGTCTTCATATCCCTCTCGCATAGTCGCTCTGAAGTTTCCTCCCCATGATCTTATTTCTTACCAAGTGCCTTGACATAGAAAAGAAACAGTCTTGGTGCTTGATCGCTCTTGCCTGCTCCAACTTCATCTTCCCCGCACTTGGCAATCCTGAAGCCAGTCTGCACTTCCACTCCTGTATTTTTTCTCTTTCATCTCTTCTATCAACCTCTGCTCGGCCGTCACTGTTCGATGTGTAGGCTAGCTGTTATCACTGTCACTGGAAGGTTGGATTCCTGGACTCTGTCAGTTCGTCTGACTGATATGACATCCGCGACGATGCTCTGGACCACAAACGATATGGGCTGTCTGGACTACTCTGGTCTTGTGATATTTCGATAGCATATCTTCCTGGAACCCATGCAAGTTGCCCCATCTGTGGGAGTTGGTACAGAGCAAGGACGCAGAATGCGGGATACCACTTGCTGCCACTGTGGACTAACAGCTGTTACCCTGCGATTGGTGGAGCCTCATCTGGTGACAAGAAATATGGCTTCTGCGACTAACTCGGCTACTTGAAGTTCGGTGACGGGATCTGGCCACGGAGAGACAGCGTTATGGAAGCTAAGAGAGAGGTGTTCACGCAGGACGTAAGGACAACCACGACAATAGCACTCTTTGTCTGCTTGTCGCCGACAGTTGAAGTTAGATCGAAAAATCCGCCATGTCGCCAAGACGACCAAAGCACTAAAGGGGTTGATAAACCACGGAATTTGTTTATCCTATGTAGTGGTCCGTTGGCGCAATGGTTTACCATCCGCGTCATGTACTGGTTCGATCCCAGGCGAGGCCGCTACGTCTGAACATTTCGCCTTATCAATTGACCCGTGACCTGCTCGAGCAGAATAAAGGCTGTTGGTAAGACGGAGTGGGAAGTCCTTTTTTTTATTGCCCATACGGCTTGACTGATGATCTTCTCTGTATGAAATCGCTCTAGCCTGCGGACATTTGGTTCGAATACCGAGTTGCCTTTTTGGATAGTACTTTGTGTAAGCAGCTCGAAAGACGGCGCGCAAGACTGAATGTCTGCAGTCTACAACTAGCAGCCGCGTTGTTGTTTACCACACAGCGTCACCACAATCCCAGCACTTCACTACTCTCACGTTGAAAGCGCGGCCTGAGATCCTCGGTCTCCAATACACCTTCTTCACATCTTCATCACCGTTCCTGTCTGGCTGTTGCTCTATATCCTAGCATCGACACTCAAACTCGATTTCCCAAAGGTGCGGCTCGAGATCTCGTCGTCCGCTCCTTGTTTACTTCTCCTTGACCCGCGCATCACAATGTCAGGAAACACACCACCTAAGGTCTACCCTCCCGGCGCCATGCCCATGCCTCAATCTACCATGGCTCCTGCTGGTGCCCCTCCTGGCGCTCTTTCTGGCGCACCTCCACCATCGGCTCTAGACCCTGGCGCATCACTCAACAACCTCTTACAAGCGCTCATCCCTCAAGGACGTCCTCCAATCCAACGTCCAGTGTTTGCGGCACCAACCCGCCAGAACCCCCTACCCGCTGGTTATCCTGCCCCCACCTATGTCGACCCCGTGATGCACCGCATCAAGTACATGACGGACACTTTCCACGCCGCCGCTACGAACGACCCTATCTTCTACAAGATCTACTGCGATGTGCGCAATGCTGAAAGCCCATACTCCGCCTTCCCGAATCTGGGTTTCTTCCTCAGACTCCATCTCCAGGTCAGCTGGATTGACCTGCTCGAGCGCCACCACCGCCAAAACGAAGTCGAAGGAGACACCACCCGCCTAATTCAAGAGCGCAAAGACCTCATTGAGTATCTTGTACAGCATGACAAGACTCTCAAACCCCGCGCTGGTCAATACCTTACAGGTCGACTGGCTAGATTTGGCGCTCTGCACTTCGACCCTCGCCAAGTCAGTCCACTCGTCGCCCTCCTCGACCACCTTTACGTCCTCGAGAACAGACTCTTCTTCGGACCCCAGAACATTCGTGCCCCTGCCAGAAGCGAGTACCGCATTCAAGTGGTTACCTACCTGGACTACGAGGGCGGCGAGGCTAAGATTGTTGAGGATGTCAACATCTCTCAGAAAATTAGCGTGTTCGAGCTACATGACATGCTTTCCACGCTCACCCGAAACATACAGGCTGCTCAATTTGACTACAACTATGGCTTCCAGAGTGGTGGCTACCACGGCCACTGGGTGTATTGGGCTAACAAGACTGGAGATCCGTATGGATGGGCTCGCGCACTGGACTCTGAGGCTCAGTTGGGGGAAATGAAGGACTTTCTAGATGAAGGCCTAAAAATCATCATCAAGCACGTAAGTCACTCATTCACTACCCTTCCTTCACATAGTATTCAGTTGTCTACTTCTTTCACTCTTGCCCCTGATTTGCAACATCTCTTCGGATCATCCCAACATAGTAACAACATGCTGACTTTTGATGGTATACAGACCAAGCAGATCGAGGTGGAAGAAAACCTGCAGGTGGCAGATGCGCTGGGCTTGGGGCTGGACCGCCCCTTCGAGTGGTGTATGCCCTTGCCACCGGGCTACACCTCCGTCATCATGGGAGAATATCCCAACAGCAAGGTGTTCTCCCTGCTGAGCGGAGGCTCGGCAGAAGGCGGTCCAGCTCCCGAGATGGAGCCCAGAAGGGGCAAGCCTTCGGTGCTGGCTCACCAGCACCAAGTCTGGCTGCGCAAGCAGAAACAGAAGAACCAGAAGGCTCGTGCCTTCGAGATTAGAGGCAAGAAGGCCTGAGTTTGTTGAGTGGTGACAGGTGGTTGAATAGGGACGAGAGATAATGAGAGAAAGCACCATGTATAGAGTATAAAAGAGTACAACCAATGTTTCTAAGACAACCCCCCTTCCTTCACCACTATAGAAAGGCACAACAATATGTTTGTTCTGTCCTATTCCAGTGAGTGCTCGATGTTTGCAGTACTTCAATGGATGCAGCTCTACATTGGCCTACTTCGTGAGTTTCTATAGCTGTGAGAGTCTTGAGTGTGTGTCAAGGAGATGCATGGTGAGACAATGAACAATACAGTTGTCAATCTCCAAGGGAGTTTGGCATGCTCAACAAGCAATAACATTGCAGAAGGATAACTATGATTCGAGGCATATCCAATGAGAAGATTGTATCGGAGGTATTTCAATGGGACCGCGTCAACAGCGATATACTCTGTGAATTTCTATAGCTACTTCCAAAGCAACGGTCGCAATGTGAGAAAGAGCAAATGGAAGGACGACATGTCGTCTGCAGAAGTCCGGGGTTGATATGCATATTCTGCCGGAGTGAGTGGCCCGGGCGCCACTCAAAGTCGAGTCACCGCCTTTGCAGTCCCGCGTTCCGAGTAACAAGTTTAGTTTGCGACTGCTCTCGAAAGCGCGGTTCTTGGTCTATCGCGCTTTCTCTCTGCATTCACAGCCCACACGCAACTTCCACTCTTCTCACGCCTTTGCGCATTCACCGCGAACACCCGACCTTCATCTTAACCCGCGACAACTTACACAACACACACCAAACCATGTCCGACTACGGCGACGACGGCGGTGGTGACTTTGGCGCCGGCGAGTACGTCTCGATTTGTTCTACTTCCTCCAACACCCCACGCTAACATGTTTCTCACAGGG
>Ga0268251_10000185_pt1 | contig 23335 bp, 13 predicted proteins | sample AgamicAsMae_FD_200527 | JGI IMG/M metagenome (GOLD analysis project Ga0268251, IMG submission 200527) | Agave microbial communities from Guanajuato, Mexico - As.Ma.e (v2) (version 2) | ecosystem: Host-associated > Plants > Phyllosphere > Phylloplane/Leaf | place: Guanajuato, Mexico | collected...
TGTCCATAGTTGCCTGCCGGACTGCTGAGTAGCCACCATTGAGGCTCGTGGGTGCGTGTGCCGGTAGGTAAATCGGACAGGAAAGAGACCGGGAACTTACGAGATGGTATCAGTCGATTTTGCGTAATGTGCGAAATCTAAACAGCCCACGCTAAATTAGAATCGCAAAGCGGATGGCTTGGTTAGGGTGTTGTGTCGAAGCCAGTATTGCATCTGTGCAGTTCGATGACAAACGGCTCTGCCAACAATACTGACGATGTGGCAACTGTACTATCGGAATGGGCAACGATGCATTGAGTCAAAGTATGAGGTTAGGGGGAAACAATATAGCACTTCAGGCCGGATGGTATATCTTTTATTTAAGGCTCGAATTCTGTCATTGAGGATCGTCGACTACGCCACCGAGCGGCTTTGCATGCGAATAGGCTCTGTAAGGTTTACGACTGGAAGCGTGTGTCGCTTAATAATGAGTTAGCCATGTGCAGAGAGCATGCAGGAAGCGTTCACGTTCGGAGAGGCGATTAAGCGCTTAGCCCTTGGTGGCAAATCCTAGACACGAAGTGGACTTTTTTACTGAAGCTGAACGCGATTGAGAGGCATCTGCATCGAGATCTCGTAAAGCATGTACTGTTTGTGCACATGTGTAAGACTGAATTGCATGGCGAGAAGAGGCGAAAAGACCGAGATGATAGACGGAGTTACTACCGAAAAAATTTGACGGACTCACGCCCGTTCGGAACGAGTGTCATTGTGCATCCAGAATCCAGATCATGTCGGCAAACTTTCCAGCAGTGAATGATGAAGGAATTGTCGTTCTGGCCTCGCCAATGCGACAAGGTCTCGAGCCATCTTGAATCTCGGCCCGTCTACAGGCTTTGCTGCATCATCCGTTCCTGGAAGGTGCGATCTCACCGTGTGCAAAAGTTTGTAACTCATGTGTAGCTGTAAACATGCACAGTGGTCTCGAGAAACGAAAAGCTTCCACCCAAAGGCAATCTGGCGTCGTATCTCTTTGGGTGCATCTCTACTCTGAAAGCGATTGTGCATTTGTACAGGGAGACATTTGCTCTGTGCCTTCTTGGAAGCACTGCGAGAAGGCTGAAAATCGTAAACTTCAGCACGACGGGAGGTATTGTACTCGTCCAGTCCGCGGCTTTCGACCTCCCCTTGGTACTGAGAGTTGCGCGCGAACTACTTTCCAACCATTAATCATCGAAAGTCTTTCCGAGGTCTCCGATGACTCTCCGAATTTATACCTTCCTAACGCGCTCTAGTAACGAGACACGGCCGTTGAAGGTAGAATACCATTGTAGGGATGAAGAACAACTGTATGTATAGTCATATGTCGTCGTGAGTGCCCTGGGACAGCTTGCGGCTCAAGCAAAGACTGTGGAGTCGGGTCAAAGCGATGGTACCTCCTACCTATAAGTCGTGACTCACGAGATGCGATTCGAGCCCTTATCCACGACAGTGAGCTTGTATTCGTGTCGATGTCGTCGTTCATGCTAGATGATAAGATTGCGCTGCCGTCTTGTTCCGTACATAGATGATTGGGCTATGGCAAACAACAAAGGTGATTGAAGAAGCGACTCAGGAGGGAGGATGAGAAGAGTGGGGAACTTGGCGGAGATCAAGACCGCTTCCAAGATGGTCAACTTTCGCTACAGAGAGAGCTATGACATTCGCAGATATGGGTCGTAACAAGATAGTCTCGGCCGTATCTTGGAGGGCGTAGCCTCTGCGATAGGAATCTAAGTCAAGGGCATGGATGCCCCGGTTTAGGCTTGTCCCGAGGTTTCCCTGTTGCTATTACCATCGGACTCGCTCCCCGTAGCAGATGAAGTTTTAGCGAACAACAACTTAGCCGCGTTGGAGCCAGGGCTGGGTTCCAGACGTTGTCGACATGTAGACGACCTGTGAAATCTCGGTGTGGACATCATGGCATTACAATCGAGATCAGTCTTCCAGAGGATCTAAGTTTCAAACTGCGTGAGCTTGACCCACTCCAGACAGCAAATCAGTGCCCAAGATGGGTAAGCTATGATACAAAGGAGTGCACTCCGCCGAAAGAATCGTCGATATCATCAGTTTGAAAGTGTATGTCGCTGCCTCTGGAAAGTATCGTACATTGGCGATGTGGTCTGGCATATGTAAAGTAGGGTTGAATCAAACTTCATCGATGATCTGTACTATCTACTACCTAGTAGGGGATGCCGTTGGTGAGAAGTTGGAACTGATCGTACACACCCGTGCTATGACTCTTCCCACTCCAGCGCACCAGCGAGCGCATGAAATCGGCAGCTTCCCGCTCACTCTTGTCGAGAACAAATCTCTCCTTGAAGTGCTGAATGGTCTCCGGCTTGAAACACGGAAGGCCGGAGTCCAACATGACGATAACCAAATGGCTCAGCTTCTCTGCATGCTGTCTCGCGGCCAGGAACGCCTTGACACAGAGTTCCTCGAACCACTTGAAGGGTTGCGACTGTGTCGAGCCACCCATGACCGCAATCATCTCGCCAGTCAACTTGAATGGCGCACGCTCGAACTTGACTCCACCAGGTGCGATATCGAAGATGAAACCAAAGTCGATGTGCAGGATGTGGCCTGCATCGTCGACCATGATGTTTCCGTTGTGTCGATCCTTGAATTGCAGCAGGTAAGAGATGACCGAGTAAGCAGCCATACTCTTCACAAAGTTGCTGCGTGCTTGTTGGAAGCGTAGCGAGTCTTCTGTTCCATACTTCGAGACCCAATATTCGTAGAGTCCATTGACAGCTTCGCGACCAAGCATGTCGCGAGAGATGGAGTTTGGAAGCACATCGATGACTCCGCATCCGGGGGCCGTGGCAGTGACTCTGTACGGGAAAACGTAAACATCCAGCCCGACGTTGTTGAAGATTCCGCGGAACGCTGCGATCATCTGCAGCGCCAACACATCTTGACGGCAATCGTCACCAACCTTGAAGATCGCCGACTGCCACACCTCATAGCTGGTGTCTTTGTGAGACCCGCCCTCTTCAGCAACATGATCCTGTTGCTCATCGACTGCTTCAAGATCCGGGCTCCTCTCTTTGCGAATGCGGAAAGTCGCCATGTAGGGGGCCTTGGCGTGACTTTGGAGAGGTTTACCAGACTTTCGATCGATGCCGACGACAACTCCGTCGGGGTTACTGGGAAGGTACACCCCAACATCGACTTGGATCTTGCGCAGCTCTTCTTCGATCTTCGCCTTCTTCTCAGGCTTGGGTCGCTTGATGAAAGGCTTGAGCTTTCCAGAGATGGCTGTTACTTCACTAAAGAATCCAAACTCGCGCTCATAGAAGTCGCGATCCTCGTCCGAGAAGCTTGAGATGAGTGAATCCATGACCTTGTCGAGTGTTGGCTTGACAGGATCGGGAATCTGCGAATCTTCGTCCTTGAAAGCGTTGGCCTTGATGTTCCAGATGATCTGATGCGCGAACAGTCCAGAGAACTTAGCAGTTTCGACAATGTAACGTTCAACGTAGCCAAGCAAATCGTAACGGAGGGTTTGCACAATTTGAGGTACGTAGAAGAAGGTCACATCGACGGAGTGGCTTTCCAGAGCTCGCATCGCGTACTGTACAATAAAGGCATGATTTCCATATGCTGGCAGGAAGTATGTGACAGCAGTGATCGGGTTGACTGGAGCCCAGTACAGTAGATACTAGAGAACTGTTAGAATAAATCACGAGCACGTGAGCTTGGACTTTACCTTTAGTTGGGATGAGACATCATGTGGCATGCTGGTACCAAGCATTATTTGCAAAGCATCAGGCTCATGTAGTGCCTTTTCAGGATAGGTGACCAGCAACGACCGAACCTGGTTTTGAATGGACAACGAGGGGAATCTGAAAGCCATTTGTACAGCAAGAGATGGCGCTTCTGCCCAAGCTGTTGTGACCAAAGCAGCGATTGCGACCTGGAAAGTTAGTCGAGTCAATGTCAAATGGAGAAGATACTAACATCGTTGGCTTTGCCTTGTTGACCGTAAGTGGCGTGCGGAGTATCCTGACCCAGCGGGGACAACCACACATTCAGTCTTGTGATCTCGTTTTGCAAGAGATGAAGAAGCAGATCCTGCTTTGCTTGCAATGATTGCATCGGGGTGACGATTCTGGAGCCCATCGAAGCAACAGCCTGGACTGCCAGGATGACATCTGACATGACTTGTACTTCGGCCTTGACTTGCAACTTGTTTCCGCCGTAGGACCATCGAGCTGGGAAATTGAACCACCTGAGGGCGGCAGACAGAATTTGGTCTTTAAGCTCCCAACGAGCCTTCTCGTCATAACCAGTACCGTAGCTTATGACTCGCAAAGCCAGTAGGATGACATGGAAATGGACCTCACGGGCAAGTGGGTGACTGCCACTTCGTCTCAAGGCAGCGAGAGTGACTCGCATCAATCGGTGGAAGATGCGCCCAGTATGCGGGTCGCTCAGTCTTGTAGCATTGAAGTGACTTGACAAGAACTGAACGAGTCTGAAATGTGGTGCTATCAAGTCATGAACCTGTTGCTGACGTTTTGTGATGGCACTCTTGTCAGTAGGAGCAAATTCCTCCTTGATGTAGAACGGATCAAGATGGCTGTTCGCAAGTAAGCATGACAAAGACATAAAGCAAGGGAATGTAAACGTACTTGAAAGTCTGACTGAAGATACCGCGCTTTCGTTGGATGGTTGTCTCCCAACCTTCGGCAATCTCAACAAGGACTCGGCTCTCCATCTGCGGATTTTCTTTGATGACTCCCATCCAAAGCGAAACACCGAGTTTGATTGTTGATTTGCTGAAAGACGTGAAAGGAACGCCGACCAACTGTTGGGCAAGTCCAAATCGATCGGCATCGACCTTGCACAATACTGCTGCAGCACGTCTAAGGTTAGATCTCAAATCTTCAGCCGATGCTGGGTGGTGGTTGCGAAGGTTGTTGTTGATCTCCTTCAACGCAGCAGTGATCTCGCGAGCCTGTTCACCTAGAGCGGAGCGGGGCAACCCGATGACACCGGTCTGCTGTGCGTGCAGAAGTTCTTCGTCTTGTCTGGACATGGTATCCAGATAGCGGTATTCCTGGCGGGTTGTGTACTGCGCAACAAAATCGGAAGCTGTATTGACGCTTGGGTCCATTCTACGGTCAATGGCGCCAAGTCTCTGGTCGGTTCCCGGAATGAGAGAACCAAGTTCAAGAGCGAACGACCTACCCATAGAAATACGACCATATGCTTCCTCGTCGTCGTAGTCTGATAGATAAGTTTGAAGAAGACCCTTCATGTCAAGAGGGGCACGATCCAGCGTCTTGAGTACCCAACGACGACACTTTTGTTGGAATGATCGCAACGTGGTCTGTCTGTAAGCGAAATTATCAGAGAGCTGCAGAGAAACATTTCCCTTGGCCGAGCTGTAGAACGACTTGCACTCATACTCGTCAGTCTCTGCCTCCAGACAGCTGATCCACATCAAACTGAGCAACTCAAGAAGTGCGAAGAGTGATGTTCTCTGGCAAAGTGATGATGGTACTTGGTCTATGATGCGGTCAGCAGCGAGCGTGGCGACCTGTTGCACCTTCTCAATACGATGGCAACAGCTTTCAAGCAGCCTTGCTAACTGTTTCGCGAGATTGGCGGCTGAAAAGGTCTGACTGCGCCCGGTCATGGTAAGTGCCAAGTAAGTATCGACTGCGCTCAATGCCACGCCAAGCAGACAATTGCTCAGAGCACCACTCTTGAACTTGGGGTCCAAGAAGTATTCGAGTGTCCTCGTACAGTCCCCAGACTGGGCACGAAGCACTGCTACCAGATGTGCAGCGTTCAAGAAGGTGAGCTCGGCGTTATTCAGAGTTTTGATATCGTTTTCATGCGCCGGAAGAGCTGAGATCAACTGTGATTTCAACTGAGTGATGTGCTGGGGAGTCATGCCACGGCGAAGCACAGTATTGAGGTCGATGCCACTCTCCTGGGTGTCGGCTTTGTTGCTATCGATCAGAGATGGAGTGTACCATGCTAGGGTTTGAAGTTCTTGCTGGTGCTGCTTCGCAAATGAGGAGCCAAGGGAGAAGTCGTGTGCGATGAGGTTGAACCAGGCATCTCGGCTGAGTGCGGAAACCAACTCTGGGTCTTCGAACTGAGCATATTCATAGGGCATGAATGCTGCAAGGGCAGCCAAAGGAGGCAACACTTGCGAGATCTGGCCAACCGCTAGTTTGTCAATCACCATGGTCTTGGTATCACGGTTAGTGACATCGCTTGTGCTAACAACTCCGTCCAACAGATGAGTGAGGTAGATCTCGTAAAGAGGCGATGAAGGGGGAATGCTCTTCGCCATCAGCATACGAGCCTCCATTACTGCTTGAAGCATAGCAGTGTTGTCAGAGGCCAAGGCGTCGGTTACGTGTTTTGCATAGAACCTCAGCAGAGGTCGCAAGTCGTTAGGCTCGCTCTGACATCCGAGAGCCGCGGATCCCATGATGATCTTAGCATCGACAGCCTGATTCACACGCCCGACCTTTTGGACTAACATCGAGATGGCAAGTGCAGTGATCTTCTCGTTCTCGCACTTTCTAGCAATCGCGACAATTGCTTCGATGACGGCGGCGTGGACCAAGACCGTCTCTTCATCATCGTTGGTAATCAGAGAGATAGAACTCCCAGTAGGCTGTTGAGTGTATGAGGTCATAGACCCGTTCATGGTACCGTTTGCAGTACCGTTTCCGTCGATGAATAAGGATGTGTTTGCCCGATTAGTAGAAGGTCCAGTACTGAGCACGTTTCCAAGGCTGTAAAGCGTGCTGATGACAAGGTCTTGAGGCAACAGTTGCAGGACGTCTGCCAGGCAGTTCGCTGCAACTACAACAGTATCACTAGTCATCCTTCCTTGAACAATAAATCTAGGCAGAGAACGTGCCAAGTTCGAAGCAAAGGCCTTTGATGTTTTCGCGAGGACGGCCATGCATTTGAGAGTCACACTAGCAAGCCTCTCATCTGCAAGCTGGACAGGATCTGTCAAGACTCCATCCAGCCAGTTCATGAGAACATCAGCATCCGCGATATCCTCATTGGCTAATGAACAGCAGAGGAAACTGATCAAGCAGCTAGCCTTGGTTGAGAAAGCCAATTGTTGCTGCCACGCTGAGCTGACCTGCAGATAATCGGCGTCGGCATCGAGCAGAGCGACAACTTCCACCAGCAATTCAGTAAGACCCTCCAATGATGATCCATCGACACCACTGCCATAGCTAGAGAGACTCTGTGGGGTTTGCTGAAGAAGATGGTCCAAGACTTGGTTACCCTGGACAAGCTCAGGCGAAGTGATCATAGCAGTAGCTGAGGCTGCAAGATAGTGGGTGAATGCGTTCTGCAACAACATGGCGCCCAATGGCCTTCCCATCGAGGCGTATACCTTGAGCAGGCGTTTCCAATCTTTGACATGAATGGCGTGCGAGTTGCGAACTGATGACAGGGTTCCTTCGATGGCTACCATAAATTTTTCGGAATACAAAGTGCGAAGCTTCTGAGTGATAGAAGCACGCTCTTGCACTGTGAGAACCTGGGGCTTCTCAGCAAGTGCCGAGAGAAGTCCAAGCAAGGATACGGAGAATGTTATCGTCTTGGATGCATTGTTGAGATCCAAGAGCGAGTCTTCGGATGCGCTGGCACGGTCAATACTTTGACCCTGATGCACGTAGGCGTTGATCGTGTCAATGATGGTCTTGACCACCTGTGGGCGCAAGGTGGGGACTCTGAGACCAATATTGAGCATGGCCGAGGCGACCTCCTGCACAAGCACCTCCCATGGCGAAGGGTGAATGTGACGCAGGAAAGGCGAAGGTCGGAAGGTCTGAGTTTGGGCTTCTGCCAGGTATGGAGTGATCTGTTGGAGAAGACGTTCGGCGTGTTGCGGGGAGTCAATTGAGGATGAGGCACGACACAGAGCTATCAAGACTTCGAGTTCACGAATACCGATGGGGCCTTTGACACTCCCGTCGGATTCGGCCGATGTCTTGTATAGGGAACAAAGGCGTGGTATATCCTGATGGGCTGCATGTGAAGTTGGAGCCTGCGCGGACAGGACGGCCAATTTCTCGAACGCTTCCCTACGGAGCGCCCCACGAGACGTGTTCCTGCATATCAATGAGTCGTCGTTGAATTAAGATCCAGGGCTCTACTCACAGTCTCATGATGGCGGCAATGTTTCGATGTTGATGTTCGCTGCTAAGGAAGACCGGATGACGTCTCGTTAGGGGTCGTTCTTCGCACATCATTACCGGGCCGCCGCGACGGAAGTCGCTACGAAGCGTCTGGTGGTTTTCTCAATACAACGCGTCTGCCATTTTTCTTCTCTAAAAATCACCACATTCTGTTTACAAGGATTCGTAATGCTTTGCATATCAAGGTGAGCATCTACAAAGGTCCACTATCAGCAGTCTCCCTCCAAGCCATCCAGAACTGGACTCAATCGAATCCCGGAAGGACATGGTGTTGTCGTATAAGCAGCCGGCAACGCTCGTTAACAATGCTCCAACCTGTCTGAGCGGTGACTAATGACATTTCTTTTGCTTCCTATCTATTGTATCAACATCAACTGCCAACTCCTGCAAAGACTTGGAACATTTTCCTTTCTTGTTGTTCTTGGCCGAGCGCACTCTTTACTCTTCTCGTCGACCAGTTGGTTTTTAGACTTCGAGCCAAGATGGGCATCATGGACTGCCAAGTGACAGCCGGGCAAGTGTGGCAGCTCCCACAGAGCAGTTACGTTATGGAAACGCACAACTCGTCCTGCCCAGGCACGTGGAGAGCAGCGCCCTCCAAGGTGAGATGCTTGGCCAAATCTGCTGTGCCTTTGGTGTGAGCGGGAACGCAAAGGATGCAAATTCCCTTGGTCTCCTCTTGCCATATTCTCGGTCGTCCCTTCCTGTCCGGTCCTATCTACTCACCGTCTGCTATCCGACGCATCGCCAGGTACCAAAACGGTAACATCAAAACGTTGTAATCTTTCGACCGTGTTTTGCGACGACTTTATCATCGACTCGGACCCCGCATACTCTTACATACCAACAACCTTTTGCGCGTTTCGACTTTCGAATTCTCGAACAGATGGCCAACCTATCCTACGGTCGCGGCGGAGCAGGTATGACTGCGCGGGCTCAACGACATGGCAAATGAAGCCTTTGGCTCACTGTGATTCCCCCAAACAGGCAATAGGGCACCTGCCTCGCCCAACCTCCAGCCACAAGATCTCAAGACGCCGACCATCAAGTCTCAGACATACACCACCGGCAGAGGAGGTCAGGGCAACATGCAACCCAACATACATCCAGACATCACCCGCCAGACACAAGACGTCGACGCCCATCCGCGCGCCGGTCGCGAACCCGAGAAGAACTTCCAATGGGGCAGAGGCGGTGCGGGCAACACAGCTTCCTTGAGCAAGGACCAGATCGTCGACATCCAGGAGAGAAACGCTTCCAGACAGCGCGCTGAGGCCGCCGCTGCCGCTGCCAACCCTCCAGCCTCTGGCGAGTCCATGGATCAGAAGCCCAAGAAGGAGACCAGGACTGGAGCTGTCGGCCACATGCTGCAGCGCGTTATGAGCAATGCGAGCGGCAAGAACCAGTAGCCGAACGATCAAGAGGAGGCAAACAAGATGTTAATACTGGCGTTTTTTGTGTGTGATTTGTTATTCTGTCGCTTGTCATTTTCGATACCCACTGGGTTTGCGCTGGAGAGTATCTTTTTCTATCCTAATCTGTTCCATCCGATTTATTCACCACATTCCTCTCCTCTGGTGGGCTATGACGTTGCCCGTTTCCAAATTCATACCGCTCGCCTTGACAGGAAATGATATCGCCAGCGCCTCAGCACTCACAGCAACAGCGAGGTCCCAGGACCGAAATGCGAATTTCGAGCATCCCCAAGCGAGTTTTCGACACCTCCAAAGCGGATCCTAGATGCAGCTGGCAAGACTGAAGGGTTACGCGGCAACAGCGTCAACAACTAACCTCTTTGATTGCACCGCTTCTTTCCTGCACTTGATTAAGAACAACGAGATGCACGGTCGACACCCAAACACTATGTAATCCCATCTCATTCACCTTGCACCAAATCTCATTCACCTTGCACCACGTCACAGAGGACAACTGCATACCTTGATCACTGAGAAGAGAAATTGCAGCGTCATACAACACAGAGCAGAGACCCTGGGACGTTGTTCATTTGGATTCAAAGATACAAAGTGTGTGATCGAAAAAGAGTTCTATAGACATTATTAAAAGGTTGGTATACTAATTCATTCATCGTAGCCAGATCCGGCATTGTCCTTCAATCACTTCAACTACCTCCATCGAATATCTTTCCTTCCATTCTTAGTTCCTAACCATAAACACAGGCACGTCACTCAGATCAACGCCAAAGTTCTGGCTGATAGCCACGCTCTTTCTGGCAGCCTTGGTGTCATTCTTCTGTCTGGTACCGGCGCTGCCGCCAAAGCCGATGCCACGCTCCCAACCATAACCCAAGCCTCCAGAGAATCTGTCGTAGGGGACATCTTGGGCCTCTGGAGGTGCAGTGGAGCGACGTTGAGGACGAGGCATGGGCTGGGATTGAGATGACGGCTGCTCGTTCACACGACTCGATCTCTTTTGTGTGATGTTGCTTCTGGATGGGGGAGTCGAAGTCTTCTCCTGGCTGGTGTTCTCGGCAGGACGGTGAGTACGGTACTTTGCGCTGTCTCTGGACGCGAACGAGTCCTGAGATCTCTCCGAGGTTGCAGTACGGTATGTTGAGCTAGAATCCGTGCGCTCGACATCCTCTTGGGCAGGGCGCAAATCGGTAGGGTTATCGGAGTGCAGCTTTCTGTAGGGGTCCTCTGAGCGGTGTCTGTATGGGTCCTCGGAGTGGAGCTTCCTGTAGGGACCCTCTTCACCCAAGTGCATAGCAAACTCAGAGCCTTGAGGTGTGATGTATCGAGACACAATGACCGTGGGGGCACGGCGAGGGGCTTGCATTGTGGGGGAGTAGGCCTGAATGGCTGGAGAAGCAGGTGTCGACGAAGCGAAGTTCTTTCTCTCGACCGTGGGAGACGAAAGCATGTCATTGAGACTTTGCTTGCGCTCGCGCCAGGCCAAGGCCTGGCTCTCCCAAGAGGATCTAGCTGCTGGGGATACTGGCGAGACAGGCGTGCGAGGAACAGAGGATGATTCTTCGGAGCCAGTGGGCTTGGTAGACACCGAGAGGCGCGTGTTGTTGGGTTGCTTTTCATGGGTGGGGACCTTGGGAGGAGTTCTAGATGGGAGCTGAGGCAGCTCAAGAGGCAAAGCTCTCGAAGGCTTCTCAGTAGGCACCTGAGGCAGTTCGCGCACCGGTACCTTAGATGCCTCAGTGCAAGGTGTCTGGGCCGGCTGTTGTGCCTCACGCTGAGGCACTGCCTCCTCGGTAATCACAGCACTTCTTGGACGAACTCGTGGAGCAACGGACTGTGTACGGCGTCTCGCCTTTGCCTTCTCGGAGCTGGTGAGGATAGGTTCCAGACGGCCTTGGGCAAATCCAGTGCCGAAATCGATAGTGCCGACTCTGACGTTGCCGTCTTTCGAAGCAGGGCGGGAGAAAGTACCAGACATTGTCTCAGTCTGCTTAGGGAGTTCAGGCACTGCCTCGGGAACTCTTGGGACGGCAATATTATGGGCGCTTTGAGACCTTCTTGACTTCCCTCTTGTCGGTGGTCTTGACAGAACAGCGTCAATTGACTCGCGAGGACGGCTTTGACTGCGCGCTCTATCCTGTCGACTACGATCAACAGACTTGCCACGGGTTTGTTGCACCTCCGACTTGATATCGGGCTTGGGAGCGGCGCGACTGATCTCGTGGGGGTGGAACCAAGGCTTGGATGGATCATAGGGTCCCATCTGCTTGACCCTACGGGTAGCAATATCGTAAGGCGATTGGCCAAGAGATTGTGCTACTGTACCGAAATCCGAAAAGTCATGAGCAGGGAGGGGCTCGTCAGCGACTGAGAGGACGGTTACATCTTCCTCTCTGCGATGTTGACTCTTGCTTCTGCTGCGGCTACGGAAGCGGAAGAAGCTTCTGCTCCTCTTTCTGGTAGTACCATCAGGCGAACCTTCGGCGGCAGCGGTTGGCGAGGCTACATCCTCTCTGCGGCTACGTCCTCTGCCACGAGCGTCTCTCTCGTTCTCTTCCTGAGTTTGAGGAGATGCGGAGGGTCCACGTTCCAGGCGACGAGTTGGGCGAGAGAAATTGACGGACAGATCTTCCGGATCCCCAGAAATGAATTCCGGTTCAACTTCTGGCAGCACTGGTTCTTGCTCTTGCACTTGCTCTGGTACGATCATCTGGGACTGCGGACGAGATTTTTGAAGCTTTTTAGTCTGCTTGGCTGGGGTGACTGGGGGTGTAGCGATTTTGTTGACGGAGGTGCTTGAAGATGACTTCTTGAAGAAGAAACTTGGCAAGCTTCGATGCCTCTCGGCTTTCTGAACTGCTGAAATCTGCTGTTGCATGTAGGGAGACTGAGGCGACGAGACATTGTCTTCACTGATCTGTTCCAAGGAAGGTCTAACGGCTGGCAGAGATTCCTTGGAACGAGTACGCTCAGCTTGATCTGCAGCACCGAGCGCGGCATTGAGGACCTCGTCGCAGTTGTTCTCCCTTATGATCGACCTCCTTGAAGCCTCAGAGCTGTATCCACTATCGCTCTTAGTCATAGGAGGACGGGCAACACTGAGGTGTTTCTGCGTCTGAGGCTTCTGGCCACGACTGCTTGCTGTAGGTGCATCACCAGTGAGCTTTCTCAGAGCCTCCTCACGAGCATCAACGCCACCTTCGACCGGGGACTCGTCATGGACGGTGCTCAGACGTGAGACAGTAGTAGTCAAAGCCGGGTTGCTCATGTGTGGGTTCTCGAGTGTGTCGAACTCAGATGTATACTCTTGTGCGTATTCGGAAGCACGTTGAGCAGCTTGAGGTCGGCTCGGCTGAGCAGCAGATCTGCTTGTCTCGGCCTCGATACCGCGGCGAACGGGAGGGCCCCTACTCTTGGATCTAGCACGTGCATCGGACGAAGGCTTCCTATCCTGTTGCTCTGAACTTCTTCGTGGTGCTCGCAGAGAGACCACTGTAGCACGACTTGGGCGGATGTACTCTGGGTCGGCCTCTCCTTCATCAGCAGTAGTGAAACCTTCGCCAGATGACGATTCTGGCACTGAAGGCTTTCGCTGGATGCCTGCCTGCTCTACCCGTTGGAGAAGACGCGCTGGCTCCGGGGAGGCGGATCCGTTGGTGATACGCAGAGAACCCATCTTGTAGGTGCCGATCTGAGGGTAGAAGTTGGATGGTGTGGTAGGGCGACCTCCTTGAAGCTCAGCGCCTCCATCAGCTAGGTCCAGAGCTTCAAAGTCGAGAGGCACATCAAGCCTTGGAGACTCGGTAGGGACATGCTGTCTAGACACTGAAGCTGAGCGGACGGTAACATTGTTTTCCGAGTAGTTTCTCAGAAGTTCACGGGAAAGGCGAGTCTTGACACCAGCGGGAAGCAGCGAACTCCTTCGAATGAGAGGAGAGATGGGTTCTTCTTGCTCCTTGGGTTCCGGTTGGGAAGGGGCAATTGTACGCTCTACATTTCTGGTAGGCAGTAGAGCCTTGTGAAGAAGAATCAAATCCTCGGGTGATGCTCGCTTCTTCAGTTCTTGCAAAAGAGCAATGGCTGCGGCAACATCGACATCGGAATTGTCTACGGCGATAGTGTGACGTTTCGATGTGTTCGCTGTGTTGGAAGGTTTTCTCGATCGAATGCCTTCGTTGGCGAGATTAGCCGCCGACCTGGAGGGCGATTCAGAATTCCGAAAAGATGCAGATCCAGTCAAGCTGAGAGGTGAGTCGTTGGAGAATGAGCCTCGGGGGTTCTCGGCGTAATCATGTGTAGTGTTGATAGGGGTTGTCATGGTGGAGCTTGTTTCAGCTTTGCCGAGACCATTGGAGTTGTGCTTTGTTCGTGGTTTTGCCAAACGTTGAGAAAATGTGTTCCCAGAGGATTGTGTCTCTGTTGGTTGGAACATTGTGTCTAGTGTCAAGGATTCTTCGTTGTCTGTTTGGACCGTTAATTCTGTTGATTGTTGATAAGATTGAGGACGGACATGACGGACTCTTAACACTCTTGGAGCGGCTGCGGCTAGGTCTATTAAAGGACCTGAAGCTACGATTGCATCAACATCATGCACTCGGACAGGCAGGGATGACTCGGTACTTACGAAGGAGTCTTGAACATGGCAATGCTCGACAAACGGCGAGGGGTAGATTACGATTGATGGCAGAGGTGCGAGGATGAGGGGGGGAATAAACGGTGCTGTTGGAAACGGCACAGCCACAAGCACAGCGGACAAAGTCCCGACGAATGAAAAGTGCTAACGAATGTGATGTCGGACAGAGGCCGTTGGACAATGAGGTCAAGGTGGCAGGCAGTGTGCAGGTTATTACAAAAGAGGAGACGGAGGGTTTAAGAAGAGGGAAACCATGTCGTCTTTTGCAGTCCCCGTACTGGGTCGCGCATGGATGGCCGGCGTCCAAGCGCAGACTAAAGGCAAGAGCTCGAGTGGCTGGGAGTGGGTTGTCAGGAGCGATGAACGGCAAGGATTCGTTTCACGGGCCCTGCTAACTTCAGCCTCAAGATCCGGATTTTTTGTTTAGCTACGTCTATCTCATGCATGGCGATTGTCCAATCAGCCAACTGTCTGGAGTCTGTAACACCCAATCCCGTTAACCTGCCCGTCCGTTAGATCGTCTTCTTCGGGTCCTGCACGATGCTTTTGGGCGCTTCACACAAGACAAATCACCATGCATGCTCGACCATGAGTAGCGAGAGGCAGCGAACTCCGGGTTGCCTGACCTGCTTGTCAAAGAAGGCTGGGAGCGAGAGCCCTGACTCTTGACATGTCCTGACACGCGAGGGCACACGCCAGCAAGAGTTGGGTGCTTTTCTTCTTTCTCTTTGCTCATGAAATTGGCACGAATCTTGGATGACGCCTTACTCGATCGTAAGCCGTGGCGTGCGTGGCTCTTCAGCAGGTTTGAAGGGGGAGCAGTGCAAGCAAGGCGAGTTGACAGGGCACAGCCACTTCGGCTAGCCACTTGAGAGGCACACGGGAGGATCTTGATGCAATCGAGTGGCTGTGCGCATCTCGATGCGGTGCCAAAAGACGTACAGTGCATGATGAGGTGAAGCATAAAACAAGGTTGCTAACACGATGCGGACGAATTTCGGATGATTCGGTATTGCTTTGCATCGGATCACCTTCAGGTCATGTTGGCCTGACCGGCCTCCCAGAGGCGTGGTTATGCATAAGACAGCAGTTATATGATAAATCGAAGGAGTAGTCGAATGGACAATCAAGTTACCAGCCGACGCTGCCTCGCGGAAACATTGCTGTCTGACTGCAGTCTGGACACAGTGTGTACGGAGTACGGCGCGGTGGCACTCGACGACAGCGGTCAAGAGCAAGGGCGGTCGCTAGCTCACGGACATGTGAAGCTTGTGGTGAGTTGTACCAAAAGGATGCATCTTTGTTATCAGCACATATCCCTAACCAGATGTCCTCGGCGCGTCGAAAAGATAGCACAAGGTTGGCCCAGAGGCACAGGGTGGGGTCGAGGGTCTGGTTGTGCATGCGGTGTGCTTTAGAGTGATTTCTCGGAACGCGGAAGCGACGCGAATTTACGCTCGCGTTGTTGCTTTCGCAATTCGGTCCCACTCCCTGCCACCAGACCCATCATACCCCAAACTCATCAATCTTTCGTGGAACAAGCTGCCGTGTGTCGGACAATTCGCGATTAGGCGACATCACAAGCTATCATGGCGCTTCTTACGTACCCCTCAATCATCAACTACGAGGAGCAGCAAGGTTTGTTTTGACCAAGACCCTCAGCCAAACAAAAGACTGAACCCATGACAACAGCTGCTTTCGAGGACTTTCTGCGCTCATTCAAACCATCATCCATCACAGCCGAAGACGGTCTCGATGAATTGAACATTAATGATAACGACAACGATGAATACGACTTTATGGACGAGACGGCAGACGGCCCTGCCCAGCGAAGGACGCCGAAAGCAGTCTACATGGACCAGCTGCAGCGCGTAGCAAACAGGGAGGTCGACAAGATCTTGATCGACTTGGACGACGTGAAAGAATACGAGCAGGCGCTAGAAGACGGCGGGGCATCACTGAAGCTCGTGTCGTCGATTGAGCGCAACGCACACCACTACATTGAGATCTTGTCGCGCGCCGTCGACAAGCTCATGCCGCCAGCCAGCTCCGACGTTAGCTTCAAGGACGATGTCATCGATGTCATCCTCACCCAACGACAGAACGCGAACCGTGTCATGCAACAGACCCTCGACGACGAGCGCGAGCACAACGCTACCGAATCCTTCTTCCCGCCTGCCCTTACCCGCCGATACACCCTCAACTTCAAGCCCGTCACCCCTTCCGAGTCGAGCGATGGAAAGAGTAGCAAAGCAATGGCTGTCCGCCAAGTGCGCGGTGAACACCTGGGCCACCTTATCACAGTGCGTGGTATCGCAATCAGAGTCTCGGATGTCAAGCCTGCCGTTCAGGTCAATGCCTACTCTTGCGATCGTTGCGGTCAAGAAGTTTTCCAGCCCGTCACCACCAAACAGTACACCCCCATGGTCCAGTGCCCCTCGGACGCCTGCCAGAAGAACAACGTCAAGGGTCAGCTCTTACACTCAACTCGCGCTTCAAAGTTCCTGGCTTTCCAAGAAGTCAAAATCCAGGAAATGTCAGACCAAGTCCCTGTCGGCCACATTCCTCGTCAATTGACCATCTACTGCCACGGCCCTTTGGCCCGTCAGATCAACCCCGGCGATGTCGTCGATGTTGCCGGTATCTTCCTTCCCACGCCCTACACAGGCTTCAAAGCCATCAAGGCTGGTCTTCTGACGGATACATATCTCGAGGCTCAATATGTTCACCAGCACAAGAAGGCATATGAGTCGATGGTCTTGGCTCCCAGCACTGTGCGCCGCATGGCCGATTTGGAACAATCTGGACAGCTCTACGAGTACTTGAGTAGATCCATCGCTCCCGAGATTTTCGGCCATCTCGATGTCAAAAAGGCTCTCCTCTTGCAACTGATCGGTGGTGTGACCAAGGAGATGGGTGACGGTATGCGCATTCGTGGTGACATCAACGTCTGCTTGATGGGCGACCCGGGTGTTGCCAAATCTCAACTGCTCAAATACATCACAAAAGTTGCCCCTCGTGGTGTCTACACAACAGGTCGTGGTTCAAGTGGTGTCGGTCTTACTGCTGCAGTCATGAGAGATCCTGTCACGGACGAGATGGTTCTCGAAGGAGGCGCTCTCGTTCTTGCCGACAATGGTATGTGCTGTATCGATGAGTTTGACAAGATGGACGACAGCGACAGGACAGCCATCCACGAAGTCATGGAGCAGCAGACTATCTCCATTTCCAAGGCCGGTATCACCACAACTCTCAATGCACGCACTTCAATTCTAGCAGCCGCCAACCCGCTGTACGGACGTTACAACCCTCGCATCTCTCCTGTGGAGAACATCAATTTGCCAGCAGCATTGCTGAGTAGATTCGATATTCTCTTCCTCATCCTCGACACCCCTTCGCGCGACGCCGACGAGGATCTAGCTCGCCACGTCACTCATGTTCACATCCACAACGCTCACCCCGAGCCTGCAGGCGGCGGTCTGATCTTCTCACCCAACGAAGTCCGTCAATGGGTTGCCCGCGCGCGTTCTTTCCGACCCACAATCCCCAAGGCCGTCTCCGACTACCTCGTAGGCGCCTACGTCCGTCTACGCCAACAGCAGAAGCGTGATGAGTCTGCCAACAAGACATTCACCCACACATCACCACGTACACTCCTCGGTGTGATGCGTCTATCACAAGCCCTCGCTCGACTCCGTTTCGCGGAAGAAGTCATCACGGACGATGTAGACGAAGCATTGCGCCTTACCGAAGTCAGCAAGGCTTCACTTTACGACGATGATCGCTCGCGTCGTGGTGACATGAGCGTCAGCAGTCGCATCTTCAACCTTGTGCGCGGTATGCGTGAGAGCGGTGCCGCTGCTACTGGCGAAGGTCGTGGCGAGCTCGACCTCCGTCGTGTGCGTGAACGTGTTCTTGCCAAGGGCTTTACTCTGCAGCAACTCGAGTCATGTCTTGACGAGTACTCTGATCTCGACGTAAGTTTTTCCCTTCTTTCCATTACAGTTTGTTGTAGAATCATGCTAACATTATTCCGCAGATCTGGCAAACTGCTGCCGAAGGTACTAGACTCGTGTTCATCGAGGCTGGCGACGACATGGAGGACGAAGCGTAGTAGGTGTTTTTGAGTACGTTCTTCGGGGATACCAACAAAAGAGGTGGTCGGAATTTAGTAGCATGTGTGTTTTGGCGTTTCTAATGGGAAGTGGAGGTTGTTGGTTTTATACCTGTCTCACTGTAGTTCTTTTCACCGACCCAGACAGCGGAACAATCCATTTTTCTGATCTGACTGTTCGATACTTCATCGGTCTGTCTTGTTTGTCTCTTTTGAGGTAAGGGTCTTCTCCTCCTTGTTTTCGTACCGATTGGGGTACTTTGACCTGACCTTCTAAACTTTGGACGGATCAGCAGCCTCTAGGTGCCTACTAGTGCTCATAATCTACGGTATCAGGGCGCCCTCTATCGTTTTAGGTACACGATAGATAGCCAGGTACAGAATCATAGGACGATGATGGAGAATTGGCATGTGATGGATGATGTGACAGGGTCGTACCTGCCTCGACAATTTATTTTTCCGTATATGCACTTTCTTGATTTGTGTGACGTTGAACTGCATGATAAGCTTGTTCGTGTATAGATTTTGGATATATGCAGATACATGTACCGTTGAGGAGAGTAAGAGTGGGCCATACTATGTGATGTCAAGGTTCTATTTAGTTACTGCACGTTTGAGAAAGCTTTGTGCTCGGCTATGACTACCCCCACTATCAGAGAGCAACACAATGCAGTGAAAGTAATAGATTCAACAGGAAATCTAAGCATAGATCTGCAGAGGCTTAAAGAGATATTAAGGGAAATTGAGTGTCTAACATAACCCAACAGGCCATAAAAGAGGGGGAATCTAGTCATGAACCAAGGAGATACAGAACAAAGAAAAAAAGGGCATTAAACTGAACTTACCATTATAGCCAAAAAAGTGCGATCCCGCGCTCTCTTTCTCTCTCCACATTAAGACATCGTCACCAGTATCGCTCCTTTCTCCTCATCAAAGTCTTCCGATCCTATTCCCTCGTGTGGCCGGGCAGATTTTGCTTCCACTGCTCCAACCTCGCTTTCCCCTTCAACCCGGCATCCTGTTTAAGTTGATGCGCAAGCCCAGGCTCACTGACTCCCTCATCCTGAGCAGATTGCTCCAAAGCATCCAACTCTTCTTCATCAGAACTGCTGATACTGCTAGCATCAGCCTGAGCATAAACGATATGATCGCCTTCCTTCTTCTTGCGATCGCGTTGGGCCTGTTTCATGCGACCCATCTTCTCGGCGTCCTTTTGTGAGTCCAAAGTTTGAATGTGGAGGCCCGGAAGATTGGCAGCCAAGAACTTTTTCAGCAGAGGCAGCATTTTGGCGTTGGGGCGGTAGGTTCCAGAGTCATTGTCGATGACGAGTTGGTAGTGTGCGGGATCTTTTGGCGGTTCGTCGTTGGGTGGGCCATTCGAAAGATCATTTGGTGGATGTGATTCATTTGCGCCGTCGTGCTCATGGTCATGTTCGCCATTCTCGCTACTGACACTGCCAGTGTCGGCTGCATCTGGCGGGGGAGGCTTGTTCTTGTACTTCAAGCGACAGATGAAGAATTCACCAGAGAAGGCTATGTATACGCTCACGTCGCTGTGCATGGTATGCTTGCTCAACATGTCGATACCGAATTCCTTGCCTGTTTCTGTAAAGCGGAAGAGTGCGTCGAGACTCAGGACGTAGGTGAAGATGCGGCCGCCCTCATCGTAGTGTACCAGGTCAAGGAAAGCTTGTGTCATTTCCTTGCAGGGACCTTGAGGGAAATGGCCCCATTTCGTGGTGCGATCAAAGTTGTATACTCGAGCATGTTGATGGTGTAAAGCCTTGGACAAGACCCATCCTCGCACACCGCTAGACGTAAACATTTGCTTGACGAACGGGCGGAACTCGACATAGCGATGATAGAGACCGTCCGGCACAGGACCACGAAATTGGATCTGATTGGCCTGGAAGTTGTAGCGTTCTGTCTTGGACTTTTCCTTTTCGGTCTGGCCATTGTCATCGTCAGGCTCCTTGCGGCCAGCGATACGCCCAAGCATAGGGGCGTGATGCCTAATCCACCATTGCGGACCGACAGTAAAGACATGGCCGCCGTTGTCAATGTCTGTGCGGCCGAGCAGCTGGATGCTAACGTAGAGGTCGCCATGCAAATGCTTTGCCTTGCTCATGCAGGCAGCAACGGCGCGAACGGCATAGGCGCGCTTGCTGCCCGAGCGCTTCATGATCTTGAAGGGCTGCTCTTGGATGCCCGGCCACTTCTCGTTGATCTCGTGGATTGGGATGTGAACATTTCCCAGGCGGTCATCGTGGTCGTTGGGGTCCTCATCGTAGACACGGGCTTTGAGCTTGAAACCTGACGAGGGAATGTTGCCGACGATCCACTCAAAGTTCCATTCAGGGTCGGTGCTGCGACGGATGGTGGGAGTACGCATGCGTAGAAGGGGGTCTTCCTTATGACGTTTCGGCATGTCTGTATTGATCTGGGCTAGCACGTAGGGATCCGACGACATGGAGTTGATGTCGGCCATGGGCAGATTGGTCGCGCGGTGGAAGATGATCTTGACGGTCCATCCTGGCGGAGCGCGTGGCACTGGGGTTGCATCGTAGCCTCCAGCAGGTTGGTCGTCGTTGGAGCCTTCCTCTTTGGACGCGTCGCTGTTCTCCTGCTTCTTCTCTTGGGCTTCTTCCTTTTCCCGTGCACGTTCGGCGTGTGTGTTGTCGTGGTGTGCTTTCTCGTAAGGCGAGGGCTGCTTCTCGTTGTCCTGGCTTCCTCCTGTGGTGGGTTGCTGGTCGGCGTCGAGGCGGATGGGTTCAGGGTTGTCGTTGCCCTTGTCCTGCACACTGTCCAGTCGACTCATGTTTGCGATCGGCGGTCGTCAAATCGATCTCAGTCGTCAATCATGTGAAATTGCGGAGACGGGTCGAGCAAAGACGTCCAAGAATGTGGCTATGCTACCTTATTTGAGCGTGGGCATGGAGCATTCTGTATCAGTTTCTGCACACTGCTCAATCTGCTCAAGGGGCATGGGCGCAAATGCTTACGTAGGGCCTGAGGGCGGAAATGGCGCTACGCGAGCAGCAAAACGACTCGCCTATCTTGTTGCCAGCCTCCAGCTTTCCCAATCAGTCCAACAGTGGTTCACCAAATCGCCGAAACCCTTGCGACCACGCGCTAGCTGCTGCACGAACGCTGCTAAACATCACCTAAGCTTTCGCCCAGGAACGCGCGTCGTCAGCAGAACAACCTAATATCGTAACGCTCTGCCTTCCAAGCCAGATGGGCCCATCAAAACTCGATAAAAACTTGGTCAAATTACGTCTCGACTGCTGCACTCGACTCGTGAAAAAACAGGTAATGCCTTGTTGCCTTGCATACCACTCTCGTACACCCTGTCCCGCCCGCATCCATCGCGCAACATATTAGAGTAGCTGTTGCCGGACACCCGTCTATTCCGGTCCTTTTCGTCTTGTCCTCGATCCTTCCTGCCGGAGATTCCTCCCCGGGCTAGAATTCTCTTTGCAGCCCTACACCGCACCTAAGATTAGCTTTGCGTATACCAGCCCGTCTGTTTTTCTTATACATCGTAACTTCCTTCGCTTCCAAATTTCCCTAGTCATGCCCTCACACTCAACTGTTTCGTCCAAACTCTATGACAAGCTATGCAGGATTAGCTTTTCGTAATCCTGCACTGCAGTTTCCAGATCGCTGAGCCTGATGGCTTCGTGGTCCGAATGAGCGACGAGGATCGATCCAGGTCCATACAAATATCTCTTCTGTCCATCGAGCTTGTCGAGGTTGGGGATATCAGTACCGTAGTTGACCGTGATTGTGCCGAACCCATCGACATCGTGATCGATGTCAACGGGTGCGTATCCTTTGCTTGCGAATACGATCTCAAACATGTCTTCGTCCTCATGACCGGGTGTCTTGAACTCGTCAGTGGCAGACTTGATGGCCTTGTGCACACGCTTGCCAATTTCGTCTGGTGTTCCGGCGGCGATTCTGATGGCGATTTGGGCGCTGGCGTTTTGAGCGACAACGTTGCCTGCGACGCCTCCTTCAATCTTGCCAATGTTGATGGTAGTGGAACCGTACTTGTCGCTCTTGGGAAGCTCGAGACTGAGCTGCATCAATGCAGAAAGCGATTGAACGAGGACCTCGTTGGCACTGCGACCAAGCCATGGGTAACCACTATGTGCTGCCTTTCCAAAAGCATTCAGAGTAAAGCCCAGCATTCCCTTGTGACCACTATCAGAGCAAAATTAGTATCGGCCGCTGAGATCATAGCTACGTTCCACTCACGTTGCAAGCTTGCCCTCAGTGGGCTCACCAAAGATGATAGCCTTAGGTGTCAGTTCCAATGCATTGGCAGCACGCATACCATCGCCGTGAACTTCTTCACCAACAACGTAAAGAAGAGCAACATCGTCGGGCTTCAGCTTCTTCTCGGCCAAAAGCTTCTTGGTAGCGATGATCTGGGCAGCGACCGATGCTTTGGCATCCACACTGCCGCGTCCCGAGATGATAGTCTCGGAGTCGTTGGTGTATATCTTGTAAGGATAGAATGGAGGTACAGTATCGATATGACTGGAGACGAGTAGGTCGGCATTGCGAACCTTGCCCGGGTAGGCGAGAATGTTGAGACGAGAGCTATCGTTGTTCACCTTCTGCGTCTCAATCGTCCAACCGTCATGTTTCAGATAATCAGACAGCCACTTTCCAACATCATACTCGTTGCCGCTGATGGATTCAGTCGAGATGAGATGACGGTGGAGCGAAATCAATTCCTTGGTCCATGTTGAGCGAATGCTGTTGGGCTCCGAAGCACCAATTGGTTGCTGTTCCACATTCGCACTAGGAGCCGAGAGACACACAGAGGCCAGAGAGGCGATAACAAGAGCTGAGAGATGCATGGCGATGGCTATTGTATCCAGTTTGAGAATCATGGACGATCTCAAGAGGTTGCCAATATAGTCTG
>Ga0268251_10000186_pt1 | contig 23273 bp, 22 predicted proteins | sample AgamicAsMae_FD_200527 | JGI IMG/M metagenome (GOLD analysis project Ga0268251, IMG submission 200527) | Agave microbial communities from Guanajuato, Mexico - As.Ma.e (v2) (version 2) | ecosystem: Host-associated > Plants > Phyllosphere > Phylloplane/Leaf | place: Guanajuato, Mexico | collected...
GGAGATGTGTATAAGAGACAGACATTGCACTCCTCACGCGAACCCTTGGTCGACACTCTCAGGTCAAGGCCGGCATACATTTTTTCGAATCCGACCTTGATTTGATTGCCGAGAGCGATACAACGTCATCCTATTCTGCAGCCGTTTGTGGTAGCTGCCGAATCCTTTTCACTACACCACATGAGACATGCCAACATCACAAGTTTATCACGCGCAATGTCTTAAGATACACCACACTTCAACTGTTGATCATCAGCTCGGTCTGCCTAGTCTGGATAGGCACGGGTGTGAACTAGATCAGTACCAGGCTGTTCTCGACTCCGAGCACACTCTCTTGCAATTCTCTCGTTATCTAGACTATGCCAATGTCTAATTGAATGGGAAAGTAAGACATCACCACGGTGTGAGAACGAACCTGGTTAGAAAGAAACAAACGAGAAAAGAATTTTTGGAAAAGAAGGGAAATGGTAGTGTAGCTGGTTTCGTATAGCTTGCTGCTGTCACTAGACAATGATAACTCTTCTTCTTCCAACCGTGTTGCTGATGAAATGTGCTGAGGAATGAGTCTCGTGTTCCAATGTCTCGTCCATTTGCTTTGCTCTGACATTCGCAAGCTGTGAGCGTCCCTTCACCATATGTATGGCTTCATATATATCTTCCCGTCCAGTATCCACATCTTGCATTTATCCTATTATCCAAGGTGCAAGCAACACTTTTTAACTCCGAGGCATTAGTAGCTCCCCCCGGATGGTTCACCCAAACCCTATTCGAGTTCACGTCATCTCCAATCTGCAACCATCAACGGTTCACCCATCTCTATCTCTTCTAACCCCCTGTTCAATCTGTATTTCTGCATTTCTTCCGTCAAACCTGCCAAAGTCGTCAATCAAGCTCACCATGCCAGGTGTCTTTACTATCGCCTCTGTGGCAGCATTCGCAGCACTAACCTCATACATTGCGCCCTCCATCCGCCACGAATTGAAGGTGTTGGGTGTAGGACGCGATATCTCTGTTTCCACCATTGTCGATGCAGCAAGCTATGTAAAGATTGCAGATACCACTCATTGCGAGGATTTGCATTACTATGCTCCTGCAAACTTGCTGTTTACGGCTTGTGAGGATAGGCATACGAGGTTTGGATGGTTTCCTCCGCTGGGGAGTTTTGAACCACCGCAGGAGGGGACGAAGGGGAGTATTCATGTTGTGGATCCTGAGGTGAGATTTTCCTTCCCGTATCTCGAGACTCCATGATGAAATTGCAGGGCGGTTTTGAAGGTAGAGAGGCAGAAGACTGATAAGAGACAACAAAAAACAGACAATGAAAAGCATACGCCTCTCCTTCCAAAACTTCGAGTCATCAACATTCGTCACCCACGGCATCGACATCATCGCCGACCCCACCGCCAAAAACGCAGTCTACATTTTCGCAATCAACCACCATCCCAATCCTGAATACGTTGCCAGCCGCCGCGAACACATTACCAAATCTCACTCACGCATCGAGCTATTCAGACATGTAATTGGCAGCAGCACTGCCAAACACATCAGAACCATCTCGCATCAAAGCATTGAAACGCCAAATGATATCTACGCGGTATCGCCAACAGAGTTTTATGTCACCAATGATCACTTTTACAGGGAAGGGTTGATGAGGGAGTTGGAAGCTGTTGCGCCTACGAAATGGTCGAGTACGATGCACGTTTCCATTTCCGATCTCAGTGTCACCGACTCTGCTGGCCTCAAAGTCAATACAGCGCTCACGGGCATCAAGAATAACAATGGATTGGGTCATGTATATGGCAGTGATGAAGTCACTGTTGTCAGTGCAGAGAGAGGAATTCTGTATCGTTGTTTTGACGATGCGAAGAATGGCACTTTGAGGGTGGAGGAGAGCGTGCATTTGGACAGTACGTTGGACAATCCGTCTTGGTATCGGGATGCTTGGGCGTCTGAAGGTGATGACAAGAGTGGATATGTGCTTGCTGGCCTTGCTCGGGGTATTGATCTTGCTGGACATGCTAAGGACCCAGCAGCTAAGGATCCATCGCTTGTGTGGTTGGTGCAGCGTGGGGCTTCCGGCGATGCATCGGCTTTCAAGCAAGATGGAAAGACAGAGGGAGAGTGGAACAAGAGGTTGGTGTTTGCTGATGATGGAGAGAGGTTGCGTACGGCTAGTGCGGCGGTGATTGTGGGTATTGATCCCAAGAAAGAGGGTGGAAAGAAGAGGGGTTGGTTGTTTGTTACTGGGTTCATGTCTGAGAATATGGTTGCGACCAAGATTGATCTGTAGATGGTAGTGTTGAAAAGTGTAGGTTTAGACATTATTTTTGTGTATTATGTCGAATGTCAAGAATTTGTAGTTTCTTCTATTCGCTCTTTACGTCTCCATGAAGCAGCAAGTTGCAAGTGCAAATCATGGTTTGACGCAAGATAGACTTGAGATGAGTGGGAAACTCTGTTTGAAATGCTCCAAGCTTTTTGCTCCGTCCATTATGCATCCAAGTACCTGGGCCGCTTATACGCATACTGCACATGGCGATCCCAATCCTCCAGCCTCTCATACGGACTCCTCAACCAAGCCTCCAACTCGTGCAAAAACAAGCCCGCAGGCCCATCTCCCAGAAACTCGGCCACCAGCGTCCTCGCCGAGCCACTCGCATCTTTGATCTCCGTCGTCTTGAGAATAGCCACGATGTACTCGATCAGGAAACCCAGTCTGGCGTTGTTCTCGGCTAAGAAGTCAAAGACTTGCAGTTCGCGGCGCATGAAAAGGCGAGCGCGGGATTGGAGGGCGGAAGAGGTGGTGAAAGTGGTGGGAGTGAAGTTGGCGTATTGAGAGGTGCGGTTTGCGCCGACGTGGAGACTGTAGTTTTGGTCCGAGTAGATGCGGCGGCGGAATGCTAGTGCAGCATCGGGATTCGTGTGCAACGGACGCTGTACCGGTGCCGGTCGCCGTCGCGGTGGGCGGAAGCGTGATGTGGTTGTTGCGCCGGCGTGTGCCTTGGGCTTTTCCTCTGGTTTAGGGATGATGTAGAGTTTGCGATCTGTCGGCGAACGCCAGTCGTACTCGATGGCAGTCAAGGGAGTTTTGCATAGCGGGCAGCAGGGTTGTTCTTGAGTCCAACTGCATAAGCAGAGAAAGTCGAAGTTCAGGTGGTTGCAAGGTACGGCGACGGCGCGTTCGGTGACGGGGTCCAGACAGATGACACAAGTATCCTGAGGGGCATCTCGTAGTTTGGCCTTGCCCTTGATGCGGAAGCCGATTGATGGGTCGTGGTCATGCTCCAATTCCATGCGGCGGCAAAGGAGGACATGAGAGGAAGGAAGGAAGCATGGACTCGGAACACGTTCGTCAGAGGGCAACAGCGTCATGCAGGGACGGGCGATCGGCTTCGGTCTAGTGTCAGCGAATTCCACTCGCTGCTTCCCAAAACATTTTGTTCTCGTCATAGACACCAGATACGATAAACTCGAATCGCAGATAAATCAATTGCATGCGCATCTCCCCTGTCGCTCGCTATCTGTCCTCAATCGCGCGCCGCTCGCCTAGCACAACACCCATCATGGAACGAGGCGCAACACATACCGTCACAGCACTCAAGCGATGGTCATGCCAGGACCCCACCGTACTGCCGGACATGGACAAGATCAGGGCCATCCACGTCTACGACTTTGACAACACACTCTTCTGCAGTCCGCTGCCCAACAAGCAGGTCTGGGCCAGTCCGAGCATAGGAACCCTGCAAGCACTCGAACAGATCTCGACCGGCGGCTGGTGGCATGATGCGAACATTCTGGCCTCGACGGGCAAGGGTGCTGAAGAGGAGGAAAAGACGGCCTGGTCGGGCTGGTGGAATGAGAACATTGTAGATCTTGTGCGTCTGTCCATGGAGCAGAAGGATGCCCTCACCGTTCTCTTGACTGGTCGCAATGAGAGAGGCTTTGCTGAACTTGTCACTCGCATGTTCAGAGCAAAGAAACTCGAGTTTGACATGGTCTGTCTGAAGCCTGCTGTTGGTCCTTCTGGCCAGCGCTTCTCTTCGACTATGCTGTTCAAGCAAGATTTGTTGCGCGACTTGGTCTGCACCTACTCGGATGCTGAAGAGATTCGCATCTACGAGGATCGTCCGAAACAGTGTGTTCTTCTCGAGTCTTGTCTTTACCTGCCATGCTAACCTCTGCACAGCACAAAAGCATTCCGCGACTTCTTCGCAACCTTCAACCGCTCCGTCTCCTCGCGCTCCCCCATTCAAGCCGATGTCGTACAAGTCACTGAAGAATCCACAACCCTCGATCCTATGGTAGAAGTATCAGAGGTCCAACGCATGATCAACTCACACAACCAAGCCGTACTAGATGGAGAAGTACCTGGTCTACACCCTCTCTGCATCAAACGCAACGTCTTCTACACCGGCTACCTCATCTCTCCCTCCGACACCGACCGCTTCGCCGCCCTAACGAAGAACACATCTGATCGCGACTGGCGTACCCTCGCCAACAACATCCTCATCACGCCCCGTCCCGCACCCCAAAGCATCCTCAATAAGGTTGGAGGCCTGGGTCACCGCATGACATGGCGCGTAACAGGCCTGTCCCACTTCGAAAACAAGCTCTGGGCTGCAAGGTGCGAGCCCGCCGACCCTCGAGCACGCTTCTACTCCGAAAACCCAACTCCGACCGTCGTCATCTCCCTCCGCAACAACGCTCGTCCAATCGATGCAAAGTACATCTCAAACTGGACACCAGTCAGTCCAGACCAGTCCTTTGAATTCGAGACGGTAGTGGGAGAAAAAGTGCTGTTGCGGATTGAAAGAGAAACAGCCGATCAAGACGACTACTCTCACAAACCTCAACGTCCGCAACAACGCCACCACCGCGAAGAAGACTTCCCACCTCTAGGCTCTGAAGCTAAAGATCCCCAAGCATCGCTTCCCTCACAACTGGATCCCACAGCCATGCAATTCGGTCCCAACGTCCCCACTGGCCCTGGCCAATCCTACAACAACAGAGGCAATTACTCAGGCCACAACAACCGCGGCGGCGGCATCTCCAAGCCAAATGGCGGAAACAGAGGCGGTAGAGGAGGAAGAGGAGGCAGAGGCAACAGATCTGGCGGTAGAGGCGGCAGAGGCAGGGGAAGAGGAGGTAATTACAGATCACTGGATGATCGCCAGGAGAGTTATGGTGGTGCTGGCATGCAGTATTAGAGGTATTGGTCTCCGACTGGTGAGGATTATTTACCCGGGAATGGGTATCGGGTCTACAAGTTATGAGTATCGGAACCGAGATGTGGGTATTGGTTTTCAGGGCATGAGTACTCTGTACTACTCTTGTATGATCATGGATGGAACAAGGAGTCTGGTTGGCGTTGAACGGGATATAGATATCTGGCGGTGTTATGGCGTTTCACTCATGGTGGCATGAAATGAGTTATGCACCGATATCAGTGTTATTGCTTGCAAGACAGCATGGTTACAGCAGTATGTTATATATCACAAAGCATGATTAGAGTCTATGGAAGAACAGAAACCATCTATCTTCTCCTTTCTAGACAACTTTTCTCTTCCTATCTCCTTCCCTCGAAGTTGTAGAGGTCGCCGGCGAAATTGCATACAGCTCGCAATGAGTGTTGGTATGCTGGGACTGAGAGTCTTTAAGGTCGCCTTCAAAGGAACCTCAATGAAATAGCGCGTGCGCTGCATGTCATACCACATACTGAAGCATCATTCAATCAAAATTGCGATGCAAAACACAAAACGAGCTGGAGCGGAAAGTTTTGATTCTAGGGGTGTATAATAATCATGATAATTCCATCAGCGTGGTCCTGCTCTCTCAAACCTCATCGTCTTCTTCATCCTCATCCTCATCCTCATCATCATCCTCATCTTCGTCGTCTGAACACTCGCAATTTTCCGACTCGTCCTCTTCATCATCTTCTGTGTCGTCTGGATCCTCCTCTGGGTCTACCTCGGGGTCTTCCTTGGGGTCTTCCTCTGGCTCAACTGGCTTCGATGAGCGACCTGAAAACTCTTCCAAGGGCAAATTGTCGGTGTAGGAGGCCAACTGCACTTCTGGCTCGGTGCTATTGTCGTAATATTTGTCACCAGGGATACGGTCGAAGGGACACTTGTGGTTGGGTCTCCACATTGGTAGAATGGCGGCACACTTGATGTTCCACCAAGCGGCTCTGGCCCAACTCTTGATCCTGTTCCAGCGCGAATGGTCAGGCTCCATGGCTTGAACAAGTCTGCGATCAGCGTCGAAGCAGCCGAAAGTCTTGGGCGTTGCATAGCTCTGTGGTGCAAGTGCTGCTAGATGTTTTCCTGACAGCCTGAGGAGGTCGGCTGGGGTGCGGAAGAAGAGATACTCAGTGTCATCAAGCTTGAAAAAGGTGCGGGTGTCAGGAGTAACCCAGTCGGACCTCTCGGTGGCCGAGACATCACGGACAAGAAGACACTGAATCTGAGGATAGAAATCTCTCAAGTCGTCGGGAAACCTGCTCATGGTGTTTGTAGTGTCTCCAATCGAGATGAATCTTCGGTTGGGAAAGCTCTTCAGGAGTCTCCTGATGTTGTATTTGCGGGCTTTGAACATCTCTTCAGTCTTGGTGAAGTTCAGTGGACGAAAGTCGAAGGATCCTCTGGGATAGTGCTTGAACATTGTGTTGGTGTAAGCGCTGGCGATAGCCTCGGGAGCGTCTGTCAGATAGTGGATGTGTACGTTCTGGCCTTCGGCCTCAATGCGTTGCTTGAGATCGTACAAGACTTGAGGCATGTCTTTCCATGGTTGGAACTTGCGGACGAAGACATTCAAGAGTGCCTGCTTCACATTCCATACTCGAGTGATACGGAGGGCATCGTCAAGATCGGCAATGATGGTGACACCGGTTGGAGGAACGAACAAGACATCTGCAGAGTTGGGGACATCCTTATCGATACCGGAGCGGAGATTACAAGGAACCAGAGTGACCTTCTGGGAGGGGATATCGATGGTGGTCTGGTTGTTGGCGAGAGCACAAGAGTTGGACACGGTGGTTGTTCCATAGAAGGAGCCTTCGGCGTTGGTTGCGATAGGGAGGATGGAGCCCTCGTCGCAAGCATCAATGAAGGCGCCAATGGTGCCATGGCAGATGGGTACTGAGGCAATCTCGTGTGCGAGAGGTCTGCCCACAGCGAGCTCCTCTTCGGTCAGAGTATGGTAGCCGTATTCCCAGAACTTCTATTTCTTTTCTTCAAGGCGAGTACGGAGAAGGAAACCATTGAGGATCTTGTTCAACTTGGTGTCGTCATATGGCTGTCGGTGGTGTAGATTGCCGTGGATGTGGACCTTCCAGCCGTCGTCGGTCTTGTGGGCGTAGGTGGGATAAGTGGTGATGGTCCAGGGTTGGCGGTCGGTCTCCTTCTGGCTCTTGTGGCGGAGGCGGCCGTAGAAGAGATCGATGACACCGCGAAAAGGCTTGAGCAACAGGGCGAACCTTGATGTTTTGGGGTATATGGCTTCTGGAGCGGTATCTCCAACAGCAGTAGCACAGACGTCCAATGATGCTGTCGAGAGGCATGCAAGGGCCAGTATGCAGGCAAGGATGAATGGAAAACGCATGGTGATAAGAAGTGCCAACTGATAATGAAACTGATATTGATGGATACGGTTTGGGTATGAGTGTGTGAGAAGGAGAGGGGAGTGGAAGAGTCAGACAGCGTCGGTTGAGTTGCTGACGTTTTTGCTGAAGCAAGAGCTTCCCGCCGCGACTACCTACCTACTTCAGTCGTCGGCTTGGCACCGAGCATCGTAATTGCCTGATCGAGGCGGTTATGATCAATCATGCATCACACGTGAAAATTACTCAAGCGACCAAGCGAACATACATGTCAACCGGTTTGTAATATTTACTATAGAAGCGAAGCAACAGACGATTACATATCCCGATCATGGGATATATCAAGCGTCCCCTACTTCTGCTTCCAGATCTTCAGAAGCTGCATCGACGGCAGGCGATTTGGTGGCTCTTGGTGGACCACCCGCCTTTGGAGGTGGTGGCAGACCTGAAGTTGGTTTGGGTGTAGGAGCATTGTCCAGCTCACGACTCTTCTGCTCTCCCTCGGCGAAGTAGTCGTCAAGTCCACCAGTGGGCGATATAGCATGATGCACTCTTTGTTTTCTGGCTCCTCTCTTCTCCCCGCTCATGCTGATGCTTGCCGGTGGTGTCGTGGCGCTGAGATTCAGGTTGGCCGGTACGAGGAAGTCGCCAGTTGGAGTCGAGGTCGAGCGACGCTCTTCATTGCTGAAGCGAGCTGTCTCGAAGAGCGTCTCTCCAGGTGCTTGTGCAGGCTCGTTCAAAGGAGCAGGGACGCGGTGAAGGGCTCCGTAGCCTAGAACACAGCCCAAGGCGCCGTCGCCGCCCCATCCACGCGTAGGTGTGATTGTAATCATTCGAGTCACATCGTACTCGTTGTTGTAAACGTATAGTCGGAGCGGGCGGTTGAGAAACTGTTGTGCCATGTCAGTCCCAGGCCCCATATCTACCATCATGTTCTCTTACATCTTCAATGAGCTCACTAAGCCCACTGTCGCCTCTCATCAGACCCTCCGGGCTTCCAATGACGTAGTCGCTGTAGGGCAGCAGACCAGCGGCGTCGGCAGGCGAGTTGGGGATGACATCGAGGATGTGCCAGACGGCTTCGGTTGTCGTGAGTGGCGACCACTGCAAGGCGAGACCTAGCGGCGAGCTGTCTGACGGGACCGAGATGAAGACTTCGCGAATCTGCTGTCCTTTGGCGCTGTAGACTCCCAGGCTGATGTTGGTGCCGGCACAGTTGCGCAGTTCCTGGACGAAGAGGCTAGGTTCAGGGTTGTCCTGCTGCTTCTTAGTGTATGAACTTCCTATAGGAGAAAAGTTTTGCGCGTACGATGGTGCGGCCATTGATGCCAATGATCGAGTCGAACCACGGCTCCAGGGGTAGCTCTGGGTTGGTGTTGCGAAGCACTTGGAATCCGTACGTGTCGGATCCTCCGCTCTGCTTCTGAGCTTGGGGATCAGCGTCAAGACGCGAGATGAATCTGTTTAAAGCTCCAAACATGTTCGCCATATTTGTTGTCTTCAAAGTGCTGCTGTCGCATCGGCTCGAAGTTGACAGTCCATCACGGTCTGTGCGTCATTTTGGTTGTTGTGCTAACGACCCTGCTGCCGTGTCCAGAGACCTTCTACAGAGCCTGCATACATGAACTTATGAATTGAGCTTCATGTACAGATACTCAGACATGGCCAGTATGGGACTCGACTAGTTTCAATTGCCTCGGTGCAGTATACATCGAGTTAGCCGATTTAGACGACTTCTGCGAGATCTCGCACCACTTCGTATACAACTTTGGCCAGGAAGAATGACAATGATCGACTAGGTAGAAACTTGCCCAAAAGCTGGTATACTGATACAGATTATGGAGAACGATCGCTCAGAAAATCAATCAAGTAGTAAACACGTCTAAGTAACCAGCAGTGTATCCATGTGCAGCAAATGATTGAGGTTTTGTTCGCAACGCCGAAGCAACCTCGAACATCCGCACGGTTCAAGTGTTTCATGTCATGATCTGCAACGGCTGTGGCGCATGTCAAGACAGCAAAGTGTGGGGAAAACATATAAAATGTTTCTGCAGTACAAAAACAATCACTTTCACTTTCGAATTCACCTCTCACAAATGTGAATGTCTGTCGAGTACAGAGTGAAAGCCAAGACTGCTAGAAGTTTCCGCCAACACGCTGCTTACATAAGCAAGCGGGCAGCGCAGGCAGCAGAGCACCCATATAAATAAAGCTCTCCTCTCTGCCTCTGGCTCTCTTTCTCATGCCACTTCAATCGTTTGATTGGGGTGTTGGAGCTTTTTACGTCGCCAACTTGATGATGATCTCTCTTCTCCAGTGGAGTCCCTTTGAAGAAGATCATCCTTGATATCATGTTGGCCAGAAGCTGTCCGGATGCATCAATTCGCTTTGTGCGATGCGCTCTACTATATCCACCAGGACTTGTCTTTGGGGGACGCTCCTTTGGCAAGGTCATCTGGGTATGGATCATATGCCATTGTGTGCGGCGGTTGCTTCTGAGGGTTTCATCCTCTTTGGCAACTGTCCGACCACCCGGCGAGCGTACATGGAATTTAGATAGTATCGACAGCTTTGTCAACATAGCAATTCAATCAAGTTCTTGCTCTCTCATCAGATGTTGTGATCATCCTATTCGTACGTGTGTGCTGTTGTCAAGTGAGGCAGGCGCGTCTCATGGTGCGCACACCGAATCTGTTGCTCCCAACGCGCTACTCCCAGCCATCACCTGAAACGAGTGCGTTACTTCCTTAGACGCCTCGACACGCCTTCACAACGAAGAAGAAAGGTGCTTCTACCGCTCAAGTCTCTCTTTGTATCACAGGGGAGGAAGGTCAGCAGTGACCAAGTTTCGGCGAAACTCGCATCAGCGGCACTCCTGTTTGTTGTGTGCAGTCACGCACGCCGTGTTCATCCTTCTGATACATCTACCTAGCCTACCCGGCTTCAGTTTTCCGGTTGCCCAAAGAAATGTCAGCTCCCCTAAAGGATCAACATTACAGCCATATGATGGGTGAGTAAGTTGACCCTTTATCCATCGAATCTGCTGATATGAATGAGCAGACTACCATGACTTCATGGTTTCGCTGAGATGCATGCGCCCTCTCCCTTGTACGGAAACCTCGGCTTGAAAATAGTGCATGGTCCGAAAGAAGAAGCTCCTTGCGAATGTATCAACTGCAGAAGTCAGTTCCTAGGAATGGACCTGCAAAACTTCGACAAGTATAGATACAACTCCGTGGTCACACCCGCTGCTGCGAGGACTTCACTCGCCAAATTCGTCACTCAGATCAATATCGACAAAGCATATCTTGCTGAACTGTGCGACAAGCATGGGAACACAATCTCAAGCAGATGGAGGAAAAAGAGCCGAGTTAAGCGAGAGAAACTGTTGCTACTAGCAGATCCCACCTTCGAAAAGGAGCCGTGGTTCAGACTGCGAATCGAAGGCGAAGTAGACACATGGCAAAAGATGCGAGAGCGCCGAAGAAGTTCGCTGCTACCCTACTTGAGCACCGCAATTTTGAGAGCAAATCCGTCGGTCCTTTTGGGTCTGCTACACCACCGTGTCTTCCGTTCGTCAGAGGAATGGGCACCCTTTGATAACCAGCAACTGAGACAAGCCTGGGCTCTCGGTTACTTCGACCTGGAGTACTGTGGAAAGTACTGCGTCGTAATGCATGGTGTCAACTACGGCAAGCTCGTCCCTTGGAGCAAGGAGGCCGCAGAGCGCTTGGACATCGTCGGCTATCCAAGGGCTCTATTGGTCGTCGAGGCGCAGGCTCTGATGTTTTCTCGACTGCGTGCTGTAATTGATCTTATCCTGGAAGGAATCGACCACAGCATTGCGGGCGCTTCCGACAAGTGGCAAGAGATGATGCGGGCCGGCTCTAAACAACCCAACAGCATTGAGCTGTGGTCGGACTATGTCAATCAACCTTTCTCCGCTCCTCCCAAGTTTGACGTCGATCACTACTACTCCATCGCAGAGGCTCGAATGCAGGCAGCACAGGACCATCTTTGGCTTCTACAGACTGATCCCCGTTATTTCCGCCGCTTCATAAAAGTCCTAGCAGTTGGCGAGGTATACCGGACTGCTTGGAGACACCTGTTTATCGCAAACGACTTTCGTCTAGCTGTGGAAGACTACTTGATTTGGCGAGGGCTGTATGCAGACTGGTCCTGTGTCCGTGACCTTCACCGTCGTTTCCAAGATAGCATTTATCCAGGTCAACCGCTTCCGCGCCGTCTAGAGTCAAGACTCGTTATCCTGGACTGTGTTCTTCTCGCCAGAGCGGGTATCAGGGTGAAGTACCTAATCGGGTACCTTGCGCAACGTCCGGGGTTCCAGCACCTCTGGAACTGGACTCCATCGCCCACGCTCTCAGAATCAGGTCAGCCCATGATCTATGCCGACCGCAAAACTCAACAGCGACCAGCTTATCAACACTATCGTGAAGATGCACTCGACTACATCTTGACACAGCTCCAGTGTAGGCCAAATGACGATGGTCGGTTCGATCATTCTGAGCTCTTTGCTAGACTTGAGTATCATCTGAGTGAGGCCAGCTCTGGGGAGCGTGCACGACTAGACGAGATAGTCTACGCAAAGATGTCGGACTTCGCTGCACTGCATGAAATGCTCGCCGCTCTCCGGCTTTACCGTCCTGCATTTACACGTCCAAGCGGTGAAGAATTTGGGAAAACAATCGAGGAAAACTTGACCCCGTCCACCAAGCTCTTTACCTATGACCCACATAAATACAAGCCAAGCCTACATGCGTTCCCAGGAGAAGGTATCAAACTATTCGAACAGCTGGCACCTGCAACTGGTCGTAAGAACGAGTCATGGCTTGATCACAGGACTGCTGAACGCAAAGCGATCACCGAATTCTGGGATGGAGCACGTTTGGGTCTCCGTCAGGAGTTAAGTTTCACGCGCTTGGAGCCGGGAGAGATTGATACTGCTCTCGAAGCCTTGTCTGTCTCAAGCAGCATCGAGTATGCAGAGATAGTTGAGCACGAGCGATTGCAGGTATCAGACGCCATTGCAGCAACAGCAGCTCTGACCAAAAGCACCACAAGCGTTACGACTGAGGGAAACCTTTGGGACACCAGCCCAGACGTGTCGACACTAACCATTGAAGAACGAATGGTCAAGCCAAAGACACGCCCTCTTCAGCCAGTCAGCGCAGCTTCCAACCAAGCGGCACCTCTCGAGCCTGACTTCGACAAGAAAGTTGACGGCATTAATCAGCAGCAGATCTCCGCAACCGCTCGCGCCCTCGAGGTCATCAGGAAGATGTATCCGACCTCTATCGAGGAAACCTTGGCGAGGGATACAGACTGGGACCTATTCGTACACGCGATGAACGATCTGGACTTTAATGCCCGCAACGTCGGTGGCTCAGCCGTTGCGTTCGAACACCCCTCGAAGAAAAAGATCATCTTCCATCGTCCTCATCCAGTTGCCAAGATCGACAGCGTCATGCTGCAATCTATGGGAAAGAGACTGGGAAAGCACTTTGGCTGGAGCAGAGAGACCTTTGTGGGAGTTTGAAGGGGTGGGAACGAGTTCTCTAGGTAGGACACTGGAATGCCTCCGTTTTCATCGTTTGCTTGGCTGGAAAGAAGTTTTCCAGTGCCCACGAACACGACAGGGAGCACAAGGTTCAGAGATCAACATGATCAGACCAAAAGCAGGGGGGAAGGCGAAGAAGAGATGTTTTTCTTTTGTAAAGTGATGATGAGAAGATGAAACAGAGAAAGCACCCAAAGTCTAGTTATTTTCGCAGATACCCTTAGAGAATAAGAAAATAAGAAGCACCACTTTGTCATGAAATTCGTTTGATTGGAAATGAGAACCCATGCACCCACCAGTCTTGTCTAAAACTCAAGCACCACCTTTTGACCTCGCCATCAGGGCATCGATCTCTGCTTGCATGGCAGACATGTCGGCCAAGATATCAACATTCCCTGCAGCAGCTGCTGCACCGCCATTTTCGCTAGCACGTTGCATCTCAGGTTGCGGTGTAGCATTGAAACTCCTGTCTTCGCCCGAGTCACCCTCATCGACGGTAGGGATGGACGACACAGACGATGTCCTGCCTCCTGAGTAAAGACTTGCTCCACTCGATCGGCGACTGGTGTCGCTCATACGCCGAGAGCTCGGGGCAGAAGCAATGAGCAATGTGCCGTCCAAACTGCGTCGCTTGTTTTCGCCTCGCCTAGGTGGAGGCGGAGGTGGCATATTGGCTGGAGAGCGACTGTTCAACGAAGTCACTGAGTTTGTGGAGGGTGTACGGCTGACAGTTGGGGCTTGTCCTCTATTGCGAGACGGCGGTGGAGGGGGTGGTCGTGACGATGGTATAGGCAGGTCTGTTTCGACAGAGTGAGGTGGACGTCTCGATGGCGGTGGAGGAGGCTTTGTGGGTGGTGTCGCCGTACCATCCGAGTAGTCGTCTGGGACGGAGGATCTTGAAAGGTTGGAACTGCTGCGAGGGCGGCCGCTCGAGCTTCTCATTTGACTGCTTCTGCGTGACAAAGGCGGCGGAGGTGCTTTCTTCAGATCGAGGTTGAAGTCCTCGGCAGCCAGCTGCGGGGATTGGGCGGGACCGTCGACTTGGACGGGGACCGCGGGAGTAGCATCAGGGCTAGGGGAATGGTGCGGCGGAGGAGGCGGAGGTAAGGGTTTGTTCAGATCGGAAGGTGAACGGACGAGTTGTGGCTTTGGCGAGGCGGGTAATGGAGAGGGTAGAGCAGGAGAGGCAGCAGGGATATTGAAGTCGGCAAACGAGACAGTCTGTGGGCCTTTGCTGGGCGTGGGCAGAGCCTTGCCGTGATGATGTGCAGGTGGTGGTGGTTTGGGCTTCTTCGTCAGGGTATCTGGTGTCCTGACCAGGCCTGTCAGTTGCTCGTAGTCTGGTTCTGGAGGTCCATCGTGATGTTCGTCGTCAGAAGCAGAGGGAGACTCAGGGTGTAGATCTCCAAGAGAATTGGCGGTAGCAGATGGCAGACCGGCAGAGGGAGTCATGGGTCCAGGCGATGCAGATGGAGTGTTGCCCGTCAAGAGCATGCGTGTAAAGGCATCTACATCCATGGCCGGCTTAGCGGAAGCGGCGGATGTGTCCCTTGAGAGACCGACAGGGGTCGACGCGGCATTCTGAGGTTCCATAGTAGCCAATGTTTTGGCAAATGGGTTGTAGGGCGCTTGCTGCACCGACTGAGATGAGGTTTCCATTCTTTCTGGCGCAGGAGCTGAAGCTATCGGTGGAGCTATCGACGGAGCTGTCGACACAGCAGTTGCAGGGTTGGTGGCTCCTCTTGCCAGCGAATCGATAAAGGACTTGCGCAGCTCGCGAGCTACGTCTATCTCTTGTTCCTCGGTCGTCTGTGGTGCAGGCTGGCCCACGGGGTTGAGGTAAGAGTCGAAGGGGTCATATTGGTCTTGGTAGGCTGCCGGCGAGTCTGGGCTAACGACTGGCGACAAAATCCTAACTTTCTTTTGCACCTTGCCTTTTGTCTTGGCTGTATTGTAGAGCGCTCAGTCGGTGCTCGTCGGGGGGCAGGAACAGTGGGCAGCTCTTACCCTGTGTGATTGTTGATGTAGCTGGTGCCTGACTAGTGTCGATGTCGGCCGCTGCTGCTTCACGCGCGGCGCCAACGTCCAGCGACAGAAACTGCGACTTTCTGAAAGGGTTGCCCGCCATGGTTCCAAGAATCGCGCTGTGCTGCTCTACCGGCTCATTGCTTCATCGTGCATGCGCATGGTCGACATCATCGCTGTCTCGCCATGGCCTGACGACGAGCTAGCCGTCCGTGTGTTTTGCTTCCGGACCTGCCGACCCCGCGGACTCGACTTCGAACTCTTTTCTATGCGATTAGGTGACGGCATCGCCAACGTCAAGTCATGCGCCATCAGGAAACTCTTTGATCGTCTTGCTATTATTACCGGTCTCTGTTCTACCAATCGACGTCAATCAATGTACACATGCCATCCGTATTCCTGACCGAACCACCGCCTGGCTAGTGCTGTGCCCATCTCGGTAGGTTGACTAAAGGCAACCAACTCTTTCAATGTAACCTTGGATAGGAACGTCTTTGCAACGCACTTCAACAGTGCCCTTGCGATGCCCTTCTTCCTTGACCCTCGAGATGTCCAGATTCGAGATATGCCAATTGCTGCCTCATCTGTGTCCTGACTGATAGAAAGTGGCTCACTTCTTTGAGCCCCCACCAGGTCTGACGCTTTGCTCTCTTCCTCTGTCTCTGTTCCCTTCTCTACATCCACCTTTTTCTTTTGCTCGACCACTCTGAAAGCCTTCTCAATCCCTTCTGCAAGACAAAGTCCCACACATCTGCCATTATCCATGTAAAGATACAACTTGTATCGGTCAGTTTTCTCCTCATTTGCATCGGATGCTTTGTTGCGAGCACCTGAAATCGCGAATCGTGGTCCCCACAGCTTCTCGTCAGATATATCTACAGCACCCAAATCTGCTGTTGCCATTTCAAATACAGTGCGAGCTTTCTTGAGCCAGTGCTTGGGATCCTGAGAGCCGCTGAGAGATATGATGAAGTCTCCTTGCGGTCCATGCCACACAGCCTTCTCTGACTTGACTTTGGTGAGGAAATCCCGGTCCATAGGGACGCCGTTGGTGTGTTGCGCGTGAAACTTCTTGTGAAGAGCGACATCCTCTGGGGCTGACGGCACGTATTCCATTCGGCACTCTTTGCAAGTCTTTCGCATCGCTTGCCCAAAGTTGAGTTGCATCTGGATAAGCGGTTTTGACGAGTTTGGGGTAGACTTTACGGCAGGTGCAGGCTTTTCAATATGTGCCTTTGGAAGTTGTAGTTTTGGAGGAGCAGCTTTTGGAGAGACTGCGAGGCTGGGTGGTGAAGATGGAGGAGTCGAGGGGGGGATATTCTCGTCAGAGAAGAGAGCCATGTCTGATGTTGGGAGATCTGAAGATAGGAAATCTGATGAGGAAGCCAACGAAGGTGAATCATCGCTCTCATTGCTCTCGATCACCGAGATACGTCGTCGTTTGAGGGTATCGTCAAGGCCATCCTGCTGCTTTCGCTTGGAGTATGTCTTCGAATATGTTCTTAATGGTGGTCTGATTCGAAGTCAACATCTATCATTGAGCGACAGCTGTTATTCACTCACTTGGTAGGAAAGCTCATGTTAAATATACTGTGGATATCGATAATGTGTCGTCGTCGCCAGAAAGATGGTAGACGCGTCTTGACGCGTTTCCAGATTTCGTGTTCGCGTTCGAGTGATGTCTTGGCATCTCGCAGTCCGACAGCGGAGCCTCCATTATCGAGCCTCCACCATAAGACGAACTCGCACGCTTGTCATGATATTACTTTCTCATTCATAAAAAGGCCCAGCAAATTGCACGAGTTTCACTGTGGAGATGCTGCCTCATGTAGTCGCGCCAAACCTGAATCTTGCGGTACAGCCCTTGACTCAAGATGCCTTTGCTGAGTTCGGCACCGTCGTCGAGAATCCAGTGAGTGCAACTGGGAGATCTCAACAGCCAAAGGTCGTCAAGGCGAACCAAGGCTCGGCTCTCAAGTACATCGACGTCTCCCATGTCACCAACTACTATCATCTGGCCCCTAGTGGAAATCCTGCCAGAGCTGTTATGAACATGTTCGTTTGTTCGCCGCGCCAACTGCAATCTAACAGTACTGGTTCGAATATTACTCAGGAACGGACATCGAAATTTCCTGTGCAGATTCTGGAACGACACCCGTTCACCCCCCAAACCTTTGTTCCACTCGGTCTTGCGGCCGAAGATGCAACAACGGCTTACCTTGTCATCGTCGCTCCTACATGCAAAACGATGGACCAACCACTACTCTATCCCCAACATGTCCCGAAACAACAACGGAGCTGGACCGAGATTTTCTTCAGGGCTCAACCTTCTTCAGTTGACAACTCTACACCGTCGTCGTCGGAGTCTAGCCCTGAGCCCCAGCTGCCAAAAGGTCCGGGCGAGCCAGATCTCACCCGGGCGCGCGCTTTTCTTGCCAATGGTTCGCAAGCTGTCACCTATGGTCCTGGTACATGGCACGCGCCAATGGTTGTGCTTGGCGCGAAAGCTATCGATTTTGTAGTCGTACAATATTCCAATGACGTTGGCCTGGAAGACTGTCAAGAGGTGGAAATCAGGACAGAAACCGGATCAGATGGGTTGAATGTTGTCATTGATAGTGCTCCACTCGGTCCCAGACTGCAAGAGAGAGCCAAACTTTGAGAAGTGTACCAAAATGACTGCCCTGCTTTTCCCGCCCGTGTTGGGAACGGAACATCTCGAGCATCTCATCGATCTTATCATATTCAATTTACGCGCTTGTTACTTGATAAGTATTGCGCGAACGACTCGACCCCTGGCCGCCTGGACCATTCGCCATTGTGAAGATTTGTGGATGCTTCTCTCCACATCAACCGTGTCTCGGTTTTGAGCTGCTTGAAATTGTAGCCAAGGCACTGGACATGGCGGAATGAAATCTGTATGGCGGAATTTGATTCCATGCCGCGTGTCGACGTCGAGCGTTCCACATACTAGATCGGGGAATGATGAGCGGTCCAATTTTGGCGTCAAGCAGACCTTGCCTAATCTGAAATCAAAGATCAAGCTTCAATAAGGCACCCTGATCGTGGGGACGAGAAAAAAAGCAGCAGGGCGAAGCTCGAGCATCTGAGTCGTACAACGCTATTTTGTGGCTGATTTCGGCGTCTCACTGCAAAGGTTCTGCCGAGTTTGCGTTTGTTGGTTAGCCTCGTATCGGTCAGGGAGATCGAACAACGGCCTCTACGAAACATGAGGCAGCTATTAACCACCATTATCGCAATATAGCAAGCACATCCGCTTACGTTCGGTGATTTGCAGATCATCATGTCTGGTGTCTGCCTAAACTTCTACGATGGCCAGAAGCTCAAGCTCTCGTCGATCTTAGTCCGCTTAGGTGGCAGCACGCGAGGTCCACACGTGACGGGAGAACTAGGTAGATGCCTTCACCCTACTTGTAAGCGTGCTCTGCAGACTCAAAGTCAAGCTTTGGTCAACGACACCGCCGTCTGGCTGTCTGCAAAGTGAGTAAAAAGACAAGAGCAAGCGACTTCTGACGGTGGAGAACGGGGCAGTTCACAAGTATGAGGCTGAGATTGACCGGTGGTGGGTGGCTGATTGTCCATTATTATTGTGGTTGCTCCCCTGCGAGAGTGCTCAATTGCGAATTCGCGAGGCATCAAATCAGCAGCAAAGCACGGCCACCAAGTCGATGAACCCAACCCGGGGGTCACGCCATACAGTCTTGCCGTCCTGTATTTCTGTTCACCGGTTTGTGATATGCCAATCTTCAGGCATCCACGTTGTTTAGACGAGAAATGCCAGGCAGACGGCCGCCGGTGGAAAGTTTACAAAACCCCGATGCGGGGATAGGGCCACAGACCAGCACCAAGCCGGAACAACTGGCTGAGAAGCACTAACCCTTCTTGGAGCCATTCCGCGAGGCGTCTTCGACCATGGCAGCCAGATCTGAGATACCTCCCTGAGGACTACATCATGGTCTCAGAGCGCGGCCCGAATGTACCAAGAAATCATCTGTTACTACTCGAACGCGCGCCAAGCGCAAGGATATACTGGCATTGATAGCATCAATAACAGATCGGTCTTGTGCGTCAGCTCGGTAATAACCTGTCGTGCAACTGCTGGCTGCCACGATACTACTGTTCCTCCATGACGCAGACGATCGCTTTGCTGATGATAGGTACACCGCACATCTACAGCCGATGATAGCCTTTCACAACGCCAGGAGTACGGCCCGACGGCTTGTCGCAAACGGCAGAAGGCTCCAACGGTCGAACCGCCAAACACCAAGCATCAGTGTGGGACGGAACTCAGCCGATCCCATTCTGGCATGGCTGAACAGGCTGCATAGGGCGCGAGACCCTGACCCCCGCTATTCGGTCGCCGCAACCACAGGACAGAGCAAGATGAGCCCTTTAATTATCGTTGCTCGTTTTGATTATTGCCCAGCCTAGTCACATTTCGGTAAAAATTGGCCGGTTGCGACCACACTTGAGGAGAATTGAGGTCACAACATAGCTCGCGCGCTGTCAACAATGGGTTGCAAGGGAGCTCCGTGACTGAGTGCAATCATTTTCCTTATAGAGTTCGAAGATGATGGAATCAGCAAAGGGATGAGCAGAGTAAACTTTGTGTGACGAGATGTCAAGCAGCTCCACCCTCTCTTATTGGTTCAGAGCTGCGAGTCAATCCATGCTTGGAAGCCTGGTACAGCGTGCGCTCTGTTCCTAACTTAGGTCTCCACTAAGATCAATCTGGTTGCCGGCTGGCACGCGCCGACCACCTGATAGGCATGTCTTGCTAAAGGAGAAGCGCGGGTCCCGGCTGCCCCTCACCTTTACCTTCTTTTTTTGACAGCCTCAAACTACTGCGCCAAACTTCTCACTAAACTCAATATATGACTCGAGAGGTGGGAAATGGTTGTCAACGTTACAACAATCTCATCAAGATCTACCCAATCTCCAACGCGAGGCCCTAGACTCGGCCCAGTTGACCGGACCTAGCACAGGCATCATGCCAGAGATGAATGCAACCTTGGTCGTGCTGATGGCTCCGACTCGCATCACAAATCTTCATTCTGCATCTGGAGATATGTTAGCTCCAAGCAGACCCCGTGCGCAGCAGTAAATGGAGGGGCAGGGGTCTGTAAGTTATGCCCTGGAGCCCCGGGCCAATTAGCTCAGGCGATGCCCGTCCATGTGTTGGTGGTTGCGTGCTCCCGCCGTTGCTTGTTGGAAAGCCCACTGCGCCTTGTTAGTGTTTAAAACCGAACCAGCACCCGAGATAGCCATCCCGGCGTAGATCCCCTCCGCCTAAGACGTCTCATGTCAATGCGGCCTATGAAAAGTAGACCAGCATCCTGTTCCCGCTCAGGTTCCCTTCCTCTGAGCAACTCTTATATCCGTCATGAACTCCCCGTACCTGAGCCCATCCTCTTCATCAGACCCTAGGACAAGAACAGACAGTATCTTCCCTATACATCTACAAGACACTGGTGGTATCAAGAAACGAAGCAACTCTCGATCAAGTCGCCCTCGCTCCATCTCGTCAGCCAACATTGAACGCCATCCAGAGCTATTGCCAGACCAGATACAAGACCGACTCAACCTGAACACCAACGGTTGGACCGCCAACACACATTCTCCTCAACCTCAGCAACAGTCCACTTCATTCAGCTCGTCATCAGACCCTCAGCCCGCCCAACAAGCTGGTGAAACTCTTACACTACCTGGCTTTCAATCTTTCCAAAACAGCTACAACAGATTTGATTCTGCTTCTCGCGACCTCAAGCATCCCCCTCATACCACATCGACAGACATGGCGTAAGTTGGTTGCTACAAGTGAAAAAGACAGCAAACTGATCATGTTTCCAGTTCTTTGAGTTACCTTCCTCCACCCCACTACGGCCACATGGCTTTCCATGATCCCTCGTTCGACCATGGTGAGTCGCGTAAATTACCTCGAAAGAGTACAGTTCGCTGATTATAGCTCGAAAGGTTACCAACAGCACGAATCGAACTCGCATATCCACCCGCCGAGCAACTTTGGCTTCATCTTCGGAACCTCAGCACCTTCGCAGCAGAGCATCTACGCACCAGGTCCTCTAGACATGGAACCCGCTTACTCTGCAGCTCCATTGGAGCCATCGTTGAACCACGTATCTGAGCCGACAATGGACAACCTCAACAGAGCAGTCAGCCCCTTCCACCCATCGAACTATGACACTCTCGAGTACCCATTGGCATCCACCACGAGCCGCACACTGGCGAACAGAAGCATATCACATAGCCCGCTCTCACAGCATATGGACCCCTTGACTCCCCCTCTCACGGCAGGAATGGACTCAGTACAACCACAACTGGCTGCAAGTCCTGGAGCACAGACTAGCATGGACCGCATGCGATCACCAAGCATTTACGACGCACAATCATATTCCTCATCATACGCAGCATCGGGTGTGCAAGCATCCCAACCCCTTTTCCCAGCTCCTCCAAGCTACAGCTATCCTCCTCCAGCGATCAGCACACGCCAGCAAGTGCCCAGAAACAGCAGTGACTCTCAAGTGAGAGGAGTGGTAAACCAGAAACCAAAACCGCAATGCTGGGAACATGGCTGCAACGGACGCGAGTTCTCTACATTCAGCAACCTCCTGCGACATCAACGCGAAAAATCAGGAACGGCCGCTAAATCATACTGCCCAAAGTGTGGCGCGGAATTCACCCGAACGACAGCCAGGAACGGTCATTTGGCCCATGAGAAGTGTTCAAAGCAACGCAGAACGTCAGAGGCCAAGTAGCGCAGGCGCTATAATATGATGATCACAACGGCACACAACAACTACTACTACCGGAGGAGCCGATGCGCTTAAACATCGTGCGAACGACCGACCCAATATGATACCCTTCTCTGCCAATCCATTATCCCAGATTTTATCCGTACAGCGTCTTCTTCTTCTTGCTCCCAATTTTTTGAGTCACATCGCTTGCATGATCGCATGTCACATTACCGACCAGTGTTTTTGAGTTTCTCCATTTCCCTCGAGGCGTTCCTCGCATATGCATCTGAGTGGCTATTGCAATCTGCAAGACTTGAAGCGTTCTGTATATTGATTACGGGCTCGGTTAGCGCTGAAGATCAGGCGTGGAGCTGCCTGTCTCCCGGAACATCCTCTTTCGCCTATCGCATGAGGCTTGCTCTTCCAAATAGCTTTTAGATGTGCTCTTTAGATTGACTACACGACATCGAGCAGGCTGCAGAATTCTGACACGTGAGTGAATTCTTCTGCATGTCGATCTCTCTTTCTCTTGACTGTGTGCCGCATCTCTTGCCTTTACTCGAGTAATATTCATCTCTCGACCACTTTCCAGCCCGTCGCATACAACTTTCGTTGCAGGCCAATGATTGCAATCGCCCTCGGACATCGTTCCCTCCTTACATAACCGATGCCTAGAAAACGATCTGATCGATGGGTAGAGCGGAGTGCCCAGCACTATCACCATGTCATTGGACTCTAGAGTCCCGAAGACCACATCATCGTGCCATGGCATGCATGCGATGAACAACGCAGACAGCGCTCTAAATTAAGCTGCCCAATCGGAGAAACTGGGTCGAGCCCTGGCCTTCTTAGGATGGACAGGCTGTCTATTGGAGTGGGGACAGCGTCTGGTGGCGCAAGCCAGGGGCTGCCCTTTCCATTTTCCTATCAGAGCGCCCACGAACTCTCCGATCTACGAGCACGCTTTACCCAATTCTGATAGAACTGCGAGGGCAGGTGTAAGCGTACACTCGTGTCGTGTTCTCCATATTTTTTCCGCCCTGCTAATCAGCAGACGGCGGACGCCAATCAAACACCACGCAACGGGTTTCGGACTGCTCGGCCTTAGAGCGCCGAGCCTTATTCTGTCGTCCTTTTGATGGTTCACCGGTTAATCTAGTGTGCCAGTCTCGAGCACACCGGTCGTGCAAACGACAAGCGCATGCGGCGACGGACTCATTATCGGGTCGATAATTCAATCAATCGAAAATTTGCTTCGCCCATGACTCTGCGCTCTGCCAGTCATGTTTTTGCACGTGAA
>Ga0268251_10000189_pt1 | contig 23054 bp, 17 predicted proteins | sample AgamicAsMae_FD_200527 | JGI IMG/M metagenome (GOLD analysis project Ga0268251, IMG submission 200527) | Agave microbial communities from Guanajuato, Mexico - As.Ma.e (v2) (version 2) | ecosystem: Host-associated > Plants > Phyllosphere > Phylloplane/Leaf | place: Guanajuato, Mexico | collected...
CGCTTAAAGCCTGCGAAAGCTCGCCGTTGTTGTCGTTGTTTGCATCTAAACAAACGTCCCCGCCCCGGCATCCAAACCCTACCCTCTTCCGTACTGCTCCCTACACCACTCCTTGACTCAAGCTAGCCACATCAAATTTTACTCTGCCGTCATGCCATCATTACCGGATCCCAAAGTCTTACGGCTACCGCGGACTGACGTCGACAATGACTTCGTTCTCGTCAATATCCAACAGTCTGGCTCTGATCCGCTCGATCTGAAACTCGTCGGCACTGATGCCATCTCTCCTTTCGTCACCCATCTACGCCAGAACCAGATTCACAAATTACAGGCTTCTACTTCGCAGTCCGATCCAGACCATTGGCAAGCAATCCTGTCCGCTGTCTTGCTTCAATCAATTCCAAATGATCCTACTCTGTCCGGAGTAGAAGCCGTGGCCAATGTCTCTTCATCTCAACTTACTATAACCATCCGCAACAAGATTAGCGGCATCACTGTACATTTCCGTCACAATCCCTCTTCTCTATTCTGTATACTGATATTCGTAGCAACGACTTGGCGCAATCACTTTAGACAAGGACGAAAACGAAGATGTTCAGCTATACGACTGGACGGGCTTTGCAGTAACCCGAGCTGATGCACTAGCCCACCAAATAGCAGCTTTCCAATCTACTGTTGCGGAACATCAAAAGACAATTGATGACTTGACCTTGCAGTTGGACGATTTGGTCAAAGCGAAGAAGTCTCACCAGGATGAGATGCTCAGGAAGTTCGCTGCCCTGTTAAACACTAAAAAACTCAAGATCCGCGATCAGCAGCGCCTTTTGGCTCACGCTAGGGTAGACCCCGGAGCCGCAGATCAGATCCAGCAAGCTAGATCTGTAACTGCTGGTCGTAAACCTGATTTATCTCGTTCGAGCAAGCGGAAGGCCGATGCCAGCAGTCATGAGCCTGAAACAGATGACGAGGGTTTCGAGCGAACGGATCTGGGGAATCGCATGAACCAAGAAGATGGCATGCGTCAGGAACATGATGAACCCCTGGACTCTGACAAATCCGACCTGGATACCGAGGACGACGACAGTGATGGTGGCTTTGCTCCAGCCCCCATGCCGTCACAATCGTCACACTCCCAAGCACGTTCTCAGATCTCTGTTGGGTCCAGGGCAAAGACATCAGAGACAGCCAAGCCAGACGAAGCCAGAGCTGCGCCTATGAAGTCACCAGAGATAGAGCTCCCGCCTAGAAGGCAGATGCCCTTCTCCAAGAGAAGTGTTGCCACTTCTTCGCAGATGCCACCGAAGTCGTCTTCACAAACTCTCCCTCAAGCTTCTGCCATCATCCCTTCCTCCAAACCGCTACCAACGATGGACGATGACGATGAGACAGATGATGAGCTGTAGAGGGCTGTAGCACAACATCACTATTGCTTGTACGCTACCGAAACCGGCGACATACGACATTTCAATATGTAAGCCAGTGCAAAATTTGACCAAAAGTAAATTGCCTTGGCTCAAAGCTCTATTTACAGACTACTAAAAACTAGTTATATTATCGTCCATCGGGTCCTCCATACTGCTCCCTAAATGGCAACGTATTGGAGCCTGTTGCGGGACTTCCTTCCAATGTCTGGAAAGCCACCGTTCTCGGTGTCATCGGATTCAGTACGTTCGACGTTCCTGGCGCCAACGAGTACTGCCACTCCGCCTGCGACCTCATTTTCTCCCACTCTTGCTCGTCGAGCCGGGCTGTCTCTGGCGAGTATTCTGGTATTTCGGTCTCTTCGAAGTCGGCGGCTCGGGCAAGCTTTTCCGTTTTGGTAGGCACACAAGAGTACAGTGAGACGGCTAGCGTTATGGCGAAGAGAATCCTAGAGCCTGTGATTAGTCTTATGACACCTCAACGTGTTTGGAGACTACTCACAAGAGACAAAGCGTCACTGCAAAGCTGGCTTTTGCTTGCTCACAGTACCCGATGTTCTTCTTATCCGAAGCAACACTGCAACTCTTGGTGATGTACCAGGGCGCACCTCTCTGTGGATGGTTCTTGTCGGTCGTGTCAGGTGCAGCTTGTCCATATGCGCTGTATGCATACAGGACGACCAGCAGAGTATGAATCAAAGCAGAGAGTATCGGGATTAGGGCGCGCATGAAGAATAGGACAGGTTTGACCAGCATTATGAACATCGAGAGCACTGAGATCACGACATTGTAGTCGGTAATACTGGACGACAGTTAGGTTCTGACGACATGAGACCCCGTATCAAGCTGAACGAACAATTGACTCCAAATGATAGGAGGATTAATCGGTCTGTGGTTTGCGTAGGAGTAGAGAATCTCAGTGGGCGAACTGTTGAAGCCATTGTTGTATCCATCTTCCCACAGTCGGGTTCGATAGGTGTTCGGTTGTGCAATGGCGAAGAGGGCGAGAGCGGCCACAGTGAAGGGAAACTCTGCAGCGAACAGGTAGAGCACGGTCTTTCGTGACCTCCATTTCCGCGCGATAAGCAGCATTGTGGTAAGAGTGTGACTTTCTGAAGGATGCAAGAGCAGCACTGTGTTGTTTGGCAGACTCGATAACAGCCTTGTCGAGTAACAAGCCTCACACTTTGTCGTGGTCAAGCGCCGAGGGAAAGAGAGGAGTCAGGAAAGAGATAGATGCTGACCTCCCAAGACGCGGGAACAGACATGATTTGTACAGGATTACTGCGGTACAACCTATACGCATGATCTACATTCGTTCTCACACTATCACCGCCGTCAGCAGCGAACGGGGTAAGCTGTGTAGCCGCCCGTGGATGCGAGCGTGGCACATCTTGCGCTTGTTGTTCGTGCATGTCGTCCAATCAACGGGCTTACTCTGGCGCTTGGCTGAGTTTCCTTGCATGTCCATCTTACGTCCTGCTCACTCCGGTCTCTCGGCTTGTGTTTGTGTAAACTCATTTGCTCATGTCTCTCGACGATGTTTGGCCAGATATTCGTCGTCTGACGAAATGTTGCGAAAGTAGGCAAGACTTTCGAAGAGTGGTGACACAGATGCGTCTCATCCCCGAAGCTTGCCGCAAAATCAAATATTCAGTGATATGGACATCTGGCCAAGCAATCGAGGGCCAGAAGCAAAAGCTTGTATCTAGGAGTCTTAGCATTGAACATGTCGCACAATCTGTTCTACTCGCCCAGGAGAAAGACCATTATGTATCAGAAGAGGGTCGTGTCTCGAATGAACCAGGGTCGCACCCTCAACGATGCAACCTGGAAACAGATCGACGTCAACACCTGAACGACCATTCCTTCTCCAACAGCATCTTGTCAACCACATCAAATCAAAGCCATGTCCAGATCCTCAAGCACACCTCTCAAAATGCTCTACGGAACCGCGTGGAAAAAAGAAAGAACAGCCAGTCTAGTCACCCAAGCTCTCCAAGCAGGCTTCCACGCCATAGACACAGCCGCGCAACCAAAACACTATCAAGAACATCTCGTCGGAAACGGTGTGCGCTCCTTCCTCTCAACTAGCCACCTCACGCGTCAAGATCTATACCTTCAGACCAAGTTCACATCAATTGATGGCCAACTTCCAAACAACCTCCCCTATGATCCCTCAACCAGCTTTACAGAGCAGGTCAAAGCTTCTGTTGCCTCTTCACTACACAATCTACGCCACAGCGAGAATTCAGAGGAGAGCTATATCGATTGCCTGGTGCTCCACAGTCCTCTACCAACCCTCAGCGAAACGATGGAAGCCTGGGATGCAATGTCGTCATTCGTTCCTACAAAAGTACACTCTTTGGGCATCTCAAACACTTCCCTTCCGATACTTCAGCACATCTGGGCAAACAGCGCAGTCAAGCCAAAAGTGGTTCAGAACAGATTCTACGCTGCTACCGGGTGGGACGTTGGGCTCAGAGAGTTTTGCACAGAGACTGGTATCCAGTATCAGAGCTTTTGGACGTTGACTGGAAATCCTAGGTTGCTGAACATTCCAGTCGTACAGAGCACTGCTCAAGAGGCGGGTGTCAGCAAAGAAGTTATGTTTTACTCTCTTGTGCAGGGTCTTGGTATCACACCCATCAACGGTACAACATCTCACATTGAGAGCGACGTCGCCGAACTATCGAAATTGGAGCATTGGAAAACCGTGGATAACAATGCTAAGACTTGGGAGCAATGCGTGGAAGTCTTGAAATCAATGCTCACAAAGTGAGCACATGACGTGTAGCGTCGGAAGAGACCATGGTCCACCTCTGTCGTTGGTGGAGTCCAATTAATTCGAGATGCAGCACACGATAAATTGGCAGTTCAGCTATCAAGAGTCTAAGATGTCCTTATCAAAGATTTGAAGGTATACAGGCAAGATCAAACAAGGGTTGTACTGGTTGGAGGAGGGAGGAAGGAAGGAAGGAAGGTCAAGCCTACCAGCCATTCAAACTCCCCCATACGACCATGCTTCCCGCAACTCTACATTCCACCACCAACCTTTATATTCCTAAAAACATTCTGTTCCCCATCACACAAGCCTAGAAGCCGTGGTGGTGCAGTGGTCAGCACACCCGATCCGGTAACCTAAGTCCCTACGTTCGTTCACCTAAGTTCCTAATACTCTCGCTCTCGAGGATCGGGAGGTCGTTGGTTCAAATCCAGCCCATGGTGCTTGTTTTTCCTTTCGTTTCTTTTTTGTTGTATATCCCTTGGTACTACATCAATACGCAGTATCATAAACGCAAAATTTTAGTATAGAGTTATGAAGTGTGAGGGAGAAGAGAGATAGGCCGCCCCGGCAGCTTGTTCTGCCAGGTGCATATGGCTGCGACTTCCTTTCCTTGTAGCATGCATGACATGTATACCAAAGCGAAGCAGCCTGCAGAATAAAGTAAAAAATTTCAATTAAAACCATCCTGAAAACTATGTACTATGCGTGTATCTTATGCAATTATCTTCGTTCATTGTGTTCGTTGTCAAATTTCTCATGCGTCGTTGATGTCTCAAACACTCGCTGTGCGTCTCTTGACACAGACTGGTTTCTGCGCATAGCAAAATAGCAATCTGAAGCTCGTTCTCTGTCTTTCGCACTCTCTCAGCAAGCCAGGTGTATCCCACAGTGCTGCCAAATTTGACTGGCCAGGATCAGGATAGCAGGAGGAGTACCACCAACGTCCAATCTTCGCCACAGTCTTCGTGATATCTTCATCATTGCGTCTTTCATGTCGTTCATCTTCTTCATTGTTCTTGTTGCCACTACTCCGCATCCACTCTGTGAAACGAAGGTATTCAGGTTCTGGTTGTTCTGAAGTTCTCTTCCGCTGGCTGCCAGAGCTTGAACTGCCGCTATCGTGACTTCTTCGTATGCGTCCAGCTACGGGGATGCCGACGACGCATTTGCGCAAGTTTTCGAACTCACGCTTACCCAGCAGGGTGAGGAAGGCGTCACCGTGGTTCCACAGACTGATCTGGCTGTCCTGTTGATGCATGCGTATCTTCAGGTCGCGGATTGTCTTTCGAGCAGTGGGGCCCATGTTCACGAGATCGAGGTCTAGCACAGACATCTCGAGGTATCCGGATGGACGCATCGTGCGTTTGATCTCGTTGAAGCATACCTGATAAGCATCATCCGCATCGGCGACGGGGAAGCGGAAGACCACCGCCGAAAAGTAGTTGTTAGGGAACGGGAAGGGTGTGGAGATCGATGGGTGAGTGACATGATGATAGTTCGACAGCGTTTCCCAAGATGATGAATTTGGTTCAGGACCAAGATTGTAAAACTGGCACTTTGGGTAGGTCAAAGCGCAGTTGTAGGACCACTCCTTCCCGAGACCATCGACAATCAGGATGCGAGTATGGTCGCCAGTCATGGCTTCCTCATGCGCGGGGCTGAACAAAAGTCGCCCGAAAGACAGCCACTTGCTTGTCATGAGTGCTGCAAATCTCAACTCCGCGGAGGCAGAGTTGTCCACCGGTCTTTCCTGCTTGCGGGAAATCGACTTTCGTTGAATTCTTGGACTAGGATGAGTAGGAGCGACCAAAGAGCTTCTATCCTTGCGCGGGGACACAGGAGCTTCGGAAGTGGCGTCTTGATCGACGAGATAGTCAGATATCGAAAAGGTCGTGCTTGGACGACTTGTGTCAAAGTTGGAGACCCTTTTACCGGCTTCCGGGTTCGAGATGCTCCTTGGTGTGCTCGCTTCGTTATGAGTTGTAGTTTTGTGATCGATCATGTCCCCGTACTGGAACGGTGCACCAAAAGAGGACGTGTCTGATGCTCTCACCTTGGGAGGCGAGATCTCATCCAGCAAGTTGTCGTATTCGTTCCAGACCTCGTCCTCGCCTACAAATGATGTTCTCGTGATACAAGGGCTTCCGAAACCAGAGCTGCTGGTATATGAGAGCTCTGAGTCCTTTCGTGGGGGGAACGCAATGAACTCTTGTGTCTCATCGGCAATCGAGGCAATTTGGTTTGCTTCCACATCGTGGTTTGGAATATCTTTGGAGATGCCAATATTCTCTTGAAGTGGTTGTGCTTGTGAGGTTTGACCTGCTCGTACAACCTGAGGAATTCTGCCCACGGATCGAAGTCTGCCCTTGGGAACATCTTCTTGATGTGATGTGCTTGAAGCTCTGGATATTTCCACGAGCTGAGGGGCTTGAAATTGAGTTATAGTTTTTGCTTGGAGAAGAACGGGTGAGCTTAGCGATGTTCTCTTCAGGGAAGGTGTCTCTAGCGGACTAGGCAGTAGTCCTTCGTGTCTTCGGCCATATGACACAGGCAGATTGACGTTCTTGGGATCGACATCAGAGCTCTTCGAACTTTGGGAAGAACGATTGTCGCCACTGAGAAGCTTCTCTATGTCTGTCAGATCGAGGTTGGTAGCCTGATCTATGGAACCAAAGTGTAGTGGGTTAGGTATTTGTTGGTTCCGAGGCTCGTTGTTTGGGCTTTGGCTCGTGATTTTCGACTTGAATCGCTGCATAAATGTCGGACTCTTGTTCGATGTGGGTGAGTTCAGCCAATGACCTTCTTTACCTTCGTCTCCTAGTTCATAAAGTGAAGGCTTCCTAGCACTGCCTGTTGGCGTGACCGTCTTCGTGGCTGACGGGTCTACACGGTGCTTGGCCTGATCAGAGTGACCAGACTTGGGTCTTCCAGTGGCCTCTTGCTCGTCTGACTGTAGTCCATTCCCATTTCCACGGAGAATTATAGGCTCTCTTCTTTCTTCTAGGAACTGGTCGAGGTTATCCTCACTGTCGTCTGCCATGCTCTTCTTCCTACTCAAGAATGAGAATCCCGAATGACTGGTTGAGCTATCTTTGCTCGACGAACGGGCAGTCCGGCCAAAGATACTGCTTCCTCTTCCTCTGAAGCCGAACTTGCCATAACCTTCATGGCCAGTACCAGCTGAAGGTCCTTTCTTAGGTCTTTCCGATGCTATTGGAGGAGTAGACGGTTTGGCGTGAAGGTTAGAGAGTATGTTTGTCCTAGGAGAGCGAAGAGTGTTCGGGCTCGGCCCGACCATCGGCGAGTCTTTGCGACTCAGAGGTGTTCCCATTTCGGAGCGTTCAACAGGCGTTCTAGGTGTCGCTGGACATGTCTGAGATTTGTTGCTTTGACGAGAAGAGGTTCGATGAGCGAATCCGAATGTCCTTCTTGGGCTCAGCGGTGGCGACTCTACTCCTGTTTCGATCGATCCTCGAGACGGTGCTCTGGTGATGTGCAAAAGGTTACTTTGCACCACAGGTATATCTAAGGAGAGACCTAGACCGTCGATACCGTCCCTGCTGGGTCTTCTGGGAGGTATCAACCTACTGGTTGACTGATTTGGTGGTGGATCGACGTTGAGGTGCGCAAATTCTGGTGGGATACCGTCAACAAGTGCTCGTTGAGATGTGCGCCGAGCTGCGGACTTTGCAGCAGTGGACCCTGTCTGGTTCTGAATAGATGTGGGCTTAGTAGAGAAGGGATTCGAGAACAGTAATCCTTGTCCGGTCGGCTCTTGCTGGTGTTTGATTTGGTCCCTAGAAATAGGAGCAGCAGGCTTCCCAGTTTCTTGCCGTAACGAGGAGCTGATATTGGCGGTAGAAGACTTCTCTTTCTTCGCGTGTGCTTTCGTAGCAGCACGAGCCAAGTCCAGGCTATCTCTGTGACGTGTAGAGCCCAGAGTGGATGTGGCCAACGAGGAGTGTGACGAGGCCGAAGTTGGTGTAGATTGATGACTGAACGGTGAGTCGGAGTTCCTGCTCGAGACATCGGAGAATGGAGCCTGCATATCTACCACAGGGCGTGTGACCTTTGCGTTGGTTCTTGGGTTGCTTGTCCTTGGTCCCGAGCTTGGTATACGGCTGACGGTCTTCAGAGATGCAAGTCCAGAAGTGGGAGGAAGAGCTATGCCAAGAATGGCTTCTGGAAAAGGATCATCGTCGTACTGAGCTCTGTGCACTGTCTTTACCAAGTCCCGATGTTCTTGCATGCTCTCAGGATCAGTCTTGACACGCAGAGCATACTGGTTGATCGTCGAAGGCTTCCTCCGTAGTGCCGAATGGGGACTGTCCGGTACTGATATAGTCGAGCCTGATACTAAAGATGGTGTCTTTGTGCTCAAAGCAGGAGCACGTACGGACCGGCGCCCGAGTGATTGTGCCTTGCTAGCATTACTCTGGACCGACGGGGTGGCCGATGGAGGTCGTGCCTGTACAACACTTGGCGTAGCGTTTCTGGACGGTAGGCGAGAGTCTGTGACTGTACGACTCGAAGTTGTTTCGCTTTTGGGCACGTGGCGAAGGTTCGGATTCTTGGGAAGAGGTCGTGTTGGTTCGATCACAGCATGCTCTTTAGGTGATCGAGTCGTCACCGGTAAACGAGTTATTGATCTTCTGAGGCTTCTTGGTTGCCGTTGGGTTTCCGAGCCCGAGGGAGGGTCCGGTACTAGTGAATGGGTCGCCATGTTGTGTTGTACCTCGTAAGGTTCGATTATAGAATGACTGAGGGCAATCTAGACCAGAGTTGGGACCAAGTCTGCAAACTGGATGGAATTTTTCATATTCTTCATGGTAGGTGCCGCCAGAGTTATTGTTGGCTGTTGCTGATGGAGATGTACTGGAGACTGGAAGCTCGAAAAGACATTCGAATATAATTTTTGAGTTTTGACTCCACAAAGATCGAAAATAGAAGAAGCACGATGACCATAACCTGTATCAAGGAATTCTCATGCAAGCACGTTTCGTGAACCACCAAGGGAAGATCGTTTGCCGAGCACCGCCACCGGGCAAACCGAGGTATCCGAGAAGGAAACAGAGAAGACGGGCAGAAAATATGACGCGGTCTTAGTCGGTGTTCGCAGTGGCAAGGTCAGCTTTGATCAGACTTGCAACGTGTACGACCTGGACTGGATGGGTTCGATTAGGGAAAAGGGCTTCTGAGCAGGCGAGATGCTCAAACCTAAAGTGGGGATGGCGCAGTGCGGCAGTGGCTTCGCTCGCGTGTCTCAACCGCGGGCTCACAACGGTGTGCTAGCCGCAGATCTGACCGACGTTTCTTCGTTATTCCCTTGGGCTGGGAAACGTTAACAATATCCCAAGAGGCATGTCATTTGGAGAAGGCGAGCAGCTGTCTATATCCATTGTTTCTGCCGTTGGAGTTACAAGTGATAAGACGCCCGTCTTCTGCCGCAATTCGAAATGCCGCACGCCGCAAGCGCTCGCTCCTTTCGACGCTGGATCCGCTAGCCGCGTAGCTGTATGCGGGCTCAATATAGCATGACTCCTACTCGCCAGATTCTAAGTGTTCAATCCCGAGATCGAGGGCTCTAGATTACGACTCACAAGCCTTTGTTCGGTGTGTGTTCCATCGCAGAAAAACACATCATCACTCGTCGACTGCACCGGAGTGGCCGCTCGAAATGCTGTTTGGCCAGCTCAGAGCCGTGGCTGTGTGCATATTCCTGCATGCACGCATCGCGCCAACGATCTAAATCATGCTCCTTGCTGGGTCAAGGGCTTCTGATTCGAAAACACACAAAACACCCAGCTTGAATGAGTTCAGATCATGCTGTGATGTTGTTGACGGCACAGGAAGTCGAAAGACAGACGTCCAGAGTCGGAAGCTATCCACGCGAGGATTCTGCAGCGGTCAAGCACCAATTACGAATCTCCTCTGAAGCCACAACTCAAGCAGAAACAAGCACAATTGCCATTGGAGGATGGGCTCACCTTTCCCGCATGACATGCCAATCATGTGATCTGTAGTGGTGTATGGCGACTCGCCAGCAGATCTTGAGCAGACCAAAGTTGCTGGGCTAGCTATCACTCTAGCCATCGGGACTGGTTCTCCGCACGGCACACTGCATCTTTCAGAATCACTGTCGAGATTTTGCTGCATGAACATGTAAATACACTCCTGTTCATTGATACATCGCTAAGACTCTAGTCAAACCCCCTAAGCAACTCCGGCACGAAACGCCATGCTGCAAATGCAATGTGATAACCGTCATGAAGATTGCTCCATTTGTGATTGCGAATAGGAGCCCGCTATCATCAAGAAAACTCCACACGAGCGCCTTGGTTGGCGCCTCGCTGGGCAGCTCGTTCTGCTCTTCGCCTGTTTCTGTTGGTTTCGAAGGCACTAAGATCCGTTCCAGTACCTGTGTCATAGGCTCCATGACTACCGATTGCGCTGTTCATGCCACTGGATGGCATGTTTACAGGACTCATACCTGTACTGTGGACAGGTACTGGTGGAGGTCCCTGCATTGGAGGCAGATTCAGTTCATCCGAATGTGATACAGCTGGCGGTCTGGCTGCAGCGTTGGGGGAGGGCATGGCGCCTTGAGCGCGTCTGTACCTGACATTCTCATCCTCTACCCCAGAGCTCAGACTTTCAGCTCTCCTCCTTCTTTGACGTCTTTCCCGCCTTCGTGCCTCTCGCTCAGCTGCGGCTTCATCTTCGTTCAGTCGGCGAAGTGTGACATGGCGTCCATCATTATGCATCTTCACCTTGACGCTGACTGGCGGGGAGGCAACGCTTGTCGGACTATTGGCGACTTTGATTTGTGAAGCAGTGTTGTAGTGTTCTGTTCTTTCGTGATTGTCAGGTCTCATGTGCGAATGAGAGGTGTTGGCAGCTGCAAGACCTGATGCGATTGGCTCTGCCGGAAGATGGGCTCTAGATGTGTTGTTGGACCTTGCAAGACGGGAAGCATCTGGTACAACGGCTCCTTCGGGCATTGACACAGGGCCAGGTTGAGTTGGGTATGCAGGACCCATTATCGGTGGTGCCGAACCTGCAGGCCCGTCGTTGCTTGGCAATTGAGTTGTACTGTACTGATTACTTGCTGGTAGAGTTGCCGCAGAAGCGGGCAAAGGGGGCATGTTGCTGGTGGGCAAGTGATGTCTCGAGAGCTCTGGATTACTTCCGGCAAATCCGAGATCATGCGTGGCCTCTATCTCGGTGACGCTTGGCCTTCTGTGCCTGTGACGATCCGAGTAGCGCTGGCTGGTGGCACGATTGATGCGCTCAGCATTCTGTCGTTCTTGCTGTCGCATGTCCACGACCCTAACATTATCCTTCTTGATCCGATTCTGCTCACGTCTCCATCTGAAGTACCCGAACAATCCTAGGGAACCGATACCAGCAATGATACCGGACTCGGGGGACTTGATTGGCCGGGAAGGTTGTTCGTCTTCGAAAGAACTCCTACTATCGTATGATGAGAATGAATCACGACTTGTGCGTGATCGGAGAGGCTGTCCAAGGGGAGCAGTTGCTGGTGCTGCGCTGATTCGGTCCGACCTGGTAATCCGGTGAGGCTCGGGTGACAGAGGTGCTTCTCCGTCTTGAACTCTTATCACGTCAGCTCGGTTGACGGCCTGGCTCCCGCCAACTGTAGGAGCATATGAGGAGCCAGCATAACTCTCTTCATCCAGTGGCTGTTTGCGTGTGAAGGCTCTCTTCAATCCATGATATGCCCCGAGGCCAGCACCAGCACCTAGTAACCTGTTTCTCCAGGTGTTGTTCTTGGGACGTCTTTCGATTATCTTTTCCTCCTCGATGTAAGAACCAGAAGGGTACGACCTGTGCGACGGAACCTTTGCTCCCTGAGGTCTTTGAGCATTTCTGCTTTGCGAGCGTCGACGAAGCGCTGCCAGTCCAGCCAAGCCTGCACCGAAGAAAGCCGTGTTTCTCAGCCCGTGATGACTAGCGTTACTACCAGTACTGACAGTTCTTCGGGTGCGTCCAGTTCGACGGTCATCGGTGATCTCTGTTCTTGTTGGGCCCGAGGTATAACTCGAGTAATCATCATAGTCGGCAACAGGTTGGTACAGGTAACAGAGGATAAAGTACAAGGCGATCAGGGCGAAGACAGCCACAGCATAGAGAATGAACAAGTACTTGGGAGAGCCATAAAGGGTCATACCGAGAGGAATTTGTGCAATGCCGAGCAGAGCAATCGCTCTTCCGAGCCATTGATGAAGCTGACAACCTGGTCAGTATCGTGTGTAAGAACTGAAGGGTTGACATGAGGTTCTCGCTTACCATCAGCTTGAGAGGGATCTTCCATCGTGACTTGCCTTTCTCAATTCGATGGATCAGGGCACCACCGAAGAACTGAACAAGCACAAGAGTGTACAGAGCGACGCCGATGCCGTGATGGGGGTTGGACAAGCTTCGTTCAGGGCCGACAGCAAACCAGCCAAGAATCAGCACAACGGTGATGAGTGCGACTGTCAGGATCTGTAGATAGATGTGGAGTCGGAGAGCAAGTCGCGGGTTTCGGTAATAGAAGCGAGCAACAAAGATAGCTGAAGGGACGATAAGGAGGAAGACGAGGGCAGCAACAACTCCGTGGCCAATGATGAGACGGTGGTACTGAGGGAGTGCGGCAAAGCGACTGGACATGCCTGCAGAGTAACAAAGAGTCAGGTACACATCAATGCTGGTCAAGTCTCGGCAATCTCACTGTTCAACTGCATTGTTGCGAAATTGAGTCCTTGGAGATTAGGCAGGAGAAAAGTATTCTTGGAAGAGATCCATGTTCCATCTCCAACAAACATGGTGCTGGAGTCGTAGACACTGCTACCCGGAGGGCTGGCGCCATCGGTCGACATGTTGTCGGCGCTATACGAGCGCACGATGGTGCTATGGATGTGCTGTACTCTCGATCAATGCTGGAGTGATGGGCGATGCTGATGGTAGAAATGCTGGGCTTTGTGCTCGACAAGTGGACGTCGGTTTCGTTCTGTTCAAGTTGGTCGTCAAATCATAAAGTCGTGATAGTCGTTGCTAGCCACAATCGATTGCTAATCGATAAGCACGTGTCTGCACTGCCGAAACGGGTCGCGGTATGGAAGCTTTTTCGCGGACAAGAATGCTGGGTCAAGGTTCAAAAGATGTATGTGTGCGCGTAATTACAGAACGAAGAAGACATGAGCAGAGGAAGCAGGCGCAGAACAGGGAAGTTGGGCAGCTTCTGCATGGTGCCGCAGCCGCAGCTACTTTGCAGGTTTAGAGAGGATATGGATAGTGATTGGCAGGAGCGTTGACCGAGCAACTCGCTTGTCATCGCCCCGCGCTGCTTCTTGCCGTGCTCGGTGCACATCTCGACCATTGCTGTTCATAATCTGATCATAACTGTGCACGTTTTGTGAAATATCCAGCCATCTCCAACCACCTCCAAACGCTAACTATTTCCTGTCTTGCCGTCAGACACGCACTCGATTCTGGGAGAGACCAATCAGAAACCTCTAGCCTCTTGCGAATTCTCCACGAATAACAGAAACCATGGTCAAATCAAAGGAGTTTCTCAAGAAGCCCAAGCTTCCTAAACAACAGAAAAAATCAAAGGTGTGTCTTCCATCAATTTCTGCCATGGCTTATTTCCAAAACTGTGTTGACTGTCTCAGGTCTTGGTAACCGCATATGACTTCCAAGAAGCCGCCGACGCCGAAGAAGAAACTGGAGGCAAATGGAGAGCTGGCGATCCTGCTAAATCGAGTCGTGCCTTTGTCCGAGCTATCGAAATCTACAACAATGGCTTGCAAAAACATCCCAAGGACGCCGACCTAGCTTACAACAAGTATGAAACATTTCTCTTGGAAATCCTCAAATATTGGCTAATCGCGAACATAACAGAGCCCGCCTCGAATTCGAATTATCACAACAACCAACTCTGATAGCCAAGCTCACTGTTCCACTACTCGATTTCTTGCAGCAGGCTTTGACTTCTCATCGTTATGCTCTCCAACTCAATGCCGACTCGGCCGACGTTCTGTTCAACACTGCTCAAGTCATGATTACAATTGCCGAGCACGTAACAGAAGTAGGCATGTTCAGTGCACAAGCCGATTCGATAGCTCTTCTTCGTGAAGCACTAGAACTGCTGTCCGCATGTTTCACTCGTCAGGAGAAAATCATCGAGGAGCAGAATGCAAACTCAATGGAGGCAGAAGGTGATGTCTCCGTCGAGCAGCAAGCTCCACCAGCTGAGCCTGGAGCTTCATCCTCTCGAGCGGCAGAGGATGCAGAATCAGAGGGCGAGGAAGAGGGTGAATATGTTTCTGTGCAAGCATACATCACACCTTCCGATCTACTGGACACGGCACGCTCTAGTTTGGTTGCCTTGACCCTCCTCATCACACTTGATGACCCCTCGAACGTGTCTCCGCTAGCAAAAATGGGCATCAGTCTGGTTGAAGAGAAGATTCCTCAGTACCTCTCCCAGATCGAAGCCGAAGAACGCGCTCAGGAGGAACCCGAAGCCGCTCTCGAACGTGCCCAGTTCCACGCAGCCCTCGCAGTAGCAGACCTCAAACTCGGCACTGCAACCGCAGACGACAGCCTCATTCGTCTTCAGCAGGCCTTCGAACCCCTCGACAGAGCCACAGATGTAGCAGTCATGTGCACCTACGCCGACAGCCTCGTCGAACTAACAACCACGGCGCAAAACTTCAGTCCCTCGAGTGCAGCAACAACATGTTGGTCCACTCTCTCCAAAGCACAAGACCTTTATGCCGCTGCAGTAAAGATCAATGATGCTGAGGCTAAAGCACGCAAGGCACGTGTGTACGAATCGCGCGGCGATGTCGAGTTATTGCGTTTCAACCTTGCCACCACACCCGCTGCTGGCCTTTCAACCGCTATTCAGAAGAGCGCACCTACATTGATCAAGAATGCACAAACATATTACCGCGGTGCCATGAACCTCTTCCGTGCCGAGGGCGATGCCGAGGCAGCTGCCAAAGTGGAAGTCAGAGGGTTGATTGCTGCTATGCTCGAAGGTAAACTTGGTGGAAATGTCGAGCAGCAAGTCATCGCTGCGTTGGGCCAGAAAGGAGATGCTGGAAGAGCTGTAGCCATGGATATGTTGAGGGAGAGCTTATTGCCCGAGGACTGGGACCAAGGAGTCATGTAAAAGGCCAGTCGACTGTAAAAAGATGTCCATGTATTTGGTTGTACAAAAGATTGGTACACGATTGGAGAATTTGAATGATCTCATCCGTTTACTCTAGAATTGACAAGCGGTGAATTTGAATCTATAGAGTCTTGGACTTTCTGCTACCATTGATGTAAGCATCTGCTTCGTCCTCGCTCGCCGTGGTATCGCCCTCTCCATAGTCACGCCAATCACGCTGAGGCCCACCATAAGGTGCAACATCATCCTCTTCCCCTTCATCCTCTTTCTCGCTCTCCGACTCTGGATCGGCGAAGAACACGCTCGTTTGCCGTGTGATCTCCTCAATAACGCTGCCTCTTCTGCCAAGGTCACGCGATTCTTCACGCTGCAACTGTGCTACTCTTGGACGCAACTTGTCAGGGGTAGCGCGTGCTGGTATACCTCCAAACCATGCACTGAAGCGTCTGACAAATGACGGAGAAGGCGTTCTACGATCTGCAAAACGCGATCCCATCGGTGATTGGTCTCGCGAGCCCTTTCCACTCTGCGATAGATCAGGCGATTCGGAGAATAGCAGATTGGGCTTGAGCTCAAATCTATTCGAGCGTTCTCGCTCCAGCATAGATTCGAAGTCATCGGGGCCCAACATGCCGTGCATTTGACTCTTATCAATCGAAGGGGTTGGTAGAGCGTGGGGGTTGGGTCGCAAATTCTTTCGTGCGTCTTCCACGGTCTTCTCAATCTTCATGCGGTTGGCGATGAACTTGAGTTTTGGGAAGGCGGCCTGCTGGCCATTCTGAATCATGCCTGCCAGACGTTCTTTGGATGGATCAGCTAGGATATGCCAGAAGTCTGAAGGTTTAGATCTCGGCCAGATTGTAATTGTGCCAGAAAAGCGTTGCAGCCAAACCTCACTCCAATCTTGGCCCATCGGTCGTGGGAGTAGTTCCAGATGTCTAAGGACTTTGAGCCACTTTGTCAGGTCCAGTTTAAGATACTGCTCAAGAGCAGAGCCAAGGAAGCCGCCTCTCCAACCTCGACCGCGTCGATGTGTTACTGGTTTGCCAACACTACCGCGTGACGAGAAGAAGAAGAGATTGATGTGTGGGTTGACTTGAGATACGATGCTGAAGTTGACGTTGAAATGTAAGTTCAGTGCCTTGAGCGGAATGTCAGTGCGTAGCGATCCATCCTTCCATTTGTGACCGAAAGCGTAGGGCTCCAAAGTGCCATCTCGCTTTTTCCTCATAAGTACCACTGGGTTGAGGACTCCGGGAACAGCTGCGGATGCAATGACAGCAGACCAGACGACACAATCAGGAGCTGTCAGATAATTCGCAAGAATAGTTGGCGAGTGTGGATCTGAAGGTACACAGGACACGTTCAAAATGCGACCTGTCCTCTCGAAAGCTTCCAGAAAGGTGAGAGAACCATGGCAGAACCAAGCACAACGTCTAGCCCAGTCGACAGAATCGAAGCGAGCACCGGTCTGATACCAACGGCGGGACCATATCGAGAAAGACTCTCTACAAGCAGTGATTCGGGCAGCTAATGCAGGAACCAGCGTCAACTTGAGCTCCTCATTCGTACGAGTGCCAAGCAAAGCAGCGACAAGAGCACCTCCTGAAGTGCCAGTAATGATGGACGGCAAAAGGTCAGCATCCAAAAGGGCTTTTGCGATACCAAAGTGATAGTATGCAAAAGTTGCTCCGCCAGACAAGCACAGAGCGGTCTGTCCAAAGTTGGTGCTGAGGTGCTTAACCATGGCACGCTTATCTTCTAACGAGAGCTGGTCCGAGTCTAGTAAGAGCTTAATGCTATCCGAAGCTTCGTCGATGAATTCCTGGACGAGATTCTTGGTTCCGTAATATGTCTCCGAGTAGAGACGGGGATTTTCGAAGCCAGCAAAGTTGTTCTTGACACAGGCTTCGACAAGGCCTCTGAGCTCGTCGACAGCACGCGTGCCAGGAGACATGGGAGACATGGTAGGTGGGCTGAGGACTTCTTCCTGTACTTTTGCTTTTAAGGATTGCAGGCGATGTTTGACGCGACGGACAGTCTTGCTGTCGTAATAAGCGTACTCATCGGTGGCCTTCCACTTTTCACTGCCCAAGTGGCTGTCTAGCTCTTCGGCGGCTTTGATCCAGTCCTGGTAGTTTGACATGTGGCGTAAACTGGCGCGTATCTGTTCACGCTTTCCTCGCCATGAGACGAGGTGTTCATACAGGCCAATGTACAGACGCGTGAACAGATATGAGATTCCTAAGGCGGTGATCCAGCCCAGAACGACAATAAGCAGCGGCCATTTGAGAAGGCTGTATGTCCATCCTTCTCTTGTCTCGTCCTTTCCTCGACGAGGTGCACGCTTCTTCTTTGCACTTCTTTGGTTCTGGCGGCCTTTGACCTTCTTGCGTACAGGGGCCCAGTCATTGAGAGCGGTAAAGAACTGTGGAGGCTGACACGAGGGGTTCAGAAGATCGTCTTCGGAAGGAGAAGTAAAGTCGGGAGCAGCGAGGGCTTTGGCGAACTCTTGGACGTCGTCCTCTCCTATGAAATCATTGTCGAAATCTGGCATGGTCGAGGGGTCCCATGCTGCAGGGTCCCAGGGATCGGGGCCATCTGTCTGTTTGGACACGTCGGCCATGGCGCGAATGGGTTGGAGACTCTTACTGTCACGAGACAAAGCAGGTTCGGGTCAGCTGCATGCTCGCGAGGAAGGTGCGACTGGAGGGAAGCATTGGGGGTCTCGGGAAGTACTAATTGCACGGGGAAGCCGTTGCGTCACTCTATTGACTCTATTGCTCTAGTGCTTTCGGCCCGCACCGCCATCTTATCTTATCTTATCTGCTCAGTCGATGCTTCTACATCAAGGTCGCCGTCGCCTCGCCGCCTCGCGTCAGTCTTCCAGCGGACAACAATGCTGCGGGACAGCGGCTTGTCCAAACACAATGCCATGGTCAATCGCAAGACGACCGCCGCTATCAGTGGCGACGCGAAGCGGCCTGCCAAAAGGGTGAAACTGGAACATGCTCCCGAGGCAGATTCACCAGATGACGCCGAACTTGCCCCCGCCGACCACGAACAGCACAAAGCAACCGATCTCGAAACCGCTCTTCCTCCCATAGATACCGACAAAGACGCCATCAAAGCCTACGAAGCCACCCGCGCCGCCGAGTACTCCGAGTCTCAGAAAGATCAGCCGAAATGGATACCTGGCCAGCGTTCAATCTACGTCGACGCCTTCAATCTTGCTCTGGACACTGTTCTCGAAGATGAGAGCCATCTGTTCGATGATGCTGAGAGGAAGGTCTTTGACACTTGGCGTGAGCTGAACTACGAGGCACAATATCTCTACGTCCGTCTATTCCTCCGCAAGACATCCGCCTGGCATCGCGTCAATCGTCTTGGCTACCACAGCGATATCTCCGACCTGTCCAGAGCTGTTGAAACCTTGCAGATCTCCTGCGACCTTCCGCCGCCCACTGTCGAATCACTCCCTGTGCCGCGCGACTTTGATCAACCCGAGGACGCTTTGCTGGGTCACTCCTTCACCTTCGCTGACAAGTCTGAAGAACACATTACTACGTTAGAGGAGGCGTCCTCGCTTCTCCTGCTAGACGAGCTAAAGTCACTTGCCAAAGACGCCAAGGTCCAAGGCAAGACGAAAAGAGAATTGCTGAAAGCCTTGAACAAGGCAAGCGGGAAACAAGCTGGCCTAGGTTGGTCTTCGCTCAAGCGCTCCGACACGGAAGAATCAGCTCTATCTGTAGCCGATGATGACAGTCGAGAAGGCACTCCTCTACAGAACAGAGATACGCACTTTCTCGACAAGATCATGGCGGAGACAGGTCCCTGTATTCGACTGTCGGATCCTGCACGAAGGTTGTTCGAGCGTGTTCATCTCGTTTTCTATCGTTCCACCATGTGGACTGAGAAGTCTTTGACCACCATCATCCTCGCCAAGATTTCACGCTTAAACTTCCCGGACTATCTCGTGTGTCGCTCGTCCAACATCTTCGCATCTAGACCTATGTTGCTCGAGTTTGAAGCTTCGCTGCGGATACAGTACTATCTCGACAGCGTTCTCGAGTTCGGTGGTACGCCAATTAAGGAGAATCTGGATACGATACTCGACCTCTGTGATCAAATTCTTCCGAGATGGAGAACGATACTGCAAGAGGAACAAGAGAAAGAAGACAGCATTTACATGACTGGCGAGGGTGCGTACTTGCGACGCCTTTCTCCAGCATGGGTCTACACTCGTATCATCCACAAGGGTGCATATGTCATGGGCAAGTTCAAGGACCACAAGCGTGAGTACGAAACGTTACAAGAGCTACTCAAGCAGAAGCTCTTCCACACTTCCAGACGAGGTGATTGGTATCAGCGAAAGGCTCTCTTAGAAGAACATTACATGCACGCTCTAATGCCCGATCAAGGCCGTGGAGAAGAGGCTCAGAAGAAACACTGGAAACGTGTATCACTTCAAACATGCGAGGAAGGTCTTCAGGACCGTCTCGTACACCTCATGTACCATCATGATCTTCAGAAACGAGTCATGAAGTTGGAGAAGGCCCTTCGTGTGCCGATGCGAGAACAACATGACTTCAGCCACGTTCGACTGGCCAAGCCTGTGGAACGTATTTTCCACGGTACTCGGATACAACGGCCTGATCAAGGCAACGAGACAAGGAGGGGAGGCAAGACCATCTGGATCGATCCTGGTGAGAATGAGAACGAAGGTGAATGTTCTGTGGAAGCAATGTGTCTTTCACAATACCGCTCCCTCGGCTACAGGGGATATCATGCTGAAGGCGGCATTGTACGGACGTTGTTCGCTTACCTCTTTTTTGACGTACTCTTCGTCTACATTCCGGATGTGTTTCAAACGCCCTATCAGACATGTCCTTTGGATCTACACACGGATGCATTCTATCCTTCGCGGATATCCGAGATCAACCAACGACTGAACGAGATCAACAACGGAGAGGCACAGAATCTGATCCAGCGAGTGTGGGATGACCATCACGAGAAGAACACATGTGTCGTGGGGTTGAGTTGGTCATATGAGCTGGAAGATCTTTTATCCATCGCTAAATGCTTCCCTCCTGCAGCTCTGAGTACCGTGTGCAAAGTCATGGCGCAAGAATATGGACAGCGAGGAGGAGGCGTACCTGACCTCTTCCTGTGGAAGGAGAACCTTGACACAGAAGGTGGAGAGGTCATGTTCGCAGAAGTGAAAAGTGAAAATGATCGCTTGAGCGACACACAGCGCTTGTGGATTGACGTGCTCACAGGCGCGGGTGTCACGGTGGAGTTGTGCAACGCTGTAGCCAAGGAAGTAAAAGTGGTTGGTTAGCTAGAATCCTCATGACTTGGATGAACTGTTCTGGCTTCCAAAAGACGTTCTCGCACGACACACGTTTTCTTTCCTTTCTTCTGTGGTTGCTAGCAAACTCAATCAACTTTCGAGTCTCCACTGCCAACATCTATTGAAGGAAGCGGCACGATGGTATCGCTTTCGAGTACAATAGTACCAACAACTCAATGTCTCCTTGCAACCTCAGGAAGCGTACGCAGCAATCTGCAACAATGTTCCACGAGCTCGAGTCGAGAGAGAAATCCATAAACTCGGATACAGGGTTGTACCAGCGACCATGCGAGTGAAGTCGCGAGTCGCGGGCGATCTGCATCTCGCGTGCCAAAGAGATCAGCGCGACCATGATGTTGGTGTGGCTGCCGTGAGGCGCAGCGCTGCCCACTTCGAGGGCAGACTTTTTGCACACATCGCTAAGCGCTTGCAACTCCACCCGCCAAACCCGCAACTCATTTCGGATACCGAAACTCAAAGTCCAAGACTTCAGCTTTCGACATGGCACTCGACATTTTTGACAACCTGGCATTCTTCCCCAGCATGAACCACCATCCGCATTCACTCAAACAACCTTGCATGCTACTGCAGGTCCTCCCGTGGGATGCGATTGTATAAATGAGGGCATCGCGATGCTCCTCGATGCTTGTTATGCTCACCTTCGTCACGATTTTCAGGGCAGCCCTACACTGATTGACCCGTGTGGAGCTGAAGGTTGTCAATCGAAAGCTTCTGATGTCATGTTTCGTGTGTCGCGCGAGGAAGAGCAATCTGAGACAAACTGATGTTCAGCGTTCCAACGGCCCAGCCAGCTCGTCGGGGTCTTCTACCGAAACTCTAGCAGCTGATATTCGCAGCTCTAGACGACGACCAATGCAATGCGAAAAAAAAACTCCCCGAGAAGGCAGCAACGTGAACGGCTGGTCGATGGTTCGTAGCTTGCCATGTTGCTCAAAGGAACTTTCTCGAGCTCTCTCCAGCTTCATGCATCATAGCTCCAGTCCAAGACCCTGGTCGGGATGCAGTGCTGCCGTTCTTGCAGGGATGAGTATGCGTAACAGACGTCACCCGCCAGCGACGCGCGCCAATCATTTCAACATCCACGCTTACACTTGCTGTCCTTGCTTCTGAGACTGTTGACAGGTCGCGGTTGCGGTACTGCTGCCGTCTGTAAGTCTTTCTCCGTATCGATCTCTCGTGTCGCACAAAATCCTGATCCGTGCCGATGAGACGGCTTTCTCTGATGGCCTCGAGCTGCAAAGCTCCCTCGAGGCCCCTCGATCCTCGCCTCGCAGCCACTAATGGACCGCCCCGTCTTCTCCGCATCGTCGATACAGCTGCCTTGTAGCCACTCTTCTCCAGCCGTCACTCCATATTTTCGTGGCTGTGACGTTGAATTGCAGCTCGAGAGCAGGGCCAACCGACATCTCACCAGCCGCAAAACCTGCTAATGCCACTGTGAGGCGCTACCTACCTGGCCTTTTCATACGTCACATGCTTCCTTGACAGTACGTTGCCAGCCAACTGCAGTGCTAGCTTGCTCCGTGCTCGAGGTAGGTACCTTTATATGTTTTGCAAGCTCCCTTCCCTCGTCTCAATTTCTCTATCAATTTTCTCCCCCCATTCCCCCAAATAACTTAATCATAATTGTTGTATGACCAACAATTCATCTTCCTCCTCTTACGCCTACTACTCCTTTCCTCCAACACCAAACAGAGCTTCTTCCCCAGCGAGCTCTAAATCTAATTCCCCCACCCCCAAAACAACACGAACTTTGAGAAACATGGCTCCTTCTCCGGCTGCAGGCAAGGCCACTGGTGGCGCCCCCAAGACTCCCACCAAGTTGGGAAGAAAGCCCCAAAGCTCAACTCCCCAGCCTCCCAAACTCGGACAGCAGGCCGCTTCAGGCGCAAGAAAAGCATCCGCCCCCGAGGGTGCTAAGAAGCCAGAAGTTCCTCAAACGTCTGAGAAGCCAGAGGTTGGCGATGTGCAAGAAAAGGCTGGCGAGGCCGCCCAAGGTGCACAGGATAAGGCTGGCAAGACCGCCGAAGACGCCAAGAGCAAGGCCGAGGGCGCTTCTGAAGAGCCCAGCAAGGTCGAGATGAAGGACGACACCGAAGCCGCATCCACCCAGGCTGGTGATGATGAGGACGAGGACGATGACGAAGGCCCCCTGAGCAAGGTCTCCCAGGCTGGAGACAACGCCAAGGGCCAGCTCCAGGAGCAAGCTCCTCAACCAATTGACGACTCTAACGACAACGACACCGCTGCTGGTGCAGCTGATGATGACGACACCGAAGACACCGA
>Ga0268251_10000190_pt1 | contig 22883 bp, 17 predicted proteins | sample AgamicAsMae_FD_200527 | JGI IMG/M metagenome (GOLD analysis project Ga0268251, IMG submission 200527) | Agave microbial communities from Guanajuato, Mexico - As.Ma.e (v2) (version 2) | ecosystem: Host-associated > Plants > Phyllosphere > Phylloplane/Leaf | place: Guanajuato, Mexico | collected...
GAGACAGGTGCGTGGGTTGGCCAGACCCAGCAAGGTTTCCTGTGTTTCGCGTACGTTAGCGTCGGGTACATGGAAGGAAAGTCATCGGGCGAAGGCCGAGACGACAGGGAGGCTTACGAAGAAGTTGCAAGCGTTGCGCTTGAGCATGGGCGCATTGCCTACCATGCAGTTTATGACAAACTGCAGAACAGCAGCAATCTCGTCGTCGGATGGCGAGAGCAGAACATCTATATAGCTGACAAGCAGCCTCTGTAAGAAATCGATGCAGAGCTGGGCCAATTGGGGGTCGTTGGCCGGGTCGCCGAGCTGCTGCATCACTAGCGCTACTCTCTGATACACTGCCGACATTTCGTCAAACATGTGCGGTGCCGACTTGCGCGAACAGTTGGAGACGAAACTGCATGCTGTACCGATGATGGCCTCGATACGGGGTGTGCTGATTTGTGCCTTGCTGATGAAGGCGACAGTGGCCTGGGGTGGGAACACGAAGGGACCCGGCTTCGTCTCCTTGAGACCGGCACGCAGGATCGCACAGGCGGCATCCATGGCATCGCCCGGGTTATGCAGGAATTCAACAATGTTGATGCATTGCACGATCCTATTCTGTATCTCGACACCAGCTGGCGAAGTCCAGAAGTTGCTTGTGGCAGCTAGGTCGTCGTTTCCCTCTTCGTCATCGCTGTCCACATCGATAACATCGTTGGTAGGTGCTTGGATACCTTTGCCGATGCTGGCCAGACACTGTAAAGCAGAAGTTCCTAGCATTTCGCTGTCCTCCAGATTGCCTGCATTTAGAGTTGTGATAGCTGTGTTGAGGTCATTCTCGATCACTCCAATCAGCGATTCCAGTGGTGCAGCCTTGGCTTCTTCAGAAGGTAAAGCTTGGATGATTGAGGCAAGAGCTGCCATGATCTTCTCTTTCTGATAGCTGTTTGCTGAGGGGCCGGAAAGTGCTTGTGGGCATTGTTGAAGCAACTCTCCAAGGTGTGGTGTCAGAGACTTGCGGCACGAAGAACAAAGCTGTTCGAGAGTTTTCGCTGAGGCGTCCGCAAGCTTCACGCGGTCTGCGGGTGTAGATGCTAGAATCGTGAAGAGGAAGGTAAGAACCGGAGGTAGAAATTGGGGGTTCTTCTTGATGAATGAAGAATATCGATCAACAAGCGTCATGGCAGCACGCTTCAGCTTGTTTGGCACTTCGACATCATTGGATGAGATGTCATTGAATAACGAAGAACCAATCAGTGCAGAAAGTGCCTGGGTGTTTTCCTCTGACAGTGCGATGGAGTCAGATATGCAGTTTATAGAGAAGATTATGGCTTCGAGATGCAGCCAATTTTGAGTAGGTAAGACACAGGTTGCAAGAACAACCATGTTGCTTAAGAGGTGCGTGTCAGGAATGGTATTGACTTGATCAAAAAAGTCGCTGATGTTATCGCGGAAAAACTGCCATTGATCGACGTTGTCTTCATCCCACTCAGACATTTCTGATGGAGGTGGTGCTTGGAGTTTTGGAATATATGTCTGGACGGCTTGCAGGAGATCGGCTCTCACAACTGCCAGGAAAGTGATCTCGTCCTCTGGCGAGTCCATTACTGTGTCGGCGATCTGTTCGGCGAATTCAATCCAGAATTCGGTGACGTTGAGGATGACTTGGTCGTCTTCAGCAGGATAACCAGGAGCAGTCAACAACTGCTGGAAGAGGTCTAGATTTGGGTCAGTTCAAGGGTCAAGTTTACTGAGTGGTTCTTATGCACTGACCGATTATTTCTTGAGATGATTCGCGATTTCTTTCCGAGATCAAATCTTTGACAATCAGTTTACCATATGCAGTAACCAGTTTGCTGAATGCTATGATTGCTGGATTCAGGAAATTTGGGCGCTGCGCTAGACATTGGGGACCAATGGTCTTGCGGACTAGCAGGGACAGAGACTCAAGATCATTCTTCTGGAGGAACTTTGAGCGATACTCCAGGGTGTTGACGAAGAATTCCACAGTCGGATCTCTGACGTCTTGTTCGCGGTGCAATAAGTGCTGAATAGCCATCGGGGTGATATTCTGTAGAAGCTGCAGAGCTACAGGATCTGTGTTCCAATGTGCGAAGCTGTAGGCGACCCAAGCGGAGAAACAATTCACAGCTTCGACCGCGATCTCTGGTGAACATCTTGCTGATGGGTTGAAGACAAAGGTCATGAGTATGGCGGTATCAGTAGTGTTGCTCTTGAAGATGGTATCGAGATGATAATACTGAGGCCCTAGTGTAGAGCTGTTTTGTACATCCTCGGCCAATACTCTGCAGAAACGGACAGCCATGAACAGCCTCAAGCCTGATAATTCGCCAACGATCTGGCTGGTGTCCGGATATGAGCTAAGCATATCATGAGGCACCACATCACTGGCGTATAGTGAGCAAATGACTTGGCGTACAGTCTGTGTCCATGGCAGGGGAGTCTGAATGAAGTATGTGGCCATCGTGGAACAAAGCTTGTCGATGATGAATTTGGGAGGCAGATCGCCCAGTGCAAGGCGAACCTGTGAGGCGACGTAATGAGAGATCGAATCGAGCAAGGAATAGGACGCAAACTTACAAACCACAGGACCAGACGGGACCTCAGTTCAGCTGCTGCTTGTTCGTTGAGCGTGCTTCTTCTTAGTGTCAGTATTCGGAATGATACACTGTGCTGATGGAGGAGCACCGACCTGTCTTTGTTGAGTTTGATTTGCAGAGTCAAAGCTCCGTAGAACTTGACATTGGCATCCGCATGGTCGAGCATAGCGTCTGCAGCAGCCCATCCGTGATCAGACAACTGGATTTCCTGCAGCTCTCGCGAAATCTGCGAGGCGCCAGCTGCGAATCTGGGGTCATTGAGTCGGCGTACGAGCTCGATTGCTTGCTCAGCCGCGCTCATGTTGGGGTCTGGGATGATCATCTGAATTAGTCTCCCTGTCTCAATTGCTTCCCGGATTGGGCCACGAGGCCATTTGGGCTGGGTGGCTGTCCTCCACACTGCCGAGTATGGCATCTTGTCGATGTGATGTAGATAGGGCGCTGCCAGCTGCACAGAGATCTTCGTCGCCCAATATGCGAGTCTGAATGTTGAAGCACCAGTAACGCCCCTCGTCGAACCAAGGGTTCCCCGCGACATGTGATAGAAAGAACGACATCACCTACCTCTATGGTTTGAATCCGGGGAAAGACTGCTATCATCGTCGACTCAGCCTCAGGATCCAAGGCGAGATACCTTTTGCAGAAGTCACTCACGAAGAAACAGACAAGGAAATCGATAGCCAAAAAGGAGCGTGAGGTAGTGCGGGAGATGTTGAAATCTCACGACGGGAAGGTAGCTAGGTAGAGGGTATACACCTACTGATGTCCTAGAGCATTCTCGTATGGTTTGGCGATTATTCTTGATGGTTGATTGTGAGGTGAGGATCATGTTTGCACGCAGACGCCGACGCTACGTCGATGTCCTGCTGGGCGGAGGTTGCCGGTGATGGTCCGGCGTTTTGGCTCGCCGCAACTCCGTCATAGCGTGTCCAATTGACGGCGAGACATCGAACCGACACGCGACTCGCAGATGCTCCGTGGACTCGCTAGACTCAGTACACTTTCAAGAGGCATCACTGCCGGAAGATTGTTCCACGCTTCGGCAACTAGAAGATATCCTATCGATATGGAGAAAGTGATTACAACCGAGCGACTCTCGCAGTTGCGAGAACTCATGAAGCGCAACAAGGTAGATATCTACAGTAAGCCGTCTGGATGCACATCGACAGACAACTGACTGACTCCCGCAGTTGTGCCTTCGGAAGACAGCCATCAGAGCGAGTACATAGCACCTGCCGATGCTCGTAGAGGTCAGTAAACTTGGCTACACAAGAGTCATGCGACTCGACGCTAATATGAATCGCAGAATACATCTCTGGCTTCTCTGGTTCCGCTGGAACTGCTGTCATCACCCATGACAAGGCCGCTCTGGCCACAGACGGAAGATACTTCAACCAAGCTGAAAAGCAACTCGACGACAATTGGACTCTGCTCAAACAGGGCCTTCAAGATGTACCCACTTGGCAGGAGTGGTCCGCCGAGCAAGCAGAAGGCGGCAAGACTGTTGGTGTTGACCCGACCACCATCACAGCTCGTACGTCTCTCTCAGCTTCTCATTGAGCACTGCTAACTTCATGCTAGCCGATGCGCGCAAGCTCTCCGAGAAGATCAAGAAGAAGGGCGGCAAAGACCTCGTCGCTGTCAAGGAGAATCTCGTGGATTCGGTCTGGGGCTCAGCAAGACCTGCTAGGCCAAACGAGAAGGCCGACGTCCTCACTCTCGACTTTGCCGGCAAGAAGTTCCAGGACAAGATCGAAGACATCCGTAAAGATTTGGACAAGAAGAAGAGCGCCGGTTTCGTCGTCTCGATGCTCGACGAGGTTGCCTGGCTATACAATCTACGTGGAAGCGACATCCCCTACAACCCCGTCTTCTTCTCCTACGCCGTAGTTACCCCAACGACCAGTACTCTCTACATCGACGACTCGAAGCTCACTGCTGCCGCAAAGACACATCTCTCAGGCGTTGAGGTCAGACCCTACGAATCTATCTTCACCGACATGGAAGCTTCCTCGTCGTCTTCGACTGGAGATAACAAGTACCTCGTTTCCAACAAGGCTTCTTGGGCTCTGTACCAGGCACTCGGTGGAGAGGACAAGGTCGAATTGATACGCAGTCTGATTGGCGACGCTAAGGCTATCAAGAATGAAACCGAGATGAAGGGTATGCGCGAATGCCATATTCGTGATGGTGCTGCTCTGAGCGAGTTCTTTGCATGGCTTGAAGATCGACTGGTTGGCGAGAATGCCAAGATCGACGAGGTTGAGGCTGCTGACAAGCTGGAATCGATCCGCTCAAAACACAAGCACTTTGTTGGTCTCTCATTCGACACGATATCTTCAACCGGCGCGAACGCTGCTGTGATCCACTACAAGCCAGAGGTTGGCGCATGCAGTGTCATCGATCCCAAGGCGGTATATCTTTGCGATTCGGGCGCTCAGTACCTTGATGGTACAACCGATACGACTCGCACCATGCACTTCGGCGAGCCGATAGACATGGAGCGTAAGGCATACACTCTTGTCCTCAAGGGCCATATTGCGTTAGACAACGTCAAGTTCCCCAAGGGTACTACTGGTTATGCGATTGATGTTCTAGCTAGACAGTTCCTCTGGGCTGAGGGACTCGATTATCGTCACGGCACTGGACATGGTGTAGGGTCTTTCCTCAACGTTCATGAGGGACCTATCGGTATTGGCACTAGAGTTGCTTACAGTGAGGTACCGCTGGCTGTCGGCAATGTCATCTCGAACGAGCCTGGGTACTACGAGGACGGTGCTTTCGGTATCAGAATAGAGAGTAAGTTGGACCAAGAGAAGTCGGAAATCAGAGACGGCTGTGCTAACACGCATCTAGACATGTTCATGGTGACGGAAAAGAAGACGACTCATCAATTCGGCGATAAGCCTTACCTGGGCTTCGAGCATGTCACAATGACACCAATGTGCAAGAAGCTCACGGATGCTTCGCTTCTCAGCTCGGAGGAGAAGCAGTGGTTGAACGACTACCATTCAAAGGTATATGAGAAGACGAAGGGATACTTCACCCAAGATCAGAGAACGATGAAGTGGCTCGAAAGGGAATGCGCACCGTATTAGGATAGGCAGAGAGGATAGAATATTAGCATACAGAGACGTTTCCTATGACGATAACAGAATTATCTTGAGAAGGTTTGCCGAGAGGCCGAGGTCCAACCCCCACGTCGGGCTCCCCATATTGAAGCTCTCTCTCACTCCCGTGTCAAGACAGGTGTGACGATATCCAACAAATTTGCGAACAGATGAGCGTGGGTGTATAGCAGCAATCGCGCAGCAGACACATAGACGGATGCCGCCATGTTAGAAGGAACGCGCCGGTGGTTCAGGCGCAATCGCACCAGGTTCGCCATTGGAGCAGGCACGCTAGGTCTGGTCTACCTGGCCGGCCAATATGCCTGGAGCAAATGGCTCGAGGCACGCCAGCGCATGGCCGACGAGACCATGTCCAAAGAGAAGTAACCATTGTCAGATCATGTGGAAAAGAGACAGGAGACTGACAGCATTGCAGCCTTCGCCGCCGCTTCGAACAGAACCAGGAGGACTGCACCTACACGGTACTCGCCTTGCTCCCTACCATCCGAGAAGAGATCATCAGTGCCCTCCCCGTCGAAGATATGACCAATGAGTTGCAACGACAGCGAGCAGAGAAGCTGGCCAAGAGTGCTGGTCCCTCAGAAGCTGCCAGCTCCGAATACCCCTCGGCACCCGCCAGTACAATCGACGATTCTGCGAGCATGTCCAGCTTCCAGACTGGCAGCTATATCCACGCTAGTCAAATGGGCGACAGTCAGGATGCCAGATCGCTTTTGAAGAAGAAGTCCAAGGCACAACTCTGGAACGACATGAAGATCAGCTGTAAGTCTGAGATCAATGCTCAAATTGACGAAGCCTATTGACAGTTGATTACAGCTATCACAAGAGCCTTGACTCTCCTATATACCCTCTCGCTTCTGACTCTCCTCACCCGTATCCAGCTCAACCTGCTCGGTCGTCGCACATACCTCTCTTCAGTCGTCTCGCTCGCCAGCCCTCCAAATCCCTCGCAATCTACCCACATTTCCCTCGAGAACAACGATGACGACAACTACGACAGTGTCTACGGGAATGACTTCGAGACGAACCGCAAGTACTTGACCTTCAGCTGGTGGCTGTTGCACAAGGGTAGTAAAGAGATTGTCGACAAGGTCAGCGCCGCTGTCAAGGAGGTATTTGGCCCTGTCAGCCCGCGCGAGGATATCACACTTGAACGATTGAGCGAGCTCATTCTCGAGGTACGCAAGAAGGTCGAGGGTGCCACCGAGAGTGAGCGTCGTGAGCACAGGTGGTTGTCATACATGCTTCCTCCTCGCGACCAGGAGGACTTTGTTCTGTCCGAATCTGGTATTGATGCCATGTCCGCGTCGCCCGCACCACAAGAGATATCGCAAGATCCCATGCACGCAGCCAACTCCGCTTCTTCGAATGCCTCCCTTCGCAGACTACTCGATGAGACGTCAGACCTCATCGATTCGCCAACCTTCACCCACGTCTTCACCCAAGTCCTCAACGCTACCTTCTCTCACCTTATCGACTACCGTGTCGCAACAGAAGCCTTCAAGATCAGCCCGCCAGCACCCGACTCTTTGTCACGCATCACCGAGATCAGCGATAAGAAGTGCAAGTTCGCTCAGACTCTTGCTGTCTTCTGTCGTCAAGCCCATAGCATCGCTGCCGGCAGTAGCGAGCCCGATGATCTTGCAGTTGCTGAGTCTGTCGGTTCTCAAGTCAACGAATACCTTGCGGCTATCGATCAGGTCAAGGACCTTGAGGCTTTCGCTGCTGTCATCTACTCGTCCAACTTTGAGTTCGAGGCAGCTGAAAAGCAGCAGAACGAAACCGACTACGCAGCTCACACCGGTCCCGCTGATGTCCCTACCACATCCGTACCAACTCAAGCTGCACAGGCACCTCAAGAACCAAACGTACAAGCATCAGCAGGTGCATTGTCCATTGAGGAAATGGATCACGTGTGGAGTCGAAGCCAGACTGCAGACTCATCGGCACCAGATGCCCCGACCTACAGCCAAGTGGTCCAAGCTCCCGCACCCGAGTCATCATCTTCACAACATCCCGAGGCTCAAGACTCACAGAACACAGTCCAGGAACCACAGCACGCCGAAGAACACACTCTACCGGAACCACCAAAGACTTACGCCATGGCAGCCGCAGCAGCAACGTCTATTCCTCCACTCACTCTCATCGTCGCCACCACAGCCAAAAACGGCATTGGCAAGAATGGAACTCTTCCCTGGCCAATGCTAAAGAAGGAAATGGCATACTTTGCTCGCATCACCAAGCGTGTCCCATCTTCCACCACCTCCACCTCCTCAGAGGACTCCTCGCAAGCACCTCAAAATGTCGTCGTCATGGGCCGCAAAACCTGGGAAAGCATCCCCTCTAAATTCCGCCCTTTGCCGCAACGCACCAATGTAGTCATCTCTCGATCTTCAAAACTCGAGGGTGCGGGTGACGACGTCGTTGTTAGTGATAGCATTTCCTCTGCTCTGTCTTCTCTTGCTGCCAAAGCCAAGGAAGGCAACGCAGCTCCTCTGGGAAGAGTGTTTGTTATCGGTGGCGCTGCGATCTACAACCAAGCGTTGGAGATGGAACAGGCGAAGAGTATTCTGCTGACTAGAGTTGAGGGAGAGTGGGATTGCGATACGGATTTCCCTGTTGATGTGGAGGTTGAGCAAGGGTGGCAGAGAAGGGATAAGAAGGGATTGGATGAGTTCACTGGTGAGGATGTTGAGGAGGTTCAGGAGGAAGAGGTTAAGGGTGAAAAGGTCAGGTATGAGTTTAGACTTTACGAGAGGGTGTGAGTGGGCAATGTATCAGTGGGAAGGGTTTCTTTTAGGGTCATGTATGATTTGATGGGTTGTGTTTTTTTTTTTGCATGCATGATATACAAGCTTTATACACGGTTTTATCTTCTCTCATCAATTCCTGGTTGGCCTGCTGATGTTCAAGCGGACGTCTAACGTACATGCAGACACAATGATGCAGCTACAACAAATTGCGTTGCGGAGAGCGGAGCATGCTGTGTATGTGTCTATCTGATCTGTCCTGCTTTCGTATGCAATAAGAGATGATTGTTAGAGTCCAACCGCAGCCTAGACAGCATTCACATCTGACCGAGCTGCGAAGAATTGTGATCGCTCACAGTCGTTTGCGTTGCTCGCGCATCGCGTGTCTATGGGAGCGTGTGCCTGGATTCATCCATCTTCTCACTGTACGGAAGAGTCTCTGTCGTCTATTTCGAAAATCAGTACTGTCTTTCACGCATTCGAGGTTTGCTAACTTACAGCAAGACTACCACCATGCCGAACGTCACGGGCAAAGCCAGATACCAGAAGAACCTGTCGTCATGATTAGCAAGACTGAGGATGTGATGAGATCGATAAACATACATATGCGAGTTCTTCAGCGGTGGGAACTCTTCAAAGTTCATGCCAAAGTAACCGGACAAGAACGTCAATGGCAAGAACAGGATGGTGACGAAGGTCAACTGCTGCATACTCTCATTTTGGTATGCTCCCATGGTGTTGAAGATCAAACTGATCATGTTATCACTCTGCGTGCGCATCTGATCGAGGGAAGCAATAATCATGATACAGTGGTCCTCCACATCTCCCAGATATGTGTGTGCGGCAGGGGAAATGTTGACTGAAGATTGAGTCTGCGACTTGATCATTGCAGGACTAGAGCTGCGTCGGGCTATGTCCGACACGGGATTGGCAGCAGATGAAGTGGGTCGGTGGTTGAGAAGTTGTGCTGTGCTGTGGTGATCGCGTAGACTGTTAATCAAAGAGGCTATAGGTTGCATTTGTTGTCGTAGCATCGACAGCTCGGACGTCAAGATATAGAGAGCTTTTGAATGTCCAATTGCGGGCTGTGTGAGGACATCCATTTCCAGCTCAGCGATGGCCTTTTCATAGGTTGATACAATAGGAATGGCCAGGTCAGTGATGGCATCGATGATCGAGTGTACCAGTAAAGAAGCATCGCCACTTCGACGAAGGATGGTCTCGGGCGAATTCAGTCTCTTGAGGATGGGCTCTTCGATCACATCGCCGGAGTGCTCGAAGAATGACACGACAGTGTTGTCGCTGCAGAGGAACACACTAACTTGTTCGATAGAGACGCCTAGACTTTTCCTTGTCAAGATCGAGTTCTTCTCCATGTATGCCACTCTCTCAGGCGAGCGATCTCCACGATAGGATTGCAGGCTACGCAGATGTGTCTGGTTGTCAGGTGGCTGGAAGGTCTTTTCCGTTCCCCATGTGATACCGCTGCGGCTTTGCGTGGAATGACGAGATTCAGAACTTGATAGAGCTTTTTGGATATCAGCATCTCTGTGGCCGTTTTGAGATGAGAGCTTGGTTAATCGCTGAAGAGTCATGACGATGAAGGCGTGTTCCGGATACCAGTCTGCTTTCGTTCGGTTCCCAGTGTGCATCAGATCCTCGATAGCCAGAGGATGAAGTTTTTTGAAATTGCCTAGCAGCTTGATAACATCCCAACTCAATCCATTGACGTTGATCCAGCGACAGCTAGCCCATTCTGGCCGAGGTTTGTTAAGAAAGCCTTCCAAGGAGTTGTTGTCGAGCTCGTTTTGTTCGATCTGGTCCTCGCTGAAGTCTACTGCTGTTATTTGCGACTGTTAATGTGATCAGTCATGAAATCGAATGGTTCGACGAGTAAGGTATGTCTTACAGGAAAGGTCTTGCCATGTGACACGACACCGTCGGTCGAAGTGTCGATTCCTGGCTCACTGCCTGGCTGCCACTGGAAAGCCGAATTCGAATCATAGAAGCCAGACGTCGTAGAAGTGCCTTGGTTACGTTTGTTGTATGCATTTTGACGGCTTGCCAAAGGTGAGGCCGGTTTATTTGTTGACTTCAAGGTTGACGTGCTGTCTGTCGATGTGTGGAGAAGGCGTGTATATCTGCTTGTGGTTGCAGGGATCGCCCAGAGGGACCGCGTACAGAGCAAGAGTGAGCGCCGCATCTTGCGCTGTCTCAAAAGTGAGTGTGTATATTTTACAAAGACACGGTCGGTATAGACATTATCAGCATGACGTTGGTGTACTCGAACAGTAGGGCTGGTCACTACGGATAATTGGTGGAGCACTCGAGATGCGCGTCAGTACGAACACCCCTGGTCGTGACTTCGCATCAGCACTCGAATCATGATTCGTCTCCACTGTCATTGACAAGCGTGGATTGAAGACATCATGGATATGTGATGCTCATGTAACATTTGGTTGTTTATTAGTCCATTCCACCTGCGATAGAAAGGTTCAACTCGCATATGCTTTCATAACCTACAGCTAGGGGGTCGTTTAGCCAGGGCTGTGCCTACCGTTTCTGTTCAAGCAACGACCTCTTGGCTTCTCGCACTTGCTGTCTCCCTTCTTTCTCCAACTCGCTCTCGATCCTCAAAGTCATGTACCCCACCATGCGACCGCAGCTCCAGAATCTCTCGTCAGGTCTGACAGGCACTCTGATTGAAAGACGAGACCCGAATTTAGCCGATATCTTTGAATCGAAAAATCTGGCCATGTGCTTCTCGAATACCAATGCGCTTGACGACAGAAAAAAGTGGATCTCCACCAAGCTCTTGGGACCACAATCACACAAGCGTTGAAGAACAAGACCTTTGTACTGTACAAGCGAGTCATGGCATTCTACACAAGAAAAAAATCTCATCGAGGCGCAATTCTCAAGGAGGATGCGAACCAATAACGCCAGCAGAACAATAGGACTTCTGTATCACGTCTTTACGCCGAGCAACGCGCAATACGCCCCAAGGATTCAAGCGAGTCTCGTAGGGCGTGCTGAGCCCGCCAACAGCTCAAGTAGGTGAAATTAATAGAGCGAAGTCACGCCGTGCACCCCAAACTCCAGACCACCAAGCTTCTTTCTCGTTGTTTGTATTACTTAAGAAGTTACTGCTTCTATACTAGTGACAATGACGCCTTCTCGACAGAGGTTCACGCAAGAGCGTGGCCATTCTACAAAAGCACAAAGAGGCATCGACTCGTTGGAGTTCAATACCTCTACCACAGCTCTTCTAACAGCAGACTCGATAACTTCTTATACTTGGGATCCCGACATGGTCTTCTCGTCGTCAAAGAAAGCCCCTGAGGCCGAGGTGAAGGATCCCTCGGCCTTCGTGGACCACGAAACATCAAGCGACGATGGTCATGATGTCTATCAAACCAGCGAAGGCCGCCGACAGATTGGTCTTGTGAGCGCCATCTTTCTCATCTTCAACCGCATGATCGGAACTGGTATTTTTGCTACGCCCAGTAGTATTGTGGCAAGCTGTGGAAGTATTGGTCTTGCCTTGTTCATCTGGGTGGCTGGTTTGATCATTGCCGCTGCCGGTATGGCCGTCTACCTCGAATTTGGCACGGCACTTCCCAGGAACGGTGGAGAGAAGAACTACCTTGAGCACGTATTCAAGAAGCCTAGATTCTTGGTCACTGGTCTTTACGTATGTTCAACTGCAAGCTTGTCAAAGTTTACATGAGACTGACCTGAGAACAGACTGGATACGTTGTACTCCTAGGATGGGCTGGCTCCAACAGTGTCGTCTTCGGCGAATACATTCTCAACGCCGCCCAGGTCCCTGTCAACCGCTGGAACCAGAGAGGTATTGGTCTCGCATGTATCACCTCGGCTTTCCTCGTCCACGGTCTCGCTCTCAAGTGGGGTCTTCGTCTGCAAAATGTTCTTGGTGTCATCAAGCTTATCATTCTGCTCATCATCGTCTTCTCTGGTTTTGCCGCCCTCGGAGGCAAGCTACGCATCGAAAAGCCCAACAACTTCGACAATGCCTTCGAAGGTACTACTGGCTCGGCATATGGAGTGGTCACCGCGCTGTACAATGTCATCTGGTCTTTCATTGGCTACAGCAACGCCAACTACTCTATGTCCGAAATGAAGAACCCAGTGCGCACACTTAAGATCGCAGCACCAAGCGCTATCCTGATCGTCGGCACTCTTTACATCCTGGCCAACATCGCATACTTCGCTGCAGTCCCTAAGGAAGATATCATCAGCAGTGGCCGTATTTTGGCCGCCCAATTCTTCCGCAACATGTTTGGCCCTAGAGCAGAACGCGCATTGAGTGTGTTTGTTGCTCTTTCGGCCTACGGAAATGTGCTGTCTGTTATCTTCTCCCAGGGCAGACTTGTGCAGGAACTCGGTCGCGAAGGTATCCTACCTTTCAGCAGACTCTGGGCCAGCAACAAGCCCTTCAACGCTCCCTTCATGGGTCTCTTTGAGCACTGGCTGGTGTCGGTCATCATCATGCTGGCTCCTCCCCCCGGTGATGCCTACAACTTCATCTTGAACGTCATCTCCTACCCGCTTTCGGTCGTCAACGTCTTCGTCTCGATCGCTCTCATCTGGATCTACACTCACCGCGAGCAGTTCAACTGGAACCCTCCTGTCAAGGCCACTCTTCCAGTCACCATCTTCTTCTTCCTCAGCAACGTCTATCTCGTCATCGCACCATTTGTTCCTCCCCCAACTCCCGAGTTGAACCAGTACAAGTCGCTGCCTTACTACCTTCACTGCGTTGTCGGTCTGGCTATCATCGCAGCCGGAGGTGTCTACTGGGTCTTCTGGGCTGTCCTTCTGCCTAAGATCGGAGGCTACCGTCTCGAAAAGGAGGTTCACAAGGATGCCGAAGGCTGGACCAGGAACGTCTTCATCAAGGTTCCTAAGCACCAGGTTCCTACTGAGGGTAGCACCTTCTGAGTACGACACATCCGACTTTAACAGTTATTTAATGACGGGATACGAAACGAAAAGCATTGTTTTATAATATTAGAGATACCCCCCACGATTTCAACCATCGTACTGTAGAATCTGAGAATTCTATACATTTCAAACCATAAATTTCATTGTAGCGAACTCATGACATGTTGACAGCATTGTGGTCGCATACTCACCTCACGTCCATGCAATCTAGATACTGAATCGGATGCAATCATGACAGATGTCTTAGGTCCGATCTCCCTATTGTAACAAGCCGATATGAGCTAGTGCTCATGAAGAACTGACCAGCAAGCAGTGCGAACGATCCGAAATCCCGAGATCTCAAAGTCAAAAGAGTTGAAGGGCAGTAGAAGATCTACAGTGGATGTTTAACGAGCGAAGATTGAGTATAGATACTCGGCCCATTACTCCCGAATGCTGTATCTTGCTGAGGCTTGGCGAATAATGGGGCAAAGTATAACAACACTTCAGACGGTACCGACTGGCTAATCTTGAATACCTCTGCCTAAATTACTACGCCTCACTCATCAACAGTCCCAAAGCACCTTGTGTCTTTTTCCCTCTATGCGATGACTGCTCCTGCCATACCGTCAAGTCACTCGACTATCGAATCGTCTCGCCAAAGCTGATATTACGTCACCATCGACTCGCGACTTCTTTTGATCCTGTCCTCGAACACCAGGATACGCTATCTGATAGATACGAGACGCAAGATCTAAGCTGCCCAAGATCGACAACCAACAAATTCTCCAGCGATCCAATACACTAGCCCCCGCGCATCCCGAGAACCTGGTTAGCATCACAAGATGGGCATCGCACTGCTGAGTCTACCCACCGAAGTCCTCATCGGTATCATACAGCATGCAGACAGTGCCTGTAAAAGCACACTTCTCGATCTTCGTCTAGTCAGCAAGACCGTAGAGCAACTTTGCCATGATAGTTTTCTCCGCCATCTGGAAATCCTCCGCATAGATCCATCACAAAAGGACAACCTTACGCGATTGCTGGAAATCATATCGAGCTCCGCACACGCACATGCAGTTAGATCTGTGACCTTTGACTTTATACGAGACTGGCGAAATGTATGGCCAGTAACGACGTTGGTGCAGCAGCTTTTCGATAAGCTGAGCGCGTTTAACGTTACCCTGGAGCTGAACTTTAGTCCGTATGGCAGCAACGAATGGATCTCGGAACCGTGTATCGTTCACTACATCCTTGGGATCGTGGAACAGGTCTTCAAGTCACGGATGTTGATAAAGAGGCTTGTTATCAGGGCAAAAGACTGGGATCCAGATTTTCAGCTCGACAAAATGTTATGCAGACTCGATGGCATGGTTAATGCCCAAGAGAAGGAGACAGAAGTACTTACAGTGCAGTCTCTTATTGTGGCATTCAAACACGGCGAGACCATCTATGACCGACAGCGCCAATGTCTTCGATTCGCTCAGATCACAGCTCACGACCTCCATGGCATCGGTCAATGGATCCAAGAAAAGCATCCAGCTGAGATACATCTGACAAACTGCCAGTTCTTTGTCGAACAACTAGACGGAGTTTTGTTATCTGCCAGACCACCGTCCAATCCTTTGACACACATCTCGGTCATAAACTCTCGATTGATGCATTTGACTTCCTTCTTCGGAGGAAGCCAAGCAGCTACGCCACTATACAAACTGCTGTCGCGAATCTCACAACATGCGGACACTCTTGCCTACTTGCATTTGGAAGACATACGGGTTGAAACCCCAAATCCTAGAACCCTCAGCTTTGTGAGCGGAGACAAGGTTCAGATGACCGGCGATGGCAATATTCGGGAAACGCTCGCGAGTCTCATGCTGCAGCATCGAGTGGACGAAGACCAACTGGAAATTGAGAGTGAGGAGATTGAAGAGGATGGGGAAGATGATGAGGTTGAGAACGGCGAGTAGCAGTTGTCGGGGATGTTCTATTATTACTCATGATGTCTATGTATTGCTCCTACTTTCTTCCTGACAGGAAGCTGAGCCTAATGCCACTTGCTGCTCCTTCAGGCGATATGAACGTAGTTCATGATGACGCATCATCTCGCCCGAGAGAAGGAAACATAGATTGGTGATCATTCCGTTGATAGTGGTTGAGCTGCCCTGTGATTGTTGGGATCGCCTCGGAATATGTACAGTTGAGGCGACCTGGATATTCTTGCGATCACCATCATGCCAAAGCCCTAGTATCAAAACGTCTCTCTCGCAGTGGTCTGGCTGCGTTCCAACTCGTAGACGTTCTGGTCCAGGAAAAGTATCCGACATCAGCTGTACATTCCAGTCCATATCAGATGGACAGGTTGGGTGCGTGGTGAGGATCGCACAGGGTGTTGAGATGGTGTGTGAGGAACTGCGTTCAGTCGAGTTTCACGGCTGCTAGACTGCTCGACTGCTCGACTGCTCCATTCATGGAGATAGCGGATGCTCTGTATGCAAGTTTCGCATGATCGCCAGCTCATGGGCCGACGTGTTGGTTGTTATATCAGATCAAACTTGACTCTCGTTGTAAGATCTGGCGATCTTCATCATCGCAGACAAGTCCCATTCCACGAGCTTCTTGTCGACTTGTGGCAGAGCTTTGTCGATGGCTTGCAGCAAGATTGAATCCCAGTCGGCGCTCCACCACTGGTGGCTAGGCGCACCCAAGACAACAGAATAATGCGAGAGTACGAGTAAAGCGTCGACTTCATGGTTTTGCACGCGTTGCCAATAGGCGTCGGACACCATGGTGGGCCAACGACCTAGATTCGCGACTCCACCTGAGGATGTGGCAAGCTCGCCGTGTATGAACTCCCTAAGTTGATCGATGGCAACAATATCCGCTGGATCTGTGAGACGTGCTCGCAGGATTTGGAAGCTACGATCGACTTCAGGTTTCACCATGATTGGGTGTCCGGCGAATACAGTCTTGATCCATTGTCCTAATGAAGTCCCAGCGAGTGACTCTGGGCTCAAGAGCCACACAGTTTTGCAACCTCTGATCAAACTGAACAGATCAAGTATCTCATCGAAGTCCGGTGGGTCATCGCGAGCGTGTGGTAATGCAAAGGCCAGAATTGCTAATATCATGCTGAAGACCATGACAACATTATGGCTGTCTGATTGACGAACTTGCTCGAGCATGCTTCTGAATAACCGCGTGCCTGCATTTTGATGAGCCAATGCTCTTGTCGCGTAGATTTGCCGCTCGTTGGGTCGTGTCCGGGCAAGATCCATTGAAGCCAAAGCAAGGATACCATGCATAAGTAAGGGATTACATTGGGCCTGGTTTGGGACCATTTCTTGCCAGATTTCTCGAGCGCCGTGACCAGCAAAGAGCCCAAGAGAAGTTGATACCGTGTAGTGGTGCATTAAGGATAGATCGAGCATATCAAAAGTCGGAGACTGTTCGTAGACCAGAGTTGATGCCGTAGAGCCAGCAGGACTAGCACTTGCACTATGTGTTGGGCTAGTGGGGACTTTGAGCTGATCATAGGTACAAACTACGCCTGCTCTCTGGCAGTTGGCGCAATTCGGACGACCTTCATCACACTTGGAAAAACGACTATCAGCAACCAAAAATCTCATGTCACACAGAGCCGCCAGCTTACTTTGATGTGTCTCTTCTTGCAATGCACACATCCACTACGCGACTTTCTGTGAAAACGGCGGGAGGACATTGCAGCCTACCCTCGCGTGGGGGCTTATGTTGTGAAAATGTGGATAAGGATAAAACGCCCAAGATCGATGCCCCTCGGGCTATTCTCTTGCGCAGGTATAGAGGAACATGTCAAGCGGCATGCGCGTCACCGGACAAACTCAACCCCCGTACATCTGATTTGCTCGGCAGTGATCCTTTGACAAGACCCGCGCGTCCCGACGGAATGAAATTCGTCTGACACCGTGCATCGAAGGAAGCGGCGGGCCATCTTCCTCTGCTAGATGGCAGTCTCTGACAGCGGAGTTCAGGCTATGCGGCGCTTCTCGCGTGCAGATTTACGTGCGGATCGCGATCTTGGCTCCGGCTGTACGAGAAACGCTCAACGAGGATCGCTCGTAGCTCGTTTACCGCACGCTATCTTCACGAAACGGCAAAAGGATGAGATGAATGTCGCAATGGTGCCCGTCCAGCCCTCCAGGCCAACACATCGCTTATATATCATATCCTAATTACCCCCGCGATGGGTTTGTTTTCGTCTTCAAGTATTCTCCTCAGCTGCACCCTTGTTGGACCTTCATTTTCAGCCAAGTCGTCATAATCTAACGACGTGTAAACATCGTCGTCGCGACTTCCTAAGATGGCTCGCGGTTATTGCACACAAGTTACACCGGAGTGCCCGGTAGAAGCAACCACCTATGGATATCGACCTAATCTCGGAGGAGACATCTTCTTCTGTGTCGTGTTTGGAATCTTGTTCCTCGCCCAGCTCTTCCTCGGAATCAAGGCTCGTCTGAAGGGCTTCACCTTTGCTGTTGTCATTGGATGTTTCGGAGAATGTGTCGGTTATGTCGGACGACTGATCATGCACAACAACCCTTGGAGTCAGACAGGCTTCAAGATCCAAATTGTCTGCCTGATTCTGTCGCCATCCTTCCTTGCCGCTGGAATCTACCTCACGATTAAGCATCTGGTCATCCACTTCGGCCCTCAATACTCCAGATTGAGGCCCGGTCTCTACACCTGGATCTTCATCACCGCCGATGCCGCCAGTATCCTCGTTCAGGCTGCCGGAGGCGGTATCGCTGCTGGCGAGCAGCTCGAGTTGGTCAAGATCGGAAACTCGATCATGGTGGCTGGTATCTGCGTCCAAGTCGCTACCATGGCTCTCTGCGGTCTCGTCGCTGCCGACTTCTTCTTCCGCCGCTACAGGTCTCGCCAAGCACAAAACAACCTCGATGACCCTATGACCCGCTCCACCCCTGGCTTCAGATTCTACGTCGGCGCCGCGAGTGTTGCCTTTGTCACCGTCTTCATCCGTTCCGTGTACCGTATCCCTGAGATGGTCGGTGGTTGGGGCAACCCATTGATGCAGAACGAGACCGAGTTCCTGATTCTCGACGGAATGTAAGTTACCACTACCAAGATGAACACCAAGAAGCACCTTTACTAACATATTCCAGGATGGTCTGTATCGCCGCCATCGCCCTCACAGTCGCCCACCCCGGAATCTTCTTCCCCGAATTCAAGGAGCACAAGGCGCTCTCGAAGCAGGAAAAGCTCGCAAAGAAGGAGAGCAAGAAAAGCAAGAAGAACAAGAAGGCTCAGGAAGCCGGTCTGGAACTGTCAAGCAGTGGTGACAGCGTTTAAAGAGGTGGTTGTCACGATGCATTCTTTTTCTTATACCCTTTGATGCGTATCACGATCGAATTTCATTTTCTATACGGGCAAAACTGGATATAGCCAGCCCATGAGTCTGCGATACTATACATAATACAACTCTTCGCAATACCCCTTCCTCCTTGTGCTCTCTGTCAGCTGTTCGGACGCTCAACCCTGGTAAACGACACCATATCCCTCTAAGCTCCAAACGACAAGAACTTGGTCACGCCGAACGAAAGAAACTCAGCAAGTCCAAAATAGGCATTCGAAACATTCCACGCAACATCTCCAACAAAGTCGACCACTGCACCAAGCACCATCTTCAGCCAAAGTGCTGCGATGATGAGCCAGAGGATAGGATAGAGTCGCTTGTCAGTAGCAGATTTGCTGGGCACGTAATCTGCAGCCTCGTGCTCTGGCAACAACTCGATATCGACGATGTCCGAGAGATCCACTGCGATGATACAGGCACGACAGTATGGCTTACCGTTGCGGTCTGTCTGCCCCACAACTCTGACGGGGTGAAGTTTCTCGGGTACACGTAGAGTGAATTGGAGGGTGTAGGGGTGGGCTGAGGGCAGGAGAATGTGCGTGACTGAGAGAGTATGGTCGGTATTCTTGATGACTTCAGACGTGCCGTACTCACGGAGGTATGTTGTAAACTTCTCAGGGTTATTGAAGAGGCGTAAACGATCAAGGATACATTCTTCATGGTCCGCTTCGAGGTATTCGTCACACCAGCCTTTGGACGCGAGTGCGAAGAGATTGCCATGCCAATCGGAGGCTGGGTGGAAGATAGTGTATCGAGATTGAAACGTGTAGTTCGTGGTGGGATAGTTGTCCGGATACAGAATCTGCTCAGCACGTTTCTGTTGGACCAAACTGTACACCGCTTCGGCGAATTCACGTTGGTGATGCAGGTTGCCTTGGACTGTGATCTCAGTGCTCAGAGCTTGCATGTTGGCAGACAGTCTGTCGGTGCGCTTGTCCAGGTTCTCCATGAAACAGATCAAGGTCCAAGTGACCAGGCCGACCATCAGCCCGGTGAACAGCAAGGTATACTTGAATGCATCGAGAGTCTTGGGGATGTTCTGTGTGGTCAAAGCAATGCTGTTGGCGATCTGCTGGAAAGGCTTGAGTGTTTCCTGGAGGTGATTGATATCGAGCTTTGTCAATTTGTCTGATGCAATGTTGTTGGTATGCTGAAAGGATTTGAAAGCCTCGTGAAAGATGTTGACATCCAATTGCTGAAGATTTCTGGTCAGGACTCTGAGATTTTCAAGGATCTGGTCGAGGTGTTCATTGTTCAAGCGTTGGAAGACATCCGAGACATTGGCAGCTGCTTTTGCGAAGATGATGCGTAGCTCATCCATGCCGTGTGGACCAAGGGCATCCAGATGCTGTTTGAAGGTGGAGAAGAACTCGTCTGCTTTCCAACCCAACATAGACTGGCCCATGATGCTGGTTGTCTTGGAGATTGGTAAGTAGATTGCGAATGGTCCTTGGGTTGGGTGGAAGTGTTGGGATAGATATATGCAGCGACTGCTTGCTAGTCATGATGTATGCGACAATGCAGCGACAAGCAAACGAGACAGATCCAGACGCAAACATGAAGCTGCCAAAAGCCGTGCGATCTGCTTCAAGTAGGATTCATTGTACGGATGAGGGAGAAACAAGTCGACAGAGTCTTACGCGAACAAGTCTGATTTGTGATTTTAGTATATACAAGGAAGACATCAGTGAAACCGGTGGAAGGATTGCCCAACCAGTAGTAATGCTTCAATCAATTCTCAATGTAGCCTGTGGTAGCGATTGACACCATAAACACCACGATCAAGCCAATCAGAGGCCAAATGAAAGGCCAGTATGTCTTTGGCTTCTTTGGCGAAGAATCAACATCTTTCATATCCACGCCCAGGGGCATGCCTTTGACGTGACCACGACATAGTGCTTTGCCACTGTAATCTCTTTGACCGCGAATCTTGAGAGGCAGAAGAGCTGTATCAGAGCGAAGATCGGTAACAAAGTCGTAGCGATGAGCTGAAGGAAGCAAGATATATATGACAGCGCTGAACTCGGGATCTTGACGAAGAGTGCGAAGATGCTCAATGAGTGCTGGAAGATCATCATAGACACCACCAAACCCTTTGATAGAAACGTCTTCAGCATGAAAAGAGGCATGCCAGTCATTTCCAGGATGATAGACAAAGTAGACAGCATCCTGTGGGTCGCTCAAGTATTCTTTGTTGTGCAAGACATGCTGGTATTCAATGAACCTGTGGACCGCACCAGCGAACTGAGTCTGATAGTGGATATTCTTTTGAATCTCAGTCACGTCACTGAGGTTCCTCAGGCTCTTGCGGACATGGTGAATGAATCGTCCCAACCTCCTGATCAGCAAGGCGCCAACCACGATAGCAAGCACAATGTAGATCTGTGTGAAAAGCAGGGTCGCCTTGGCATTGTAGATCAGGTGAGCAAGATCCTGTCCTTTGAGATCTCCGGACAAGTCAACGAGAGTTGTAGCAGCTTGTTGGAACGCGTCGAGGCTGCTGTCCAATCGACCAGGCTTGATATTGTCCAGGTGCTGCTTGACAGCGACGAAGAAGTCGTCAGCTTTCTTGCCGAGAATCATCGTAAGTATGATTCAATTCCCAGCCTTTGTGGGTCGATGTCGTGCGGTGTTTGCAGGGATCCAGATGTAAGTTGGCAGCGTGTTCAGTTGAGAACTTTGGCTTCGTGTAATGTTCGCGGAGTGCGCGCAAGGATTTCTATCGTACGTAGCTATTTTCAGCGTGGACACGTTCTCAACACGTCTTTAAGTCGTCTTATAGGCTCTGGCTGCATGATAAGGTTTGGCCAGCGCCACTCCGGCAACAAAAGCGCAACGCATGTGCGGCTGGGAAAGCCTGGAGCGACGCTCTTGGCAGGTACGGTGACGTTCCGTTTGGCGGCCGTGCCTTCCTCACCGACCTCCCTACCTTTTGCGCCTGTACAAGAATATAAACTCTGCTCAATCCTTCCGTTCGAGAACACTCGTAACTTCCTCCTTCTCACACACATCCTACAAATATACCTACAAATTACCACATCAATCACTCTACACCATGTACACCTCAATCAAGACTTTGGCCGCAGCCGTTGCTCTGCCTCTTGTGGCTGCCCTGCCTCTCAGCCAGCGTGCCGAGGCCGCTTTCGACAGCACCAAGCCTTTCACTCTCCACACTGAAGTCGCCAATGGCACTTCTGCATTGAACAACCTGTACTTGACGTCTTTCCACGTCGGTGCCGCTCAGAACACCGTTGTGGGCAGTGCCAACAGCAGTCAGGCTATCGGATGGAGTAAGTCTTGACGGTATTCTCAGATCGAACCAAAATACTAACAAAGTACAGCTCTTTCAGACTCAATTCTCCAGCAGCCCATTGCACTTCAGGGCGCCCCTGCCGGCTTCGCATACAATCTCAGTCTGCCTCTTGCGGCTCCATACGGATCCGATGCTCCTTCTGGCTACGAGATTGTGTCCTTGGGTGTCACTGGTGTAGCTACTACCGGCTTCTACTTCAAGGACTCCACTCTTGCCTGGTCCGGCTCGAACGCTTCCACGGCGCCTAAAGCTTTCGACGGCTGCTTCGCCGTGTGCCAAGTCAACGGTACCGCTCCTTACTTCACTCTTGGACGTCAATTCCAGCTGTTCTGGAAGGAGAACAACGCTTCAACCAGCTCTCATTGTGCTGATGTCAAGCTGGTTGGAGCCAACCTCGCCTAAAGGGAGGACTGTTGAGCTGGGAAGACGTCATGGGATGACGATAGATGACTGCAAAGTCAAGCACAGCATATGGGACCCGGACGCATCAAGCATTGAGCCTTAATGGCGGAAGCATACGCATTACAAAGATGGAGTTACGACTTACTCTCCGCCTTACGAACACCCCTAGATAAAGATTAATGATAACGACACTTCTTACGACCTTTTGCTTGAATCCTGATGTGCGTGTATGTCATAGAAGAATTTGAAACATGAAATCAAGTCGGGTTGCTTTCTCCCGAACTCTCGCGGAAGAAAGCCGCTGTCTCTTATACACATCTCCGA
>Ga0268251_10000192_pt1 | contig 22832 bp, 23 predicted proteins | sample AgamicAsMae_FD_200527 | JGI IMG/M metagenome (GOLD analysis project Ga0268251, IMG submission 200527) | Agave microbial communities from Guanajuato, Mexico - As.Ma.e (v2) (version 2) | ecosystem: Host-associated > Plants > Phyllosphere > Phylloplane/Leaf | place: Guanajuato, Mexico | collected...
AAGCAAGGTCGATCTTGGTATTGGAGCCTACAGAGACAACAATGCAAAGCCCTGGGTGCTACCCGTTGTGAAGAAGGTGCGCATACATAGATATCTCATGTGTTCCTATCTGGATCTATACAGATATCCACAGGAAACATTTGTTTGTGGTAACGAGGGGCTAATCAAATTCGCTATCTAGGCCGATGACCTCCTTCGCCAGGACCCCAATCTCAATCACGAATACCTTCCCATCGCAGGTCTTGCCGACTTCACCACCGCTTCGCAGAAGCTGATCTTTGGTGCCGATTCGCCTGCTCTCAAGGAGAAGCGCGCTGTCGCCCTGCAGACCATCTCAGGCACTGGAGCCGTGCACTTGGGCGCTGCTTTCCTGGCCAAGTTCTACAACCCCTCGACCTCCGGGGCCAAGACCATCTATGTTTCCAACCCTACATGGGCAAACCACAACCAGATCTTCTCCAATGTCAAGCTTCCCATCAAGAACTACCCATACTTCTCTGCCGAGACCAAGGGTCTTGACTTCAAGGGAATGGTCCAGACAATAGAGCAGGCTCCGGAAAGCAGCGTCATCCTACTGCACGCTTGCGCACACAACCCCACAGGTGTTGACCCTACTCAAGACCAGTGGAAGGAGATTGCCTCGCTCATGAAGAGCAAGTCTCAATTCCCCTTCTTCGATTGCGCATACCAAGGTTTCGCATCTGGTGACTTGAACAAGGATGCTTGGGCCATTCGTTACTTCGTCGAGCAAGGCTTCGAGATGTTCGTCGCTCAGAGTTACGCAAAGAACTTCGGTCTGTACGGCGAGCGTGCTGGCTGCTTCCACTTTGTTACCGGTCCTGGTTCTAATGCCGAGGACACTGCAACCCGTGTTGGTAGCCAGTTGGCTATTCTCCAGCGTTCCGAGATCAGTAACCCTCCCGCATATGGTGCTCGTATTGCGTCGGTGATTCTCAACGATGAGAAGTTGTTCGCCGAGTGGGAGGAGAACCTTCGTGAGATGAGCGGTCGTATCATCTCGATGCGCAAGGCTCTCAAGGGCAAGCTCGACGAGCTGCAGACTCCTGGCAACTGGGACCACATCATCAACCAGATCGGCATGTTCAGTTTCACTGGCTTGTCCGAGAAGCAAGTGCTGAAGATCAGATCCGATGCCCACGTCTACATGACCAAGAACGGCAGAATCAGTAAGTACTGGCATCAGTTTGGCTTACAAGAAAAGTACTAATCAAGTGTAGGCATGGCCGGTCTCAACACCAATAACGTCGACTACTTCGCCAAGGCTGTCGACAAGGTCGTTCGCGAAACCTCATAAATTAGTCTGAGGTCACCAACCAAGGGGCAGAACAGAAGGCTGTCTCTGTCATGTAATCATGAAGGAAAATAGCATAGGCTGGAGTAAGTGCATTAATTGGATATTCGGTGGGAAGTGCCTCTGCAGAGCGAAACCTTCGGGAAAGGAATCAAAATGTCGCTTCACAGGTCGAGTGTCTTGTCGATCGGAAGCACGATGTGTGGGTGTTCAGCCTTTATGAATGTCTTGTCTGTGTTTCGGTCGCTGTCAAGATCTGGGGTCGTCCCTTTAGTCGGCAGTTATGTTAGACTGACGCGGGCCGGGTTGCGGCCGATGTCGACACTCTCCATGTCCGATTTGCCGCCCATTGATGTTCAAGCATTTTCTTTTGCACATTGACTGCGCGTGCGGTCCACGAAGACCGAAATACTTAACCAAGGGCGGCCCAGCGGATCCTATCGCGCTCTTTCATAGTCGCCAATCACGATCGGGAGACCCGAAGTCGCCCACATCACACCCCCGCATTATTTCCCGGTGGACCTCCGCAATGGCTCAGTCCCGCTTGAGTCTCATCTCTAGACATCTTGACCAGAGACCCCAAGTCGAGTTGAACACACCCTACGCCCACGAGCGCCAATCCAGTCCTCCAGACGATATCCCGTACAATCCCGTGCCTGCCGCTCAAGAGCAAGAAAAGAAGACCAACATGTCGAGCCAACCTCCCCACCCCGCCCTGCTCATCCCAGGTCCCATCGAGTTCGATGACCAGGTTCTGCAGTCAATGAGCCACTTCAGGTACTACATGCACACTTTTCTCATGTTAAGCATCGACTGACAATCGCAGCGAATCCCATGTCGGCGCACCATTTGTAAAGACATTCGGCGAGGCCCTGACCATGCTCCGCAAGCTCTTCCAGACCGAGGACCCCGCATCGCAACCCTTCGTCATCTCCGGTTCTGGTACTCTTGGATGGGACCAAGTCGCTGCCAACCTCGCCGAGCCTGGTGATGATGTTCTGGTCCTGCACACTGGCTACTTTGCCGACAGCTTCGCCGATTGCTTCGAGACATACGGTGTCAAGGCTACTCAGCTCAAGGCGCCAATTGGAGACCGTCCTCAGCTGGACGAGGTCGAGAAGGCCCTCAAGGAGAAGAAGTACAAGCTCATCACTGTCACCCACGTCGACACGTCGACCGGTGTTCTCAGCGAGATCGAGGCCCTCAGCAAGCTCGTCCACAAGGTCAGCCCCGACACGCTGGTCGTTGTCGATGGTGTCTGCAGTGTCGGTAGCGAGGAGATCCAGTTCGACAACTGGGGCATTGACTGTGTCATTACTGCCTCTCAGAAAGCCATCGGATGTCCAGCTGGTCTGAGCATCGTCATGGCCTCTGGCCGCGCCATCAAGTCCTTCCAGAGCCGCAAGGTCCCCCCTACCTCCTACTTCGGCTCGTGGAAGAACTGGATGCCCAGTATGTACATTCTCTGCTGTCCCTAGTCGTCAGAACTAACATGTCATAGTCATGCAAAACTACGAAGCTGGCAAGCCCTCATACTTTGCGACTCCCTCGCCTCAGCTTGTCCACGCTCTACACACCACTCTTACTCAAATCACATCAGTCCCATTGGCCGACCGCTTCGCCGCTCACCGCAAGGCATCGCAAAAGGTCAAGAAGGCTATCACTGAACTCGGTCTCAAGCAGCTGGCCGAGAAGCCCGAGAACCAAGCTAACGGCATGACCGCCATCTACCTTCCGAAGGGCATGACTCCCCCTGACGTTCTGCCCAAGCTCATGCAGCGCGGTGTTGTCTTTGCTGGTGGTCTGCACAAGCAGATTGCTACCCAGTACATCCGTTTCGGCCACATGGGTGTCAGCGTCACTGATCCCAACCGTGATGACATTGATCGCGCGATTGTTGCACTCAAGGAAGGCATTACGGAAGCACAGGCAGCTATGGATCTTTCTTCTAGATAGGTAGACAGAAAGTATGATGATTGTATGTTTGTAAAGAAATGTTCTTTTCTTGTTGGCAACCGATGATTTCATGTGGTCAATACCCCAGCTTCATCTTCTCATCCCCAGCAGCATCGATCAAGGACAATGCATCTCCGTTCTTGGTACAGCCACGCCCACCTTGCCAATTGTACGGCCCGCATCTTGGGACTTCAGAACCTTTATGACACGTGGAAATACACGATCAGCACGATATAGGGTTCCTGAGTACGTCTCGGCGCCAAGTATGCGAGGAAACTCTTGAGGCTCACTCAACCCGCGGAGCCTCAAGCCTTCTGCTATTCCCGGTTGACGTCCAGCTAGTAACGTCAGCTGGCACTGTCTCTTGCTCCACTTGTGCAGAACTCACTTCTCGTGAGTCGTACTTGGGGTCGGCCTCGCACTCGCTTTCGATATTATCCTTTTACGACACCAGGACGGCGAATTGACGTTGATGCCCTACAGTACCGGGTCTTACCGCTACTGACATGATTCCAGTCGATTATGCTTTGCCGCTTACTGTTCTCCTCGGGGCATACTATGCTAAGACCCCGGTATGCCCTGAAGCCTTGCTGAAGTATCTGTGCACAGACAAGTCCGCAATTCGATGCCCGACGCAGGACACAGTCAATATGGTTGCTCGTAGCGATATGCAGTTTGTTATTCCCATTGGCATGCTAGCTGACTGTTTGGGTTCAACTTTAGAGACGCCAAACAGTTGGCACCAGTGTCACGCATATACCTACCAGACCATCTAGCGGCTCATGGACAAAGTTGTGTTATTCTTCCTGAGGTATGCCTTCTTGCTATCTTGATACCTCCAAGGCCTAAGGCCTAGCTTTCTCGACAGTTACCCTACTGTCCCGAGCACTCCCTTGTGCTCACATAACCCTTGTAATACCAGGTTCTGATTTTTTATCGCCAAACATGTACAGCTCCACGATTCATGTCATCCATGCGACTAACTGGTTTCTGCTAATGGATCATAGTGCTTCTTTCCATTCCATGCGGATATGCCCCGGACGTTCATTGAGTTTGAGCCCTGGGCTTGTTAACGGCATTCCGCGGGTCGCCATCCTAGCCACCTACTCGTGGCACACCGCGTGGAATTACCATCTGTCCTTCGGCGCACATGCACAAGGAAGTATTTGCAAATTCTTCGGGAAATGGCTGTATCCGCGGAATCGCTCATGGATGCGGCTACAATATCACTTTCTATGACTTATCGTTCTGGATCAAGAGTAGTTCCTCCACCATCATCAACAGCAACAACAGCAACTCCTAGAGAAGCCAATTCTAATCGAAGCTCCCCAATGCTCAGTCAAGTGCTTGACGCGTTGGTTGTTTCCGGTCTGCTTCCTTGGCGAACACCCTATTCTCTGCTATGGAGCCCTGGAAATGAGTATCGCCGGACGAAGTTGAGTATGTTTCTTTGCCTCTTCCCAGCATGAGCCAAGCTCACATTTTATCTTGCCTCCAGTATGATCGAGTCGTGCTGTCTGCGGGATTGAGCGTTCGAATTAGTCCTGACCCACGCGCTGAATCCTCGAGCATCATGATATGCACCCAAGCTTTCGAGTGGGCACCACCACGACTCTTCCATGCATGTAGATTCACTTCACCAGGTAATACCGTTGACATACGCTGAGCCGCGGGAGACCGCGATCCAGGTGTTCGATGACATTGCATCATTGCCGACTGATTTGAGATACAGGGGAATAACACCTTCGACTACCTCCTTGGCAGAGTGTTATGCTTCATCGAGTCCGCGGTATGCTGGCGATCGTCGTCAGGTGTAGTTCCCGGAGAAACAGGATTCATGAGTTGAAGGTCACCGCGACGTGCAAAGCAGAAGACTCGCTGGGCATATAAGAGCCGTACTGCCTGCTGTTCAGGATTAAACAGCAAAGCGATCTCCTGTCTACTCCTGCATTCCCCCAAGACACTCTCGTTTCTTTCCACTCAACTCTTCGTCACTCTTGTCACATTCTAGCGAACCAATCATGCGTTTCACTCAGACCATCTTCGCCGTCGCAGCTCTTTCTGCCCTTGGCTTTGCTGATGACAACGGCCCCTGCGACGACCAGAATGACAATGGTGTCACCTGCGTAAACGGCACCCCTGTTAGCAGCAATGGCGTCGCACTCAACACAAACACTGTCACTGACACCGCTGCCGCCTCTACGTCCACTGGCAACTCTCGCCTCTCGGTCATCACATCAACTGACACCAACATCCTGGTCTCGACCACCAGAAATGTTGTTTTGGATACTACTTCGCTCCCTCACTCTCTCGATACACGCACATCGACCTACCTGAACACTGTTGTCCAGACTCTCGACTCTGCTTACACCACAAACACTCTGAACACCAACACTGTCACTGCGACTTCCAGAGTTGGAGGTAATGCAGTCACGACCACTGCTTCGGCCAACACTGTCACCACCGGGACTGCTGCTTCATCGAGCTCTACCTCTTCAGGCGCTGCTGGTGCTCTCCAGACTGCGGGAAACGTTGCTTCTTTTGGTGTCGCCATTGCCGCTCTTGGTTTTGCTGCTGCCCTCTAAGTGATGATTTCATGAAGTCAATCGCAGAGTACCTCGATGCGATTGTGAGGGGCGTTGAGGATACACAGAGAGGGCCTAGAGCTATTGGGACCAAATGCCATTTGACAAAGTTGGACAGGATAGCTATCTGGGGGAGGTCATGAGTCCAGGATATTTCTGTTGATTAATATTTATGTAGCAAATTCCCAGCTTCTAACATGAATTTGTTCTCCGTTTGATATTTCGTGTCCTGATATGTGCTTGTTGTCGAGACGTTGCCTAAACAGCCAGAACGTAGGACAGGAATGAGTCAAGCCTTTGGTTCTTGACCATTTCAACAGGTCGTGCAAGAATGGTCTGATGTTAGAGTCGCTTTGACGTTGGCAACAGACCGGAGCGCCACATGAGGGCGGATGTTGCCGGCGTCACCAATGCAAATGATGCGATTGGCCGAGGCTCGGTGGCATTCAGATGAACGATGACACGAGGGGTTCGATGCATGCCATGACAAAGTAATTACTACGACCTTCTTCTGCACCTCTTCTCAGTCTATCATCTTTCGCCTGTCTCCCCTCGAATATCGATACCCCCTTTTCCATCCCTTCGCCATAGCTACCGTCAATTGACTCGATTCTTCAATCCCGCGATCAAGGCCTCAATCCAAAACTATAATAGTGACGTTTGCCGAGCCAACTCGGTCGCCGCAAATCATCTTTCTTCTCCTACAAGCAACTCGCCTGCACCGACCCATAAGACATAGCGCAACATGTCTTTCTCATCCCTCGTATCCGACCTGACATACCGCGACCGCAACGGCGGCAACGACGACAGACGTGGTCCCATGTCGCGACAAGTGTCGACCATGTCTCGTGCCCGATCTTACGCCAGCACCGCAGCCACAAGCGTCAGCATCACCGGAGACATCTCGAGTCAGCTTCACGGCGGTTACAGTCATCCCCTCGCTCGCGCATGGCAGGCTGAGCGCCAGTTGACAAAGTCAATGCTCATCTACCCTTTGTTCATCACGGACAACCCCGACGAGGAGACGCTAATTCCCTCATTGCCTGGACAATACCGCCGCGGTTTGAACAAGATTGTCCCCTTCCTCCGTCCATTGATCGCAAAGGGCCTAAAGTCGGTCATTCTGTTCGGTGTACCGCTGCACCCTGACGCCAAAGACGCTCTGGGCACTTCTGCCGACGACCCGACCGGTCCTGTTATCGCCTCGATCCGCCTGTTGCGCAAGGCTTTCCCCTCGCTCTTCATTACTGCAGACGTATGTCTGTGCGAATACACCAGCCACGGTCACTGTGGTATCCTGCGCGAGGACGGCAGTCTGAACAATGCTCTGTCCGTCGACCGCATCTCGGACGTGGCCATGGCATATGCTGAGGCTGGTGCCCACTGCGTTGCTCCTTCCGACATGAACGACGGCCGTATCCGAGCCATCAAGCTCAAGCTCATCGAAGCTGGAATCGCACACAAGGTTGTCCTTATGTCCTACTCGGCCAAATTCAGTGGCTGTCTGTACGGCCCTTTCCGTGATGCTGCTGGCAGCTCACCCTCTTTCGGCGACAGAAGGTAAGTTTCCCCGCCCTCCGATCTCTACAGTCCGGCATACTAACCCTCCACCTCTCAGATGCTACCAACTTCCCCCCGGCGGCCGCGGTCTCGCCCGCCGAGCAATCGTCCGCGACATCAACGAAGGTGCCGACATCATCATGGTCAAGCCCGCCTCTCAATACCTCGACATTATCAGTGACGCAAAAGAGATTGGCAAGGACTTGCCCGTCGCCGCATACCAAGTCAGCGGTGAATACGCCATGATCTGCGCTGCTGCCAAGGCTGGTGTGTTCGATCTGAAGACCATGGCGTTTGAGGCCACCGAGGGCATTCTTCGTGCTGGCGCGAGTATTGTTGTTTCGTACTTTACTCCTGATTTCCTGGATTGGTTGGAGAACTAGATGATGAAGGTCGAAGAAACAGGAACACTGGTTTGTTCCTGCTTGCATGACTCGGCCTTTCTTGCTGCATACCCTACTCTTTTTTCTTTGATGGGCAGGAGTTTTCTTCTTCAGGGATGGCGTTTTTTTTGCTGGGACGACAGCCTTGTTTTCACTGAGCGATGTTACTTTTTTCTTCTTGCTGTTGGGCTTTTCTTTGTTGATGATACCGAAAAAAAGAATACCACGAACCCACATCTCAACTCTATCTCGAAGTTTTGCTTCCTCATTGCCATCATAAGATGTTGTGCTGCTGAGCTGGACTTTGGTTCTACATGGATCCTCAAATTCAAACGCATTTAGGTGGGAGAAGAGAGAGCGACAGCAGCTGTTCGAAAGCCTGGAGGAACGAAAAGATCAGCACGCTCATGTGCAGCAGTTCAATCACTCTAGCATGTTCAGAGTATAGGCACGAGAGTTTTAGGACTCCCTTGGATCATGATGTAGGAAAATTACCGATATACATGTCGTTTGTGTCGATGTCTAAGATTGGTGAATATACAACCCTGTCTATATAATCTATTCCTCCATCAAAACCAGAAGAATGTATCATCGATCGTCCAAGGATAAGATGGAAGGGGCAACATGAAACAGACAATGAATGATGCGTCGAGGCATGGTGGGAGGCTGCCCTTCTGTAGACAGCTACTCTTTTGTGGTAGACTGATCCTCTACGGCAGGTAGCTCACTCACAGGACTTCGCACTTTTCAACTAACGACAACTTTTGAGGAACAGTGTCTGAGACTGCAGTGTACGGTAGAGGTTGCGCTTTCTTGTGCTACTAGTGCAAATCCAAGGAAATGCATCAGGTCTATGTCTCCAGGGGCGCAGTTGTCGGTCTTGATCCAATGGTCTTATTCCCGAATGGACGTATTGCTCTGCCTTGCGGTCCAGCGGCACAGCAGTTGTAACAGCAGGATCGGACACGTGAATGCTATCATGCGGTCGCTGTGCATGTTGTTTGGTTGTGTACCCAAGCTTGTTCACCACAAGGACTTAATCGTAGTCTGTCATATCCTCCAGGACAAAACTTACCTTGAAGACGGGATGATTTCGATTCTAACATCTTTCAGACGATGTTCAATCTCATAGCCTGTGGTTCCCGGGAAGTCTTTAGCACGAACGCCTGAGAGTAACTCTCTCAGTCTCAACAATGGAATGATTGTGGCCACTTGCTCCAGTCCTTGGTAGATAGAAAGGTTGATGATGAGTTGGTAACAGACAGACGGCCAGCGGCTGGATCCAGAAGTGTTGTCTGCGTATCGATGATATCCTGCCAGTCCCGACTCAGAGCATAGCAATCTTCATGTTATTTTAATTCGCGCAGGTCGCAGACATGACTGGTATCTGTTCCTAATTTCATCTGCCTGAGAACGAAACCGGCAGCCAATCAGATGCATCTTCCGCTGGCCACAGAAGCGACACAGTCGAGTATTGGGGCCTCGGCAGATAGACTGGCATCGTCTCTCTTGTTCGTGATGAGTACAGAGACATTTGTTCGGGTATCGATGAGTAATGCTTTTGCCTTGTATCGAAATCGAGGAACCATGAGCGTAAACGAATGCCTCTGGGTTGGTAGCACGGCCCGGAGCTTTGTCGCCATCACATTTTCTAATGGCGCTGAGTGCGTTTGACTAATCCGGAGAAAATGGCTGATGATCCGCGAGTTGCTTGATAATGGAGACGGTTCAAGTTTGGAAAGTGGCTACTGCTGGCGTCTTATCCCGTGTGCTGCGATTTGCTGCCGCTCGAGCTTCGCACCGGACGCGTTTTGACAGAAGCTTCAGTGAATCGGTGTCTGACATTTCTTGTTCTTGTTGAATCTGACTTTATTCTTCACGAAGGTCAGTTTGACTGTGGAAACAGGAATATCATGCTCCATAACAAAGTCGAAATATTGTGTCTCGGGTGTTGAACGGTTGAGGTCCAGCAGTCTTGACGTTTCTCGCCAGATTTCAACGTCATTCCGTCCTGACCAGATCGTTCCTTCTAACCTTTATAGGGTTATGCATCTTGGTCATTTTCAGCCTCGATCTTCTTTCACGAATCGTAAAGCATCGATATGTCGTTCGTGCATACGACCGACCGATTTTGGGCGCCACGGGATCGACTGCCAACTCCAGCTTTCGCTACCTGTAGGAGTCACATCGACGTCTCGGATCTTGACATCGTTACCAACGACCAGTTCCTGGAGATCTGAACCAACAAGCTGGGCCCGATGTGTTTGCTTGGCTGTCCTAAGTGGGTTCCATATCCACATGATTCGCTATCATCCCTGCAGACATCAACCTTGACCAACTAAGCATGGAGAAGTAGTGTGTACCTGACATCGTCGCGCCAATCAGAGACTTGAGATGACATTTCGGTCAACACATTTGATGGGAATCATGCAAAATCCATGGCCAAGAGACTTGCCTTATGGTTCGCTGTGGAGACTTGTATGTGGTCACTGACTATGCTCTTGTGGACGGGCTAGGACGTAGTGTAGGTCTTGCATCATCACCGAGCATGACCATATCGTGAGGCTCGGGTCAAGTTTGGGCAGAGATGCATCCAGTTATCCCTTTTGTCTCTGAGACTGGGACTGAACTTGCAATCCGCCTCAACGACTCAAGCTATTCGAATTGCACGCCAGCTTAATCACTTCAAAGATGGCGCGACGTCCATCCACCACTTCTACATTCGCAAGTCAACGAATAGGAAGTAGCGATGAACCCAAAGAAGACAGAGCCCTCTCTACCAATCCCACAACCGACGTTGTTATACCGTCGGTCTTGCTAAATGCGCTCACGTCTGGTCCTTACAACACACACCCGAACCAATACCAGGAAGAGGCGACCCAGGAAATCAACAACGGATTTGACGCACGTGTGGTAGCACAGCAGCTACACGAAGAGACATCTCGTATCCTCGCCCGCTCTGCCAGTGTCTCTATTGCTGAGCTAGCCAGCAATGCGGCGCCCACATCTGCACATGAGTTGCGCAAGACCAGTCTGGATCCGAACTTCGGTTCGAGTCTAGAAGATAGGCAATTGAGCCCACGCCAGGCAGATCTGGGACGACACGCTTTGTCCACGGTGACAGAAGGAAAGGTTCTAGCAAGTCACAAGCCGTCAACCACCAATGACTACTTTGGTGATTATACTATTGGAGCACAGGGTCATCCACTACCGCGACGCACATCTTCCGGTATCAGCGCTTCAAGGAAGTCCCGAGTGGACGAACCTAGTCCAACCCATCCAAACCCGTTTCGATCGTCGAACAGGAACCCCTCGAATGATATCAATATCACTCGAGTAAGCACACAAAGATCTCGACGATCCACAGCAGGCGGATCTCGCAAAGAGAGCATCGTGCAGCGCTCTGCTTCTTTTGTACTCAATACGGTCGAAGACGTGAAAGAAGCCATACGAAGGAGTAGCATCTACGATGTCTACGAGAAAGCCAAAACGCGTGGTATCGAATTGCAAAGAAGCGAACGGGCCATGCGACTCTTCGAGTATACCTTCTATCTCATACTTGTCGCTTTCGTATACTTTGTCCTTGTTGGAGTACCCTTGTGGAAAGGTGCCGTATACTGGTTGTACTGGGTGTTCAAACACAAGTTCGCCGTCCCTGGAACATGGTATGTTGTCGATCTAGTACAAAGCTTTGTGTTTCTGACGCGTACAGGGCCGTCACCATCGGTATCGCTTTTCTTTACGCTTGGAGTCCACTACTTGTCTTTTTCGAGAAAGACCCACCCATGCCTGCTGACATTGAGAACATCGATCCTAATCGAACACCAGGCGTCCACAACACAGCGCTCATGATACCCTGTTACAAAAGTGCCAATATCATTGGTCCTACTCTAGAGGCAGCCTTGAAAATCTTTCCGCCTTCACACATCTTCGTTATCGCCAACGGTAACAGTCCAACCCCGCTTGACGATACTGAATTAGTGTGTCGTCCCTACGGAGTCAACCATGTCTGGTCTCCCGTCGGCTCGAAAATCGTCGCACAGTTTGTGGGATGTTACGCTGCAAAAGGCTTCAAGAACGTTCTCCTTATCGACGATGATTGTGCTCTTCCTCCAAATTTTCCCATTGTCAGCGACAGAATGACGCCGATGATTAAGTGTATAGGGTACACGATCAAATCTGTGGGACCAGAATCATCTCGAGGTACTTTGTGTCAACAAGCTCAAGATTTGGAGTATAAGATCAGTGGCATTCAACGAGCCTTGGCTGGATACATGGGCAGTGCAACCTTTCCCCACGGCGCTATCTCGCTCTGGGACCGTGAGTTCTTGATTCAGACGTTCTACAAACACCCAGGCTTTAGTGTCTCTGAGGACTGGTTCTTTGGTCATGTGGCTAGACAGCTCGGCTCTAGAATAACGATGTGTACCTCGGTCTTCATCGAGACCGAAACACCGAATGCTGTCCTTTTCAGCTCTGGCGGCGCACGAGGAGGTTTCGGTGAGATGACCATCTTCAAACAACGCTTCTATCGCTGGAACTTCTTTTTCGTCAATGGTATGTACTATAACATGGCCTACATCCTGGGTTCCTGGAAACTCGGCTTCTGGGAGATAGGAGCCAAACTTTTCGTGTTTCAAGAAGTCTACGAGACATTGTTGTACCTCTTTACACCATTCGTGCTCCCTATCTCAATAATCGTACGCCCGGAGTTCTTCGGGTATTTGTTTGCGGGCACGTTTGTGTTGTACTTTCTCAACGCCATCATCTTCAACGAGCTTCATCTGAGGTTGAAGAGGGAAAGAGTTGGGTCTACGTGTCTCTACCTCTATTACATGCCATACAAGATCGTGCTCACTTTTATCAATGTTGGCAGCTGCTACTACTCACTATACAAATATGCCCAGTATTTCGCTCGGCGCCACCCAAAAATTGTCGAAGACGAGAAAGCAGTCGATGTAGTCTTGAGGATGGAAGAACAGCGGGATACCCTGGCCGATCAAGGACGACGCATGACCATCACAGCAGTCGGTGCTCAGACTCAAGGAACAGTCATGGAACAAACACCTTCTGGACCTACGGAGAGAAAGATGACAATTACCACTCTGGGCCCCAAACTCGACATCCAACCCATGTCACCAGTCATGGAACAACCAGAGCAGTTCACCCCCGCCATCAGACTACAAGGCGAACGCGTCAGTTTTGGCTCCGTCAGCCGACACAGCAACAGCTCAGCAGTCAAATTCGAGCGTATACCCAGCCACACCTCTGAAGGCATCTCGCCAGGCCAGAATGTTGAGCGGCCCTTGACCACAACACCTGCAGCATCTATGGAACAATCCAGACGCTCACCCAGTGTCCGATCAGACCCTTCACGTCGCTCTGCCAGTGTTCGCTCGGACTCACTACGTCGCTCTATCAGTCTTACTCACTCTCCTATCTCTGCCGACTTCGCATCTCCTGGCTTTGAAGAGCTGATGGATAGATTGGCGCTCGTGGAGTCGAGACTGAATCCTCATACTGTATCTGCTGTGGAAGTCGACATAGTCGAGGAAACTGTACCTACCGTGCCAGAGGCGTCGCAATATTCGGAGTATTTCGAAACGGTACCGAGGATCTCGGAGGAGGAAGAAGACGATGACGAAGATTACGAATTGGAGAAATTGGAAGAGTCGGGTTCGAGAAAGACTGATGATTCGAGGAGTATGGTATGATTCGAGAGATATGGTTAGTTAGGGAGGTCTGGTTCAAATAGTCGTGTATGTAAGTAATTCGATAATTGTAGATCATCGTACACAACATGACAGTATGGCCCTGGAGCTGACAGCCGAGCAGGCGCATCTTCCATCAGTCGCAAGGGTGATGCAGCCGACTAATAACGGGGAAGTATCGATGGACAAAGTCGCACTGTCCCCCTTGTACTTGTTGCAACCAAGAGCTTATGTTTGTTTAGACGTTGATGGACAGTACCCTTGGGTTACACTGTATTGAGGTTGTGAGAACATGAGCGTGAACCAATGTCTCGAGGTCGGCGGGACGACCTGGACTTTCGCACTGATCGGACAATATCTCACTGTGGAGAAGTGCATTCGATTAGTCCGGAAGGGATGGTCGATGGCCCGTGAATTGCTTGATGATATAGATGGCTTTTGGGTTTGAAAGTCGCGACTGCCGGCGTTTTGTGCCGCATGCTGAGGTTGCTTTGTTAAAGATATGTATCGAAGTCTCTGGCCTGATTCCAGACATGAAATGCACCATGGCCTTGCAATCTTTGATTTTATCAAATCCACGAATGTCAGTTGCGACCTGGCACTATTGATATTACGCTCAACAATGAGGCTGAAATATTGGTGCCGGGTGATGCTTGAACTCCGGAAGTTTCGACGTCCCCCACCTCCACGCAATCGTACCTTCTAACCTTTCTAGGGTTGTGCATCTTGAACCTTTTCAGTCTGGATCTTGGAACTATTCCGCCTCGATCTTTTTCACACGGATTGTAAAACATCAAGATGCTCTCCTCGACGCGTACGTTTGGCCCATTCTGGCCGGCTCGGAAACGACTGCCATCTCTAGCTTTCGATACCTGCATTCGTCACATTGTCACTACCATATCGGGTTTCGACGTAGTTACCAACGATCAAGTACCTTGATCTGATCAATCCAGGTGGCGCCGATCTGTCTCCTTGGTTGGTTTAAGGAGTCTGTCTATCTACCGTCGCGATCATTCCCTGCAGACATTACTCTTGACCGAGCAAGCATGGAGAAGTGACCTGCATCTAATACGCTCATGCCAAATCAGAGCCTGAGACGACTTTCTTGAACAATACCTTCAAAATGATGATGCGAAGATCCAAATTGGCTCGGTACTTCAGTCGACGCCACTCTAAAGTTGTCGAAGCTGAGAAAAGGGTCGTTGTATATCTGTGGAGAGAGGAGCAGCAGCAGCAGCAGCAGCAGCAGCAGCATCGAGGTACTCTGGCTGGTCAGCAACACCCTTCAACAATCACAGCAGACGAATTCCCAACTCAGGCATCATCATTGGTGGAACAAACGCCGTCTGACCACACGGAGCCAAGAACGATAGCCACTACTCCTCAGGGCCCAAGACTTGATATTCAACCCGTATCACCGTTCATGGAACAATCAGACCAATGCGCTCAAGCACCTAGTCCCCGAGACGAGCACATCAGTATTGGCTCCGACAATACCGCCATCAATGCCCAACGACAACTCAGTCATAACCCCGAAAACACATCAGCAAGCCAAGATACCGTACCTCCCCTACATCCCACACCCACAAGATCTCTAGACGAATACAGACACTCACCGAGCCTCCATTCAGAGTCTGCACATCATTCCACCACACCCTCATACACATCTACTGATTTCCAAACTCCCGATTTTGCGGAACTAATGGATGGATTGGCGATTGTGATGTCAAAGTTAAACCCTCATGCTGATTCTGTTGTTGGAATCGACTCTGCTGTTGGTGGATTTGGCACGGCTGAGGAAGTTAAGGCTGTTGTGCCTGATGCATCGCGGTATTCTGGTTATATCGATATGGTGCCGAGGATCTCAGAGGAAGAAGAAGACGAGGAGCATGAAAGGGAGAGAATTGGAAAGTTGGATGAGAATAAGACTGATGTGTCGAGGAGTACGATATGGAAATGAAGATGGGACGTTGGTTGGCGAGTATGGTCTAGATGATTGCACACAGAGTAATCCTTATGATGGTGTGTTTGTAGACAGTAAAAGCGCGAAGAGTTGGAAACGACTTAGAGGAAAGCGCAGATCATTTGCAAATCAATGTTGGAAATGATTGCAAATATTATTCATCATAGATTCGTTACTTGCTTGAATTTGGACAAAGAAACAATCAACCTGCTGCACCTGCGCCTCGCTTGGAAGAAACAGGAAGACCAGCTTCCGACCCTTCCGTCACACGTGTCCAGGGAAAATCATTACCAAAAACATGGAACCTTGCTGCAGATTTGCAATAATTGCGTTGTTGTCGCTGGATACAGAAGTTCGACCTCATGACAGCGTAGCCATCATCATGGCAATCTTCCTAGCCTGCTTTCTCTCCTTCTCGGCGGCTGTGAAGAACGTGTCAGCCAGATGATCAAGATATACTTTGCGGTCTACGCAGGGAAAAGACACACCGATCACCGCGCAGACCTGACAAGCGCCATCCTACCTTTTCGGTCCTTTTCCACACGAATGACTTCTCTCTTGGGACTTCTGTCCCGCTCCACATATTCGACGATTTCTCGGTCGGGACGACGTTCTCTATACTCGACCATCTCGTAGCCAGATTGTTGTGGCTGTGCTACGATAATTTGGCCATGATGGTGGTGTTGCTGGGCTTCACGTTCGAGACGAAGAGCGCGGGCCTCAGCTTCCAAGGCGCGGACTTCGGCGTGGACGTCACGGCTGTGTTCGCGGCGGCGCTCGGGCAGTACAATAGTCATGGGTTGTTGTTGAGGTGGAGCAGGCCGGGAGGGCTCCTGGATGTAGATAGGAGCAGGAGGTGGAGGAGGAGCTTGTTCCCTGATATAGATAGGAGCTGGAGGAGGAGCGGGCGGAGGGTCGCGAATGTAGATAGTCTGTGGCTGAGGTGGAGGCGGGGTGGGCGATGGATGGCGAACTGTACGGGCTGGAGAACTGCGGCGAGTACGAGCGGAGCGGGCAGGAGAGGGAGCGCGAACACTCGGAGGGTTGATCCACTCGGTCTTGAGGTGCTCATAGTGCTCCTCGGCGGGCTCGTCGTAGCGGTACGTCTTGGTTTCTGCTCCCATCAGCAAGTGTACACACGCGTTGGCATAGAGGATGGGCTTACTCGGCTCCTTGTATTGCTCGCTGATGCGAATCACTTCGTCAATGTGCTCCTTGTCCAGAGCTCTCTGTACGACAATGAAGTCCTCCTGTTGCTCGTCAGCCTAAATGTTGATGCTTGAATGTCGACAGAGTCTCACCTCCTCCTCGAAGGGATAGCCCAGATTGATGATGGCCTCCTTACGTACCAGCCTCTTGGGCATGCGAGTCTTTCCCTTCTTGCCGATCTTTGGCGGACTGGGACTGCCATGTCTACTGTGCTTACTGCGTCGACTGACTTCGGTGACACTGCTCCGGCTGCTGCTGCTACTGCTACTGCTAGAGCTGCGAGTGGTTCGCCCACTACGCTTGGTAGTCGAACTACGGGCATCGCTTCTAGCCCTATCGCGGTTTCCGCGTCTACGGTGAACGCTCTTCTCACGCATGATCTCGACATCGCGGTACGAGTCCTGTGGAGAGTAGTCTCTGCGTCTCACATCCTCGTATTCCTCCTCGTACCAGCCACCAGGGGGTCCGCGTGAAGGAGATCGACGACGCGGCAGCGGAATCGGGACGCCGGGCGGGATGCGGTACTCGTCTTGCTCGTATCGGCGCAGAGGTCGGCGGTCGAAGGTGTCGAGACTGCTCTGTCTCCTCTGCAGACCTGGTCGCGGGACATTTCTGGTCTCGCGAAACTCGAAGTCACGGTCGATAATTGACTTCCTCCTGTAGGGAGCGAGCTGGAGATCGGCAAGCTCGCGAGGGTCTCTGTCGCCGAAGAGCTCGCGGTCTGAGCGACGAGGCCTGGCAGCAGGACCGTACGAATCTTCAGCGAACACGTCTCTTTCACGTCGTGGAGGCGGACCTCTGTCGATTCTCTCCTCTATATGGATATCTTGGCGACCCGGGCGGTCATGTTCGGTGAATCGGAACGTCTCGCGTTCCTCGACAGGGGCAGGAGGTCTGCGTGAGTAGCGTTCGAAGCGGTCGCGGTCCCATCGTTGTGCTTGGGGCTCTTCTCCGTAGGCGAGGTCGTTGCTGGAATGGCGGCCGTATTGCGAGCGCGACATGACGAAGGATGTCTCTGACCCTGACGGGTAGGATGTTTGGTAGAAACGGTTGTGGGTTTGGTAGCGCGGGGATATTTGGGGTGTAAGCTTCAGCAGCGCAGAGAAGCCCGACGACTCTTGACACACGTCTTTCCGAGAAGCTTGTTGTGTTGTTTCTTGTTTCTGGAATTCAATTTCTCTCCGAGACCAGGTCTGTGAGAAAGCCAGCAAATGTCCAGAATCAGGAAAGTACGCGATGGGGGCAGTCGCGGTCCAAGCTGCAGGTCGGCGCCCAAATTCAAGGCAGAAACGTCATTCAAGCCAACTGACACCCAATGATTGTACAAGTCCAACCTCCTTGCCGTCTTTCTCTACCCAATCGCTCTTCCGCCTTACTGCGACTTTATGCCTTGTTTCGGTGTGCGGCAGTCTCTTCCTCCCGTCTTGATAATCTACACACGAAATCAACGTCGCACACTTTATCAGTCACGTTTTCTCCCTCGATGGCTCCGAGGCAAACAGTATATGATACCTCAAGATGGGGACATCAGCACGTACGGCCACAGTCAGCTGAAAACTGGGCATCCCGTCCGCTCTGCCATACATAAGCAGTTGAACGGCAGATTAGTACTACGGTGGGTGACCACGTGGGAATCCCTGCTGCTGTACGTTTTGCTCTCAGAACATAGCCTCATCCTCTTGCTTCGCCTTTTTCTAAACGACATCCTCCATACGCAGCATCTTGACTATGTATTTAGCCGCAGATCCAGCCGCTCTTCCCACGCTACATCTTCCCCGCACACGCATTCAACTCGTCTTGCCACCATTTGCTCCGTGCCCTATCTCTCCATGCCATCTCAGCATCATGCAGCAGTCAATGGCACTGCCTGTCTGCCTGTCTGCCTGCGGGGTTGTGGCTGGTTCGCGGCTGAAAGGCAGACCGGCAAGATCAAGTGCTATAAGTAGAAAGGTAGTAGTGTCTGAAGTTAAGTGCAATCATCCATCGGTATCTCGTCCTCGTGTAGAGTAGCAGCTATGCTCTCCAGGTTCCTTCTACCGCTGACTTCCTTCCTCCCTGTTCTGGTCAGCTGCCAGATCCCAGTGGAAAACAACGCTCTGGGCACACCCAACCTTGTCCACAATGGAAGCTTCACCAAAGGGACTCCAGGATGGGTGAGCAAACCTTCCGGTACTGTCCAGGATGGTATGCTCTGTGTCATCGTCCCTGCCAATACTACTGCCAATGCAAGCTACATCCAGACTACTCAAAACTTTACTCAGATCAAGAACGACATCTACTATCTGAACTTCACCGCCTACGCCGCTCAACCTGTCAACATCTGGATACAGACGAATGGTTATGATCCTTCTGCTGGGGGCGCTCCAGTCGATCCAAATCTGGACACTACCCAAGTCCCTTTGACAACGATTCCAGGACCTTTCTCGTTCATCTTTTCACCCGCCAATCAAGAAAACAACTCTACGTTGACCTTCTTCCTTGGTGGAAGCAACAATCTCACAAACGAGATCTGTCTCAGCGATGTATCTCTGCATCGTATCAACCGCTTGCCGTACTTCCAAGACACTGGAAGATCGATCAAGATCAACCAGCTCGGCTACCTCCCAAATGGCCCGAAACTCGCTACGCTGGTCTCCAAAAGCAACTCGTCCTTGACGTGGCATCTACAGAACAGTAGCGGTACATCGGTTTCATCTGGCCAAACACTCCCTTTCGGCAACGATACATCATCTGGCGTAAACGTGCATACTATTGACTTCACGAACTACACTAGCAGAGGCGCCAACTTCCGTCTGCAAATAAATGGTAGCGAACCCAGCTATCCTTTTGCCATATCGGACCAGTTGTACACAACACTCCCCCAGGATGCTATGCAATTTTTCTACCAGCAGCGTAGTGGTATTGCCATCGATGCTGAGCTTGTTGGATCGCAATATGCTCGGCCAGCTGGTCATGTCAATGTCTTCCCCAACCAAGGTGATGTTGTGACACCTTGCCAGTATGCTTGGGAGTCAAATGTCACATATCTCGAGCCATGGACATGTAACTACACACTTGACGTATCGCAAGGATGGTATGATGCTGGAGATCAGGGAAAATATGTTGTCAACGGAGGCATTTCGACGGCTCAAATTCTGATGGCGTATGAACGAACGTTGTGGACAACAAACAACACATTACAGTATAAGCCAGTCAGTGACGGGTCTCTGAGGATACCAGAACGCTACAACGGCTACCCGGACTTCCTCGATGAAGCTCGCTGGGAGATGGAATTTATGCTCAAGATGCAAGTTCCTGCAAACTCTCCGCCCCAATTGTTCAACGGTTCATATATTGGTCAGTATCACACAGACAGATCATTTGCTGTTGCTAACTCATACCAGACATGTCAGGGCTTGTCCATCACAAGATGCACGATAACCAATGGACACCATTGCCAACACCCCCAAACCTTGATCCCAAGCGAAGAGAGCTTCATCGCCCATCTACAGCTGCAACTCTTAATATGGTAGCCACGGCAGCTATGAGCGCAAGACTCTGGGGTCTATTCGACGCCGACTTTGCTAAGAGATGCCTGGATGCTGCACGCGTAGGTTACGCTGCCGCCAAAGCTAATCCTGCTATCTACGCTCCAGGTACTGATTGGGACCTCGGAGGTGGTGCATACAGTGATGACGATGTGCGAGATGAGTTCTACTGGGCAGCTGCGGAGATGTACATCACAACCTCTGAAGCTCAGTTCGAGAAGGATGTCATGTCTAACTACTACTACACTGCCAACGTATCGACTCTGTTCCCTGACGGTGGCTTTGGATGGTCGTCTATGCAGGCGATAGCACAGCTCAACCTTGCCGCTGTACCAAACAATATCACTGGAAGAAACGCAATAATCAAGTCTGTCATGACAGGCGCCGATCAGTATATCGCTATCCAGGAATCACAACCCACAGATGTCTACATAACCTCATACCCCTGGGGTAGCAACAGCAACCAGCTCAACTGCATCCAGGTAGTCGCCACCGCCTACGACATCTCCCGCAACACATCCTACCGTACCTCTGCCTTGTCAGGCATGGACTACATCTTCGGCCGCAACGCAATCTCTCAATCCTACGTCCACGGCTATGGCACCAAGACATCGAGCAACATGCATTCTCGTCTTTATGCTGCTGAGCTCAGTCGTCTGATTGTCCAGGATCCTATTGTTCCGCCGCCACCAAAGGGAGCTATGGCTGGTGGTGCTAACGAGAGTCCTGCGGATCCACCTGCTGATGATGTGTTGAAGGGTTGTGTGGGTCAGTTTTGCTATGTGGATGATGTGAATAGTTATAGCACTAATGAGGTGGCTATTAATTGGGGTAGTGCGTTGGCTTGGGTGGCTAGTTGGGCAAGTAATCATTAGGTCATGAGAGACTCATCCTTTGTTTGGTCGTGGGTGCTTCTGTTCTAGCTCGTATGCAAGCTGCTCTTTGAATAGTGGAGTTGTATCACAGTTGCCTCAATTGCAACTCAAGGCAACATCAGCCAGCACCAACGCACTCACAGTGCCGGAACTCTTTGTGCAAAATCATCTGATGCAGGAGTCTGGCACCTCTTTCGCTGATCGGGTCACTCTCGCCTTAGTATTCAGCAGCGGACACGAGGGCCAGGGATTCTGTTGTCGGATCGCATCAAGGTCTTACAGACAGCCATTCCGCCAATCAGGTCGTTCTCGCCTTGAGCTCAATACTGTGCCTTCTTCTAAGCGTGTGATGCACGTTTTCCGTCGTGCAAGTCGACGGATTGGTAGTTGATACTATCGCAAAGGTAGGCATGGTTGCTCGAGATTGCATTGTTCGTCTGCATAAAGGTTTAGAGACCGCCTTTTGTCGACCGGGTCACTTTCGACGGCATCTTTATATCGTCGCTTAGTTTGAACGCATGGAGCTCGTTGTACATCGTGCAAGCCGACGGACTGCTAAGCAATGGATCTTCAACGTTGATAAAGATGCTTGTACATCGTGCAAGCCGATAGACTAGTGGTTACTGGGTCGCAAGGCGGAATTGCATGCCAGGAGCTTCATTGTCGGTTTGCACGCAGGTTTGGCTAACCCGTCTCTCTTTCACCGGGTCACTTACGCCTAACATCCGTAATGCTGCTTCGTTTAAGCGTGTGTAGTACTTTATACCTCGTGCAAGCCGACGGACTGCTAGTTCATAAGCTTCCCGCATTGTAGGAGATGCTTATACATCGTGCAAGCCGACGGATTGCTGGTCGAAGATCTTGTAGGAAGACGAAAGATGCTGGATAATCATTGTCGGTCTGCAAAAGGGTTAAGACTACACTCCGTCGCTTACGAAGGACGACTAGAGCATCTAAGGCGACTGGCGAAAGGGGTGTCGCCTTCACCCATTGTGATTGATCTTTGACCGACGACGGTGCCAGCAGTGTGAGTGGGGTAGTGCTGACTGGTGCTGGATGAGGTTGCCGCTGCGGCTGTGATGATTAGGCTCAACTGCAGAAAGAGCATATTATATACAAGATCATACTCCCCATTGATATGGAAGTTTGGAGGTGCTTGAGAGCTGAAGCTTTCCTGTTGGTAATGATGTACGCTTCCGAAACCCGATGTAGATGAGCTGGTGACCGTTGCCAACGAAAGTCACCTTCGTCCTTCGATGAGGGGTTCCGAACTCCTTATCGCCCCTGACTACGTGTTCGAAGGAAATTCAAGAATGATCGCACCACTGTCAGAGCGGTATTGAGATATCTAAACCCTTCCCCTCAAACGTGGTGGACGGACTTGCGACTTGTATGGCATTCACATGTTGAAGATTGCGAGAGCAGGGTCACAGAGGTCCGAGCTCAACACATAACGCGACTAAAGAACGGGAACAAATGTTCAACTAATCACACAACACACACAAGATGCAGTCAATCACAGCAAGAAGTCGACCAGTACTAAGGAGCGCTCAGCTCTGTCTTCGCTACCGCTATGCGACCGACGCACCTTCATCGGCACCGCCGCTACTTCTCAAACTCCGCTCCGACCTGAAGACGGCCATGAAGGCCAAAGACACCAATCGCCTCAACGTATTGCGCGGTCTGCTGGCCGAAGTCACCAATGCCGCAAAGACAGCACAGCCTCTCGACTCAGACATGAAGCTCTTGGG
>Ga0268251_10000199_pt1 | contig 22188 bp, 26 predicted proteins | sample AgamicAsMae_FD_200527 | JGI IMG/M metagenome (GOLD analysis project Ga0268251, IMG submission 200527) | Agave microbial communities from Guanajuato, Mexico - As.Ma.e (v2) (version 2) | ecosystem: Host-associated > Plants > Phyllosphere > Phylloplane/Leaf | place: Guanajuato, Mexico | collected...
TCCTCGAACAAGCCGACGCTCGCGGAGACAACGACTTTGAAGACGACGACGAGGAGCGTATGGACTGGGGCTCCAACCCTCTAGGAGCTAGCACCACAATCGCAAAGGCAGCACAGAACGACGACGATGAATCGGACGACGAAGATGGCCCGACGTTCGGCAATGTCGACCTGAATGCACCCGAAGGTTTCAGCGACAACGAGGAGGAAGTTGAAGAAGGAGAGATGGACGGCATGGGCTCGCTCTCAAACACAAACGAAGTCAAATACGCCGACTTCTTCGCCCCTCCTGCCAAAAAGGTCCGAAAGAACAAGAAGGGCCGCCCGAACCCTCACAACTTCCCTGCCAAACAAGCCTCCCCAAGTGGCGCCGACGAACCCGCAGAGAACGAGGAAGAGATGGAGCGTACTATGGAGAAGGTTCACCGTGACCTGTTCGATGATGTGACCGACGACGAGGAGGATGAGGAGAACCTTGACCCAGCCGATCCTCGTTCTCGTCGTTCAGCACACGAGCGTCGCCAGGCTGCTCTCACCGAGGAGATCCGACGCCTGGAAGCTGCCAACGTCGCAAAGAGAGACTGGACCTTGTCTGGTGAAGCTCGTGCTGCCGATCGTCCCATCAACTCATTGCTCGAAGAGGATCTCGAGTTTGAACGCGTCGGAAAGCCCGTGCCAGTCATCACCGCCGAGATCAGTGAGAGTCTGGAAGAGCTTATCAAGCGTCGCATCTTGGCCGAGGACTTCCAAGACATCATTCGTCGCCGTCCTGACGACCTGGCTACCGGTAACTCAAGCAGACGCGGGCGTCTCGACTTTGAGCTTGACGACAGTAAGAGCAAGAAGTCTCTTGCTGAAATGTACGAGGAGGAGCACCTCAAGGCTACTGATCCCAACTACGTTGATGCAAAGGACGAGAAGACACAAAAGGAGCAGCAGGAAATCGACGCTCTATGGCGCGATATTAGCAACAAGCTCGACAGTCTCAGTTCCTGGCACTTCAAGCCCAAGGGCCCCGCTACACAACTCGACATCCGTGTCGACGCACCCGTCGTACGTCTCGAGGATGCTCGTCCCACTGCTGGTGCAGAAGCCGCTGCTGCCTCACAACTTGCACCACAGGAGATCTACAAGGCAGGTGAGGCGGCCGAGAAGGCAGAGGCCGAGCTTGCCACCCGCGGTGGCCTGGTCGTCAACCGCGAGGAAATGAGCAGAGAAGACCGCAAGCGTCGCCGCAATCGCGAAAAGGAACGCCAAAAGAAGTCGTTGGCCAACGTCGATCCTTCCAAGAAGGAGAGCAAGAAGACAAAGGAGAGAAAGGGTATCATCAGCGATCTCAAGAAGGGTGGCGTCAAGGTCATTGGCAACAAGGGACAGATCACAGATGTCTCGGGTGCTGCTGTCAAGGATGCCAAAGCTCCTTCTGCTGGTGGTTCTTACAAGTTGTAAGATGCATTTTGTTGTACAGCATCCATTCTTGTTCTTGTTTATCATTGCTCAATACCATATTTCTTTTTTTTTCTTCCATCATCTGTTATTTATACTCCGAGTATAACACCTGCAAACTCATCTGAGTGTCTGCTACGTGCTAGAGTCTGTGACTCTCATCCTCTCGTGCAGAAGAGTATCAACGCTATCCTTAGGCACAAATAACTCCCAGACCAAAGATGAGTCCAGAGGAAGATGAATCCAGAGAAAGCTTATAATACATCGCTTGTCGGTGGACACTCTGTCGCTTCTTGCAATCATTGTCCAATACCACAGCTACGTGAGCGGGTTCGCCGCAGGAGACAGGGCTGCTGACCCAGTCTATCCAGCAATTCCTCGACCAATGCTGTCTGTAGGCCTGTCCAAGTCGACAAGCTGTCGACCGGCCTATTCCAGTCGTATGGGATTCCGCAAGCTGCCACATGCAGATCGACATCTGCAAAAAGGAAGGTCCTCTGCGTAGGAATCGAACTCCGGTTTCCGGTCGCCGTCTACCTGCGAAATGAATGTCTCCAGGACTCGTCTCAGACCGGAACTTTCTAACCCATGTTGCTCTAGTCTTAAGTTCCCGAGCATCTCCTGCCACGACCACCGCACGTGATTGCGATATGCTTGCATGTCGCGATAGTGGGCGACTTTTTTCTGATGCATCGCGCCTTTTTTGTGGTTAAGTTCTCGATTTGCTTCCTGCAGGCGCAACCGATAGTGTTCAGCCATTTCCTTTAGCTTCAACATATTCTCTCTTGTCGTTCGCTGCTTTGTCTCCATGTCTGTGATTAGCCGCTGTCGATAATCCCGTGTCTCCCGCCCGACCTCATCTAGACGTTGATCGAATCTTGCTCTGTCACTCCGATGAGATAACCTTCTTCCCATCAACTCAGCCCGTAACTCTTTGACCAAAGAGCTCTCTGTGACGAGAGAGTGGTTGTCATGGATTTGTGCGTTCAAGCTGTTCGCTATCTTCTGTTGCTCGAGGTATTTGTTCTTGTATGATTCTTTTTCGGCTTTGAGCGTTGCTATCTCTTTGCTCATATGGTCGAATATGATTTTCATGGGTTTGATGTCGAATTCTACGTGCTCTGGGATTCTCTCTGGGGCAAGACTGGATGGTTTGGTCTGAGGAAGCGATTTTCTCAACAGTGGACTTGGAGAGTCCTCTGAGGATCCATCGGAGAAGTCATCGAGAGACTCCTCTGGGGATTCATATGAGGAGTCATCAGACATAACTCGTTGTCTCTTCTGCTTGCTTTCATGTTCATCATGGTCTGCATCTGCACTCGTCAGTTCTCAGAAACAAGGAACGATGTACGACACGCACATGCACAGGTCTCCGATGTTCTCTTCTTGGTGGTAGTCATCCTGATCAGAGTCAAATGAAATGTTGAATAGTAGGTCTAAAATGCTTACATACAGCCGCAACACGACAGAATGATAGTCGACAAGCACATTTTGGATATCGTGAAGTTACGCGTGGACGTGTAGATTAAAAAGATGGCCACTGCTCAGAATTAGCGTGGGTCTCGATATTGGACCTTTCACCTTCGACATCTGCCGAATTCGATTGTGTTATCGCCATGATATTGTATATGGACTAGAACTTATTCTCGTGTTCAGCGAAAGACAGGAGGGGTTGAGATGGTAATGGAAGGAAGGAAGGAGGTTGCACTTATCTTATCAATCAACCTCATCTCTATGCCAAGCCTTCTGCACGGCGACGACTTCTCCTTCCAGTCCGTCTGCGGGACTTGTGTAACCAACTTGTTATCTTCTGTCATTGATTCGATACACAAGGGACTCTTCTCACCGACGTCTGTTACAAGATACGGCGATATGTCTGCTGCGTTGAATGTCATCAAACCTATCTCTAGCATGCAGTAGCGTCGATCACCAACCACCCATAAATTAGTCAGTATGGGTCGAGCATGAGGTCGGATATGCCGCAGCACGCATGTATATCCTCTTAATCCCCTCGCGCCTCTCCCATCACAGTTCAAACCACTCGTTCCTCAACTTCCAATCGCAAACATCATATTCATCCCAGATCATTGAGCAAACGCCATAGTCAACGCCTCTGATGCGCGAGCTTGAAGATCGAGCAATCGTACGATCAACAGTCAAGAGAATATATCCCCTTTCCCCTAACTGGAGTGCCCGAACCTGCGGACTAGGCAACAACCTCTATGGACGCCAGGACTATCATGCCAGAGCAGTCTCTACAGCGACAAATTGCGCTCAACGAGGATCTGGAATTGACACATCGGGAGAAGAACCATCTGCTGGCAGATTGTCAAGACCTCAAAAAATATCTCAAAGCGACTATGCAGAGAGTCGATGGGAACTTCGACGACCTATCCATATTACAGGAGGATGCCGAGCAATGGTTGAGTGAGGTCTTGGTTTCTACGGCAAGATGCCAGGAATTACTCGCCAGGCTTGAAGCCGATAGACTGAGGATCGAAGTCGCACAAGAGACCATCAGAAAAGAAGTCCTCGCAAGGTTGATCGACGCTGAACGAAACATGACAAGAGATCTGGAATACGATATCACCGAAGCTCTTGAGATTATGATCGACATGCGAGACGGGATTGAAAATCTCAAAGCTGAGCTTGCGGCAATCGAGAAAATCAAGCGCCTCGTCCAGCTGTGCGAGCATCACAAGCTCGAAGAGTCTCGTCCCAACAACGACCGCCGCCTGGAATTGGATGTTTTAGAAGCTGAACAAACACTCGCTGGTATGGGTCTAAAACTGCACAGGTGCAACGAAACGATCGCAGAGTTTCTCCGCACAACTACCACCGACATGTCAGTATTATTCCAAGCGGTGGGCATCAATAGATCCTAGACAGCCTGGCGAAGGGTATGTAGGATCGGATGAGATTCTGATCGAAGACGTATAACGCTATCTTGACTTTTGGTCATGGATAGACATACCTCTCCAACCCCATGATTTGTGATGTTGACAAAGAAAGTTGGAATACCATGGTTTCTGCAAAGAGAACCATTGCATTCATGCCTCCATGATCTCTTGTGAAATGGGTTTTTGATAACTTCTTCCACCAGACACGTCCGATCATATCAGCTGCTTTGACAACCACTGACCCAAAATACAGCCAAAGCTTCGCTCACGGTCAACATCTGACTGCAGAAAGGTCGATTACTTTTGTGAACTTCAACCACACTAGCTGCTGATTCCAGATCTGTAGTCTATGATTCTGTCTGCGAACATGATCTTGAGAGCAGTAAATCTCCGTACATGTTTTAGGGATACGAATATGTGTACACAAAATTCATGTCATAAGATTAATAGATACGACCAAAATGATCAGTTCGAGTACTCGTCAATAACGCTGACAGGTTTGACGAACTTGCCCAGAGGTTTGTACTCAAGATCTGTCAGTCCAAATGCCGCAGGCCCTCCGATCTCAATAGCTCGTGGTGTCGACGTCCACTTATCACTGGCGGTAATACCAATGACAGTAACCAACAAACCATACCGATATTCAGGGGTACCGATCGCTTCGCCAGACTGTGCATCAATCACAGAGATCAGATCTGGCACTATAGCCAGCACCTCTTCACTGCCATCATCTTTGGCCTTGAACGCGGCGATGTTTTCATTCTTGAAGGGAATCTTCACGCGACCTTTAAATTCTGCCGAGGGCCCAGACTCATTGGCTTCTATGATGACTTCGCCATAGACGTGGCCGTTACGCAATGTGCGGTCTACGCCGATAATTTTGCCTTTGAAGATGACTTTAGCGGCCTCGGGGCCACCAACTTCATCAATGATGCTTTCGGCCACGGTATCGATGCGATTACTTTGGCGAGCTGCTGCAACTGCTCGACCAATACGCCATGCGAGGGAAACTGTGTGCTCGACGGCCCAGCGTTTGGTTTCTGCTCCGGTGACCGGTCCTTCTGCGCAACCAACGTGAGAACCTGGACAATATCAGTATGGTCAGCTGCCGAGATAGTAATTGAATGAGACTCACCCATTTGAGAGAGCGCAGCCCTGATGATGCGCTCTACAGCCAGATCTGATACAGCGGTTGGCATGTACAACAGATTCCCGTTGCCGTCTGCTGTTGCAATGGGACAGAATACGCATGGACGTTCGTTAAAGACGACGGGTGTGGTTTGCCACTTCGTTGGATATGCCCTTCCCATCCAATCACCGTCTATCACTGGTGTCAGTAGAGGCGATTGGAGTAGATCTGCGATTGACTCACCAACTGTAGGCAAATTCATATTGGAACTTGCTCCCAGTATCATGCCTTGCAGCCCATTGCCACCACCGATCTCGAGGGCGATCATGGCGGTAGCTTGCCTGTCGCACATCTTGTACAGTCCACGCTGAGCATCCATCATTCTGCCTTAGTCAGAATCTTGGATTACAACAAAAGGCACCAACAAACTCACTCATCGCCAGGAAGCTTCTCGATACCGACTGTTGGGGAGCCTGCTCCGCCACCACAGCCAACTTGATCGTCGTCCTTCAGGTCATGAGGGTTGATAACTCTGATCACACCTCCCTCCCGCAAGATGCTTCTCATGCGAAGCATGTGCGAGTATGGACTTCCGCCTCCTCCAGTACCCAAGATGTAGCAACCAGTTGACATCCATTCGAGATCTGTTTCCGAGACATACCAGACTCGATCTATCACTTTCGGCTTGTAAGTTGCTATGTCAATAGGTTCAACCGCGACATGCCTCTTTGTGTCAACATCATGCCGCGGCTTGTTACCACTCTTCTCGTAAGCATCCATATCGTTCTCATCCGAGAGCTCTTCGTCTGTAGCTGCTTTCATCTCGTTGGCACGACTATAGTCAAACTCTCCAGCTGCTCTGATGATGAATCTGCTCTTGTTCGCGATGTACTACATCAATTTGTCAGCTTTGGGATTTGATACATCTCGGGCAGCACTTACTGGTAGTGGGAGTGTTTCGACCTCAATGATCTTCACCGAGTCCTCTGTCGCTCCAGATTCGACCGCTTTCTGTACCGCGTCCCTCGAAATTTCCTCCACCAAATCTGCAACACTCTTTGACTCGGTAGATTTGACGGTATCAATCACAGCACTGACTCTTGCAATTGCAGCTCCGATTGCGTTGGCTACTCCAGAGTATTCTGGCTTGATCACACGGCTTGCTCCGATCAATTCGTCGGGTGCTACAATCGCTCCACCGCCGACCAATAGCACAGGCAAGTCTTCCGGTGATGTCTTCATGGTGTCAACAACCTTCTCGAGCATCGTCTTCACAGTCGCTTTGAAAGATGAGATGCCACTTTGCGACAGGTGTTGCACCTTATTTCGGTCGCCAATGTCAATGTTCTTATCTCCGGCAATCGTATAGTCGGTGCTCGTGGGAATATTTCCACCGAAAACGAGAGCCTCTGTCTGGATCTTGTATCCTACGCTGTCGGGGCCAACTGTGGTTTTGTCATGGTTCTCTCGTACGACAGAACCACCTCCGAGGCCGATGCTCTTGACATCTGGACAGGAGAAGTTCATGCGAACGCCAGCAAACTCCGAGTAAGCTGCTGCTTGTCTAGGGAAGCCGTTAGCAAGTAGCAAGCCGACATCAGTCGTTGTCCCACCTGTACCGTGTGAGTATACTACTGATGAAACGCAGAGGAAGACTTACCAATGTCGACAACCATCATTGCTTCGTTTGTTCCGCCCTGGGCCAGGTAAGCGGCACCTCTCATACTGTTTGTTGGTCCACTAGAAAAGGTCCTGATAGGTAGTCGTGATGCCATCTCGCCACTCAGAATCGTTCCATCATTCTGGCTGAGGAACACGGGACATGTCAATCCCAGACGTTTGATAGGTTCTTGGAAGGAGCGAATGGTCTTCCTTGCGAAAGGCAAGATCGAAGCATTCAAGATGGCAGCATTCTCGCGTTCCAAAAATCCAAGATTCGCAACTTCTTTCGACAGTACAACATGGCATCCAGGCAGGATGTCGTTGATGATCTGTGCAGCTCTTTCTTCCTGACGATGGGTTGCATCGATTGGACTGAAGATTCCGATGACCACGATACTTGTAATGCCTTTCTGCTTGATTACGTTGCACTGGTTTTGGATCTCTTCGACATCTATGTCGGCGATCAGATTGCCATCGACTGCGACACGTCAGAAGGAGACAACACGATCAGCTGTGATTTTACCTTCGAGACCTCCCTTGACTAAGGCATGGTGACCAAGAATCAGATCTTTCATATCAGCTGGCCAGTCAATGCAAGGAAGAGCATGTTTGCTGAAAGGTCCACATAGTCGGATTACGGCTACTCGGGTAAGTCTTGCAGCATCTCTTTCTACCACTGCGTTGACGAAATGCTGGATCAATTCAGCGATTTTTCAACTCGTGTGGGATGATACACATACTGTCGTACCAATAGTCACTGAGGCGACGTCAGAGGGATTGATCTTGGCCTGCTCAAACATAGAAGTCAAGGCATCACTGATACCTGAGCTCGGATTTGTGGTCGTAGGTGCTTTGTGCCTATTATATAAGTCAGCACACGGCGTAGTATATCAACCATTTGTCGTCACCACTTACCATGCCACGATGCCTTTGCTAGTTTCTGATGCTTTTGTGGGATCCAAGATGACTCCATCGGTATTAGTACTGGGAGTTGGTCGGTTAGCCAAGATTCGAGGTTATCACGCTGCTCGACGTACCCGCCAACGTCAACACCAATTCTCAGTACTCTGTGCATCTTCTATAATCTCGTTAGATGTCGCGGAATATTGAACAGATACCAGTTGAACATTTGTGAGAGATGGTTGGGTTTGACCACAATGCATTGAGTTGATGCTCGGCGGAGGGGCCCCGATAGCGGCTCCTTCGCTTGGCAGCAGCGAGCGGCCAACACCTTCCATCAGAGAACGATGCTCGACATCAGTCGCAATTGCCGTTTTCAGTATCCCGAAGTAGCAGTGATGTTTGCGATGGTCGTACTTCCCCTCAACAGACTCGTTATCTGGCATGCTATTGGCTCCGCATTTGACTTCCCGGCGAAAGTCCACCGATAGGCAAGCTCATCAGATACCCTGTCTGTTGGCCTATCTAGATGATAGTGTGATTACCTCTCCACTACAATATGTACTGCTTACGATGGATGCAATACTGATATCTCACGCTCGTATATATCGTGCTTCTCCCTGAAAGACATGATCGGTCCTTTTAGAGAACTTCATTACGGACACTAATCATGGGTGGCTTACGACTGCGAACACTCAAGGAGAAGATACAGCTCCAAGGTGATGAAAACGAGCATGAGCAGGTTGACTCATGGTCCAACCGTGATCTTATCCCTCTACCACCCTCGAGACGGACTTGGGGCTGGTTCCACTACTTTGGATATTGGACACTCAACTCTTTGAATATTTCAAACTGGCAGACTCCGAACACCTTCTTATGTAAGATCTTGCGTCGTGTTACTGTGACAGTTGACTGAATTTGAACATTAGCTTATGGACTCTCGGTGGGCCAGAGTATGATGGTGATTGTGGTTGGTAAGCTGCTGGTCACCTTCTTCTCTACACTCATTGCCTGGTGTGGACTTCGTTGGCATATCGGCTTTACCGTTCAGAACCGCTTTACCTGGGGTCTTCGCGGTAGCTATATCCCTTTGATGCAGAGGGTTCTTTTGAACTTCATCTGGTGTGCCATCCAGTGTAAGTAAGCCACTTCCACCTAAGGGCCCCATGAATACTGACGTTCTGTAGGTTGGAATGGTGGAAGACTAGTCGCAGTGTGTATCACAGCTATCTGGCCGTCCTTTGCCAAGATGCATAATACACTTCCTTCATCGATGCCCACCACGACCTACCAATTCATCGGGTTCGTGCTCTTCTGGATTTTCTCAGTTCCGTTCCTGTTCGTCCGTCCAGAAAGGTTCCGTTTGCCCTTCTTGGTCACATCCATCTATTGTGGTCTCGGCATGCTCAGTATGATGATTTGGTCTCTGTCTGTGGCGAAGGGTGTAGGCCCGCTTTGGACGACTGGACAGCACATTCCCGAGACCTCGTCCTGGAACCTTCATTGGCTTGAAATGAAGGGCATCAACCAGATTATCGGTGGCATTGCGGCTGGTATAACCAATGGCTCCGACTTCTCTCGATACGCACGAGCACCTAAGCACTACGTCCTAGGGACTGTTCTATCAGCATGGGTCACTGGCGTTCTTGTCAGCTTGGTCGGACTTGTGGTGACAGCAGCGTGCCAAAAGATCTACGGCGAAGTCTACTGGAACCCTCCGGACCTTCTCATGCGCATGATGGACAGCGGCGAGGGCTCTTCCAAAGCCAGAGCAGGTGTATTCTTTCTTGCTGCTGGATTTGCTCTGACTGGCATGTTCGAGAACGTGTGTGGAAATGCTGTCGCGGGAGGTATCGACCTTGCTGGCCTCTTTCCTCGCTACCTCGACATTCGCAGAGGCGCCATTCTGACCTTTGTGGCTGTTTGGGTGTGCCAGCCATGGCAACTTGTCAACAGAGCAGCTACTTTTGTCAGCGTTTTGAGCTCTTTCTCTGTCTTTTTGTCGCCAATCATGGGCGTCATGGTAGTTGACTTCTACCTTCTACGCAAAGGGAGAATACAGCTCAGCCATCTTTACAGGACCAGAGATACTGCGTACTGGTATACCAAGGGCGTGAATTGGCGCGCTATACCTGCATGGATCTGCGGATGGGCTCCCACGATTGGCGGCCTCGTGGTCACCGTGGGGGGTATATCGAACCCTCCTCGAAGCTTGGTCAAATTGTACTACATGGCGTTCCTGGTAGGATTCTTTGTGAGCGGCACAGTCTTTTATTTGCTCAACCTCGTCTTTCCATGCTTGGGGCTGGGTGAGCACGAGAAGGTGGATGTCTATGAGACTTTCACACCTCGCGAAGCTGCCAGCCTTGGAGTGGTGACAGCCAGTGAACCTCAGGTGCTGAATGGAGTTGAATCTGACCCAGTCGACAAGAAGATGGAATCCGGTAGGGTTGTCGAGAAATCTTTGTGAGACTGAGTAACATTGTCGAACGCGATATCTGATTTTAGATTGTCCAGCATGCACAATGACATGTGAGGTGACCACTGTCAAGAAGCTTTTGGGTGTTGAATCGATAAAACATGCGGGACGTTGACCCAAGAGTGCGTCAATGCGGTACTAGTCAGCAATCGTGCTTTGCCGAAATTTCCCAATGGTTCGTGACATGCGACCTGATGGCGAGTCGGGAGTTCCAAGCACGAGGGCGCTCATCGTATGCATATCTTTCCCTGTGGAGAAAGCGACTATCGATCTTGGAAGATTGGACATAACAGCTTGTGGAGACATACTCCGTACTCGTGGTTGAATTTGACGTGTGAAGCTTGCAACGAGGCTGGCTTCCCGCAAGCACATAACGAACCAAACTGCAGAAGAGTACAGCATTCGTGTGATGTGAACGAGTCTCAGAATGCACAAGCCATCTATAGCGGGTGAAAGAAACAGGGAAGCCAAATTGTTTCCAGAAGCAATCACGTTCTATGCGGCAGAGACAAGTGACTTGCCAGCGAAGGTGGTGGTCTCGGACACACGTGGTTGGACCCACGTTGCCGCCCGCCGAGCAAAGAGAGTTACGGACGTACAGGGAGTGGCCGCGACTATTGGCTTCTGGAAGCGCCATCTCGCAGCTCGGCAGCGAGCAATTTCTTCGATAGAACAAAGAGTGACGGTGATGGCGGCGCGTCAAAGGTGAATTGCAGCTGAAAAGTACTCGAGGGATGATGTCAGCAGCTCTGGGAAGAAGCAAGTAGATGGCGATAAGGGGTGACACGTGTCTAGACAAAACAGCTAGAAGACTGAGAGAATTACAGCAATATGGCCTTTATCTCTGGAAGCGACGAGTGGACACAGCACAGACATGATGCAACATAGAGTGGCACAGGGAGAGATGGCCAGGTAAAATTGCTTGAGTGTCAAAAGGGAAGCGGGCAAGATTCCGTTTAGATTGGCGAAGGGAGTTTTTGGCTAGGGCGGTTCTAGAGGCATTAGAAGACAGTTGGGGTGGGCGGACCGCGGTTGTCCCGCCGGCAGAGAGAGGCCCCCAAATGGGTTTGTCTGACTCGGGACAGAAGATGCGGGACTCTCGTTGGCAGCAGGGATTGAATGCAGACTTTGCAAAGTGACAGCCGGGATGCTTGAGATGTATCCAGTGGCTGATGAAAGCGAGCAAAGGGATTGATTAGCAGAATGTATAGTGGAAGCGAGTTGTTGACAAGACGCAAATAACGATTGGCATTCTACTGTGGGCAGCCAATCACAAGGCGAATGGAGAGGCAAAGGGAGAGAGGGCTCTTGCCTTCTCCAGCTTTATTGACTTGGGCCTCTTGTTGACCCTGACTCGTCACGTAGCATTTTATTATCGAGAGAGTGCACCATCGGTCGCTCGTCGTTCTCTGAAAGGCCCGTTCGCGCTCAAATCGAATTGCGGCTTCTCGTCGCCGTGCAGTCCGAGCCCCCGTCGTGTGTCTCTCGCTGGTCCATCTCTTAAGCCTGCTGCTTGTTCACCGTGCTTGACCCTGCCTCCTGGTCGTCTTTGTCTTGGCCACCGCCCTGTGTCTTCGCTCCTCAGATCGCCCGTAGCCATCCTGCATCTCTCAACCCACGCACTCTTCAGCCCTCTGTCACTCTGCAAGTCGGCATTCAGTTTACGTGCATCGCCCGTTGAAGTGCCGCTGCCCGTTTCGCTCTACCCTCATCCGCTCTTGCCCAGCATACGCAGCAGCAGTGCTAGATCTCTAGCCTCACGCCTCTCCACCCGATCCAGCCAATCCAGCCTTCTCCGCACCCGACGTCGAAACATCACCACTCTCTCCCACTCGACCAACAACCTTAGCCGACTCTCTCTTCTCGTCCCATATACCAATCGCCTTCCCTGTCTTCTGCTTCTATCGCCGCAATGGCTTCAAAGGTTGGTGCCGACCATGCTTCCTTATCGTCGCGACAGCGCGTGCTCACTCCTGTCGCCAGTTCCTTCGCGAGTACAAGCTCGTAGTAGTCGGTGGTGGTGGTGTCGGAAAGTCGTGTTTGACCATTCAACTCATTCAAAGCCATTTCGTTGACGAGTACGATCCGACAATTGAAGGTTCGTGTCCAACGCCGCTCCCAATCCCTATGATCTCTGTTCTGACCGCGCCTTCTCCGCACAGATTCATACCGCAAGCAGTGTGTCATTGACGACGAGGTCGCCCTTCTCGATGTGCTCGACACGGCAGGACAGGAAGAATACTCGGCCATGAGAGAGCAATACATGCGCACCGGCGAAGGTTTCCTTCTCGTCTACTCCATCACCTCGCAACAATCCTTTGAAGAGATCAAGACGTTCCAACAACAAATATTGCGCGTCAAGGACAAGGACTACTTCCCCATGATCGTCGTCGGAAACAAGTGCGATCTGGACGGTGAGAGAGAAGTGTCGGTCGAAGGTACGCGCCTACCCCTCTCCCTTGTGTTTATTTGTTCTGGCCGTTTGACTGACACCCCCTGCAGAGGGCAAGGAGCTCGCTCGTAGCTTCGGATGCAAATTCATCGAGACATCGGCCAAGTCTCGTATTAACGTTGAGAACGCCTTCTACGACATTGTCCGCGAGATCCGCAAATACAACCGCGACATCACCGGCGGCGCACCCGGCGCAAGAGCAAATGGCGGTCCTGCCGAGAAGATGAACATGGACGAGGGCGACTCAGATGGCGGCTGCTGCAAGTGCACCGTCATGTAAAAGCACACCACTCCCACGCCACGCCGCACGTCCGCCCTTTGCTATACCACTTTTTGGTGCCTGGAGCTTCTAACCTTCCCTTCTTGATCTGACTTTTTAGAGCCTTGGGTTGTCTCTTGTTCTTCTTTTCTGTTTACTCGTTCGATTCCCCCTAGCACAATCCCCCATGTCTCTTTTTCTCTACTTTCTTTTTCTTTTATACCAACTTATCAACCTTAGAGCGGCGACAGAAGTCAGTCCTCTGCTCGGCACGTATCCACAGGCTCGTCGCGGAGGACGAAGCCGCGCAAAAGGTCTACAAGAGGCGGCAACGATGATGACAGCAAAAGTGGAGGACAGAAGAAAAAGCACAACAACAAATGAATGGACGACAGCACGCCGTCTACTTTTCCGCATCACTTTCTAGTGTTTCTGTTTCTCCCACTCGCCCCCTTGAATGCACATGGTGGTCGGCCAGGCTCTCACCGGAGCCAGGTGCTGCACTGGCGCCCGTCCCCGCTGTGCTCATGTGGTCTGGTTTACCTCTGTTGTACTTTTCAAATGTTTTGTTTTCCTCTTTTCGAACAGCATGTGTATCGGTGGTCACAGATGTGTCTGCGCGATGGGACAAACAACAGGCGTTCACCAGGCGCGAATCGACGCTCTTAGATGTAATCTCAAATGTTTTTTCTTTATACCAAAGACTTCTAAGCATCATGCATGTGGAGAAACCGAAATCTAGATTTTGGCCGATCGACCAACGGCGCTACTCCATCAAGGTATACGATCGTCGTCTTGCAGATACCCATCTTTTCCGCGGAGCTCTTTATGGATATGATTGAGCACATGTGTCAGGTATGCATGACTTGTTACTCTTCTCCTCTCAGCTGATCTTCAATCTCTTCTAGCTCTTCGACGCTGTCGATCTCGATGATGCGACCGACTTCCGCTTGGTTGCGCATGAGTTCCTTTGCTCCGGCGTATACCATTTTGAGCTCGCTGTTGCAGGTGACGGGGAGGTAGTAGAGCATGACGTAGGGTACGGATAGACGACCGGAAGCCTGTGTTGAGTCCTCGTTGTCAGTGATGCTCCTCTTGTCTGCAACATAGGCAAAAAGCTAAGGGAGGGGGGAACAGTCATACCATTGTCAAGGGGTAGCTCAGCAAGATGAATCTGGGCGAGTGGTCGGGTAACTCTTCGCCCAGGAGACTCAGATCGGTGTATGTTTCATCGTCTGCCTTTGAGATTTCCAAGGTCTTTTTGTCGATTTGGTCTTTTCCTTGACAAATGTTTGTTTTAGCCATGTATCCTCTCTTCAATGTTATCCCCTCATCGCTCCTTCTTGTGCTTGGTTGGGTCTTCGCTTCTCTAGGTGTAGGTGTTGCTGCCTCCCAAGCTTTTTGCTGTATCCTTCTCTTTCTTCCTGACAGGGAGTCCAGGCGTGTCGGGCTGATGTTGTTTGGGAAATGTGCTGCTTACAGATGACGGCTTGCGGGTCCTTTGCCCTCGAGGTCCCTAGACGGAACTTGCGAAGTGCGGTTTTGGTTTCGGGGCTAAAGGTGTAGAGACGTGCTTCGGATGCCTTGAGATTCTGATTGTTAGCTGTGCGTCCACCTCGAGGATATCTGGGGTACGATGTATATATACCATGTTTGATGAATATGTTTGTGTGTAGAGGAAAGAGAGGTGTTTTGATGATCGTAGACCCTCCCGAGAGCTTTGGGGGTTGAGATGCCCCGCAATCGATTGACGTCGGTCTTGTTCGTTGCGGCTCCGATGTTCGTTGCTCAAGACCACGAGGTTTCGAGTATCTCAAACGCTGGTTGTCTGGCTTTTCCTGGAAGTCCTCTAGTAGTGTACTTTTCTATTGATCGTATTCATATCCGCCTCTCTCATCTGCTAGGTGTTTCCCTTTCGGACACGTTTGATCGGTGTAAACCACACGCTTCGTAGTCGTGATCGCGTGTTTTTGTTTTGAGCGTCACATCTCGAGCAGCAGATGGAGAAAGGGATTATCTAGAGCCCGAATAGACTCGGTTGTAGTTGGAGATACTATACAGTCATTCATCATCCAATTTTCAGTCACCAGGGAAGAGATACGACAGTACAAAACAGGAAGCAGGGTCACACCAACCTCAACAATGCCCGATCGTCACAACACGACTCAACCTTCGGCAATCGCTGCCCCGCAAACGATCAGTAATGACATCTTGAACTGCACCTTCCGCCAACAACACACGCGTGTTGGTTCACTCTTTTCCAATCACTGTTCTTGCTCGCAAAAGTCTTGTCACCAAGACTTTCACATGTTCTCACGCATCAATCAAGTGGCACGTCATCTCAGTCGTCCTTTACCAAACTACCTGCATCGTTCCGCAGCAGCTGCAACTTCACGACTCACGAGCAGTCCCGCAATCATGGCTGATGCAAACAACAAGCGTACTATCAACACGGCGGCGTGTTTGATCATCGGTGATGAGGTCTTGGGTGGAAAGGTTGGTCGATTTTTCTTCTTCTTCCACTCCAACAAACATCAATGCACATCAAAGAGATAGCCATTGAGATATCTTAAACATGATCATCGATCCTCTTCTTCAGCATCACGAAAGCGTTTTCAAAAACACAGGACGAACAACCAGAGCTAACCAATAACCTCAGACCGTCGACACCAACAGCGCCTACCTCGCCAAATTCTGCTTCTCGCTCGGCATAAACCTCAAACGCATCGAAGTAATCGGCGACGAGGAATCAGAAATCGTCGAAGCAGTCCGCCGCATGTCTTCCTCCTACGACTTTGTAGTCACCTCCGGCGGCATCGGTCCCACTCACGACGACATCACCTATCAAAGCATTGCGAACGCTTTCAACCTGCCTTTGGTGCTTCACGAGGATACCTTTTCTCGCATGAAGAAGTTGAGTAGACCTCATCCTGGTCAGCCCAATTTCAACTGGGAGACTCCAAGCCCGGCGCTGGAGGCAAAGAAGCGCATGGTGATTCTGCCTCATGATGAGAAGCTGCCTAGTGAGCAGCAAGTCATCTTCACTGCACCAGATCTCTGGGTGCCCGTGGCCGTGGTCAATGGAAACGTGCATATCCTACCTGGAGTCCCTAGACTGTTTGAGCGCATGCTCACTGGACTCAAGCCAAGTCTGCTGCCTAGATTGACCGATCCTGAAGGCAAAGGTGTTTATCGAATTATTATTTCGACGCCGCTGCCCGAGAGTGGTGTGGCTTCTTACTTGACTGAGTTGGCCAAGAAAGTTGAGCCTGAAGGTATCAAGGTTGGAAGGTAAGTGGTTCATCGACATTACTCGAGTGAGACGTGATACTAATCGGTATACGCAGCTACCCAAGATGGGGTAAAGCGAGAAACACAGTCACGCTTGTTGGCAGAAACAAGGAGTACATGGACAGCCTGGTCCCTGAGGTCGAGAAGGGTGTCCAGGGCAAGCGTGTCACCAAGGAAGGCGAAGACGATGTTGACGGCGAGTCTGACAAGGACACTTGAGCTTCGGTTCACAGTTGCTCCATGTAAACAAGTACATAAACGCACGTATTGCTGACTTTCGCTATGCGTCCGTATAATGGCAGAAGTATCACAGTCTACAGATTTCTCAAGTGCTTCTTTGGTACATGATGATCATGTGTACGAAGAGTTCTTGACGTATCTGTCCGAACGAGTCGGCAGTCTCCAGGGGATCAAAGTACGTTGTTGTAAGATGTCACAAGTAGCATCACACGTTTTCATCATCGTTGTTATCAACTTCTACTGACCAGGCGCGCAAGCGCTTCGCTGTCCTGTTGTAATCGCCGGCTTGTACGGAGCCACCAACTTCACCATTTGCCTCGCCCAGAGAGAACCAGCATCGTATTCAGCCATGTTTCCCTTCTCGCTGCGACTCCAATCCTGCCTTTCCTTCGGCCGACTCTGAGCTAAAGTTTTGTATCGCAGTTCTCGCCATCGGCGTGTATGTGGTAATGACATTTGCCATTGTTTGCATCGGGTAGCACATAATTGCCGACATATGTCTTTTCCTTAGTTCCCAAGATCCTCACCAGATCAAGGAGTGCTTCATGTGACCAGTCGCCACCCTTTCCATGGGTGATGCACCGTTCTATATCGAGCTTGTAAGCTACCAAGTCGATGATGAACTTGCGCAGAAGTGAGCCAGGGAGAGTGTTATTGTAGATCAACTTTACGCAATGTGTGGGTATGACGCCAACTTTTCGGTTCTTCTCAAACAGCGTACTCATCGACTTGTTCTGCAGAGAGGGGACCAGATACTTGTCAGCGAAGAGCCAAGTCTTGACCAGTATATCCCAGCCGAGATCAGACTCAAGTTCATCACAGAGTTGACGTGTGTAGACGAACTGATTGAAGATGCTGAAGATATCCACTTGCTCGTCGGCAGTGATATGCTGCCTTTAGTAGCCTCGGAGAAAGAGCCGTTAAAGGCGCCACGGAAGTATTCAGAGTAGAAGACGAGCAAGTCTTTGTGAATGAGGAAAATCTTCTTCTCAGAACCAACTTCGACTGTGACAATAGTTTGGAAGCAATTTCTGTGCGGTTGTCAGCAATGTGTGTTGTGTGGTTGGAAGTAGAGACAAAGTTACCGTGGTGGGATTCTTGACGGGACAGACATGATCTTTGTCCTCGAGCCAGGCGGAGTTGTGGTAGGCTTGAGTGTTGACATCGAGATCGTGTTGTTGAGATCGTTGAGTGGAGTATAACAAGTCGTGGCGCTGATACCAGTTTGGACGAGATTGTTTAGTGTTGACAGAGGGAAAGAAAAGATTGCTTGGAGGGTGAAAGCCTCTATTGATGGGTAACTGTTCTGTGACAGGCTTGTGACGGTCTTGATCTGAGGTTTTTATGATGTTGCGATGGAGGAAGAGAGGTCAAAAGTCGGGTAGCCGCAGGCGCCGTCAAAGAAAAGATGTGGGGCCAGAGACACAATCAAGTGAAAGTTTTAGAATGTGGTGAAGGATCTTCCAAGACGATCGACAAGAGACCTGGCGTCTCAGTGACAGTTCGTCGGCGGAGTACGCTTTCAGTAGGATGACAGATCAGGAGAAGAAGACGGGAGCCATCGGTGGATGCACAATACTGTTCGCCGACAGCGAGTGAGGTTGATGGTCGGAGGAAAAGCAAGACAGTGTTGCGATGAAGAAGTGGAGGCTGACTGGAAAGTGGGCTTGCTGTTGTTCAGGTGCGGTTGACACACAAAGTGGAAGGCACGATGCTGTCTGCAAACTTCTTTCACGCGACGAGCCTAGAGACAAGCGTTGACGGAACGCAGATCTTGGCTCAGAGAAACATCGTTCACAAAAGACATGGAGAACAACGGAAATAGCAGTACCATTCAACTCAATTTCTTGTCTCCTCAATCAGGGCTTCTCCTCTTCGACAGTACCATTTATTGCCTTCAGAGACACCGCTCAGTATCGAGGTGATCCCGTATCCATAGCAATTGTCCTTTCTAAGAGCAGCTTTCACACCTCGAAGAACCCATTTCTTATGTCCATTCCTCCTTCCATGTATGATCTATCATGGAGCTTCGAGCCTTCGAACGACTGTGTGGTATTCGTGTAGGAGATTGTCTGCAGATGTAACTATGGAAGAAGGAACCAGGAAACAGCCGGTACTCACAGCATGTTCAACAGTGCTCGCCCTTGAGGTGGACGTGGTAATAGCCCTTCTCTCTCATAGGCATGGAGGGTCTTGAAGCTTTGTTTATCCAGCCGCGACTCATCTCAGCCATGACATCCAAGCAGGCTTGTTTGGGCCAATCATCCGACCAAGCAAGGCAACTCGACTCGACATTGCCGCAGTTCTTGTCACCAGGCATCATTGATCGGTAGACCATTATGTCGGTAAAAGCCTTATGAAGGGGCGAACCAGGAAGGGTGTCCGAGTATGCTAGGTTCAGCTCTTTGATGGGGATGTGGTTATCCTTCTCGACTTTATCAATGATAGCATCCATGACACTGTTCTGGAGGAGTGGAATTTGGTGTCCGTCGCCGAAGATCCAGAGTTTGATTAAAAGAGGCCATTCGGGATAGAACTTGGTTGACACGACCTCGTTCTTGGGAAGATTCTGAGTGTAAAGCCAGACTTGGAAAGCAATGTCAACCTCAGGAAACTCGATTCTGCGGTCCTTGGCTTCCTTGAAGGAGCCATTAAGAGCAGCACGAAAGAAGTCCGAGTAGAAGCATAGAAGACCCTTATGCAGAGTGTACTGTAACTTCAAAGTGCCGACAACGAGAGTAACCGACTCTCTGTACAGACCGCTGTCAATATGGTCAGTGAGCGCGTCAAGCAACCAGAACAGAATAGACATACGTGGAAAGAGCTTTGTTGGGTGTCGAGACTGCTCTGGTGACTGGGATAGTGGACTTGGGCTGAGCCGATGGAATAGTGACTCCACCTGAGATTGGCGCGTTGGGACTGCCGGCGTTGTTCGATGATTGAACACCAGGGGCACCGAAGACACTACCCGAGGTTCGGGGTGGGGGGATAAAGCCACTAGTTGATGTGGTAGTGGTTCTACTCGAAACTGGCGCATTGGGAACGGCGGCGGTGTTGGATGGAGAAGCAACAGGTAAGCCGAAGGTACTGATGAAACCGCCGTGGCCTCTAGGTGTTGGGGGCGGAGGACCGCCGGAGGAAGGCACACCGCTACCAGAAGGTAGAGACATGTTGAGTAACTGTGGTGGGAGTCGTCGAGGTGTAAGAAAGGTTGAAGAACTTGACGTGAAGCGGAGGATATGATGACTTTGAGTGATAGCATCAAGTCGCGGCGCCAACACGAATGAACGGAATCAAAAGTGAGCCGAGCGACCTCCTCAAGAAACAATCACTCCCTCCTCTTGTGCTGGGAGTCATTGCAGGACTGCACAATATCTATCAGAAGCTATAATGTACAGGGAGGATATCATCTCGGAACATCTCCGTTATATACTACCGTCGAAGAAGCGAACATATATTCTGATCGTTTTCATGCACACGTTCTCAGAGGTAGACGAACAGGACGTTGGAACACAGAAAGAGATGTCGTTTATCAAAGGCAAAAGTGATGAGAAATTCGATTTTCGCTTTCCGAGTAAGGGGTATTCCTGTCCGATAGCTTCGTTGACTGCCCTCGGAAACAACACTGGTTTCCAGCGTCATCTTGTATCATAACTACCAAATTGTCATGTCAAAGGCGACTTGCAAGTCTTGAAAGAGCCCTGTAGTGATTTCCTCCCTCCGTCCCAGTATGATTCTTGATTGAAGTGCCTTGGACGTATGTGTGGTTGTTCTGTAAAGTATCTGGTAAGCAGGGAGTAGATAGTCGGAGGATAACCAGTAAAGTACTCACGACTTGATCAACAGTGCTCGCCCTTGGTATGGACATGGTAATGGCATTTGTTCCTGTCGGGCATCTTGCGCTTAGGCAACTTGCGCTCCCAGGCATCGCTCATACAACAGGCAAAGTCGACAAAAGCCTCCTTACTCCAGCAGCATAGGTCGCTGTCCCGGAATATCGAGTCCTGGTCTAGGCGATGGCACATCCTGAAAACGCAACAATCTATGGCGAATCTTCGAAGAGGAGAATCTTTCATAGTTTCCTCGTAGGCAACCTTCACAACAATGGTATCGAACTTACTTATGTCGTGAAGCTTCTGTACCAAGGCGTCGATGGCAAGGTTCTGGAGGAGAGGGATCTGGTACCTGTCGCCAAAGGCCCAGAGGCGAGCGAGAATCTCGAACGAAGGGAATTCAGAAGACTTGGACGAGTCCTCGGAATCCTCGACATTGCGTAGTGATTGTGAATAGAGCCAGACTTGTAAGGTCTCGAAGATGTCGACTGTCGCGTCAGGTAACTCGATCTTGCCCTCATTTGCTTCCTTGAAAGATCCTTCGAAAGCGGCGCGGAAGAAGTCAGAGTAGAAGCACAACAGACCCTTGTGTAGCACAAAAGGCTGCTTAGAGGCACCGATTAGGACCGTGACAGTTTCCTTGTAGTGCTTTCTTGCGAGCGGTCAGAATCAGTGAACACGTCCGTATGTTGAGGATGCACGTACTTGGAAGGTCTCTTGTTTGGTGTGGAGACTGCTCTGACTGCCGGGCCACCTGTGTTTATTGAAGTTGACGAAGTCGACATGATGATGGACGGAAGAAGATGCGGCCGAAGGCAGGGGAACCGCACAAGACACCAGCGCGCCTGATTGTCTTGCGCGAAGAAAGTTAATGTAAATTGAGCGACAGGAGATAAAGTTTGAATTGCAGTTCTGATAAGTGAGACGCCGAATTGACAAGGTGTTGATTGTGAGAGGCCGAAGAAGTAATGTAATTTAATGTGAGTGAGCCTCTAGACGAAGTGAAAGTTCCATGCTCGTCGTGTACCAAACACTCAAAGCACGCGTTCGCAGAGCAACTCAAAGGTACCAAAAGACTAAGAAAAGCGATTGTAATGGATCACACTCCATACCCATAACATGAAACAAAGGGGTGTCCTCCATGCTTGTATAACAGAGACAAAAAGATGCCCGCCTTCAAGAACACCTCGCCATTACTAATTTGACAAACGAAAGGAGTGCATCCAACAAGAAGATGGAGATCAGGAAAGAATAAATTCATAAAAGTCATCCTTGCAACAGTCCCAATGCTATGCAGCCACGTAAAGCGATGCTGAAGTGATGCAAAGAAAAGTGGTCACTTCCCAACTTGAGCAAGACGCTGATTAACAGCTTCGACAAGTCTCGGATCCGGTCGCGATTTATGCGACTTATGAGATGGACGATCGCGACAATCGAGACAGCGCTCATGAGCACATTTGTCACAGGTTCGACTGTGACTTTGGAAAGGCGTGCTACATTCGTGACATGTGTAGCGGACTCGTTGGCGAGGTTTGCGGTATATGCGTTGAACGCCTGCTGGAGCTCTCAGGATGGGGTCTCTGATGGTGGAGATAGAG
>Ga0268251_10000203_pt1 | contig 21955 bp, 17 predicted proteins | sample AgamicAsMae_FD_200527 | JGI IMG/M metagenome (GOLD analysis project Ga0268251, IMG submission 200527) | Agave microbial communities from Guanajuato, Mexico - As.Ma.e (v2) (version 2) | ecosystem: Host-associated > Plants > Phyllosphere > Phylloplane/Leaf | place: Guanajuato, Mexico | collected...
TGCCAACACACTGGTCAAGGATATCATCAAAGACGCACCTGGAGTGAATCCTGCTGCTGTAATATCCGCTGGTGCCACACACGTCAGGGAAGTGGTGTCGGCGGCTCAGTTGCCAGGGGTATTGAGTGCATACAGCAATGCTGTGACAACTGCTTTCATTGTGCCTATAGCTACTAGTGGCCTCGCGTTTATCGTCAGTCTGTTCATCGAGTGGAAGAGCATCAAAGGTAAGAATATCATGGGAGGTGGAGCTGCTTGAATATCACTTACTCTGCAGCATAACTTGTACCACGGGGACCACTCAACTCGTTAATAAATTCTGTATATATTCCAAGAAAAGTCTTGTCTCTGCTAGCCCATGGATGCGGGTGAGGGTGGCACAGAACTCCCTTGACCTTGTCTACTCCTGCTTTCGCTTTGCCGCTCATGACCCAAGATGGCTGTTTCGATATCGGTACTATGATCTCGCACAGCACTCTCTTCCTCATCTAGCTGCGATCTGGTCCTCGCTTCAAGCTCAACCGCCTCTTCCGGCCCTTCTCCCAAGTCAGCAACAAACTTTGGCAGGTGCGTTCGCGTCGAAGCATGATATCCATATTTCTCCCTCGCCCAGGCATGGTATTGGGATAAACTCAGATTGTGTGCCACCCTCTCAGCATCCATCATTTTCAGAACTTTTTTTGTGGTTTCGGCCTTGTCGCCGCCTATTTTTACTATACGGCGTAGAGCGATGTCGATGATGCAGCGACGCTTGAGGTAGATGTTGTACTCTGGCATCTGGAACTGCCGCCACGAATTTCCGAATCTGTGGTTGATCTCTACGATGGATGGGAAGGTGGCATAGCCGTTGTAATTCAATTTCCCAGAGAACCATTCTGTCCAGAGTTTTTGTACTGAAGGTGTCGTTCGTGACAGTATGGGCGGAGGCGGTGGGTGAGGATGTTCCGGGTCCCACTTGTTTGTTCCAGGCGGGATGACTGGTTTATCTCGACGTTTCAGCTCGAAAATGTATTGATTGAGGGTAAACTGCATGTTTGTTCTTTCAGCATCCATTTCCTCGCATACAGCGAGCCAGATGTCGCCTGTGGCACCCGTGGAGTTGGGACAGCGAGCTTCGACGCGTGCTTGTATCTCGTCGATGACGGTGCGGCGCATGCTGTAGTAGACGCCTTCTTTGCTGTCTTTCCAGCGCCAGGCACTGCCGTATCTGTGGTCCAGTTCATTGATGGCGGGTTTTTCGGCAGAGCCGACGAAGAATTCGCGCCAGAGTTGCATTACGGATTCGGAACCTCGTTGCAGGCGGTATTGTGGAGCGTTTTCTGGATTCATGTCGGGTTTACCGTCTTGGGTTGGTTGGATGATTGGCGTGATGGTCGGAGTTTCTATCCGAGGGCGACGGGTCATGAATTGACCGCGACGGTTGACGGTCGGGGCTATTATTTGGGGACTGTCTGCAGCCTGGGCTGCTTCTTGGAAGAAGGTCTGCAATGGGTCTTCAGGACGAGAGGCGTCGTTTGTGTTTTGCTTGGGCGTGGCAGTAGGTGGAGCTTGTGTGCGTCCGTAGTACTGCTGTACTGCGGATTGATGGCGGTTTCCGAATTGGTACTGTTGGCTGGCTAGTTGTTGGACCATAGCGTCTCGTTGCTTCAGATTCGTTATGGCTGTGCTTTTCTTCCACTCGTTGTGCATTTCGTCCATACGCGACTCGAGTCTGGCGAGCTTCTGGCCCAGGACATCCAGCATACGCATAGCGGTGCCGTTCATGAGCTGTTGCATTTGAGCTTCGATGCGAGGGGCCAGAAGCTCGACGACTTTTTCGGCTATATCTTTTTCCTCTGCCTGTGTATCCTTTGCGATTGGATCCTCCTCTTTTGCAATGGGACTCTCGTCTCGTAGGCGCTTTGGTCGGGGTTCTATTATCTCTTCGTCGTCTTCGGTGTCGTCAAAATCGTCAAAGTCGTACAGGTCGTCCAAATCATCCAGGGTTCGCTTCATCAGCAGTATGGGCGGCATTGTAGCGGCTGGACCTCAGAAGGTCAGTCCGGTTGTCGCGCAAATGTTCAAATGGCCTCTACATGGCAGAGAGCAAGAGAGCTCGCGTCCCTCGGACGCGGTGTTGCCGGTGCGCGGGTCTGCCCCAGGCGGAGTGACTTTGAAGCACCGGCGAATCACAACCGACTTTCATTCTGTCACTTCCGAGACAGCACCCACCTCCTTCCACCCCCGTCATTCATCATCACAGACCAGCAATCAACTTTCACTACCTCATATTTATCATCGCATACCACTCTCTCTCGCTCCATTTGCTCGTGACCACATAATTGTCTCCCTCGCATCACCCACTAGCCACCCACCCACCTTCAATATGGCCGAGCAAGCAAAGTACTACGAGATGTATCGCAATGCGAGGTGAGCCTACTAACCAAACACACTTACCTTTATCCACCATCAAGCTAAATGCGAATTCCCATCATCCAGCATCGGCGGCACACTCGCAGATACCCTCGACGACTTGATCAGCAGTCGCCGCATCGAGCCCCAACTCGCCATCAAAATCATGACAAACTTCGACCAAGTCATCGCTCAAGTGCTCGGTGAAAAGGTCAAGGCCAGAATGAGTTTCAAGGGCCATCTCGACACCTATCGCTTCTGTGACGACGTCTGGACTTTTATCCTCAAGGACATCAAGTTCAAGCTCGACAATTCGCAGACTATCGAAGTCGATAAAGTCAGAATCGTCAGCTGTACGTTTGCATTATTCGTCCTTTCTTATCAACTTGTTGACGCTTTTCAAAAACACAGTGCTGAACGCAAACTCGCCACACAACAATGGAAAGAAGTAAACTCCTCTGGGCTGGCATAGGTTGCAGGCGTCACGGGAAGGCTTCTGGCTACGAAGGCATGATGGGCATCATTGGGACATGGTTTCACGGAGTACCAAGGCAGGGATATGGCAGTAATTGCAAATGCTCATTTTTGGATAAAACTCATCTTGCGGTTCCAGCGCAAAACGGTCTTGTTTTTGCATAAAAGGCAGAAAGACGCCCCAACGCCCCCATCTGCTTGCCTGCATGTGATGATGAAAGATATTGTAACAACAATGAGAAACAGGTACGGACTTCTGATCACCATCCTCATGACGGCTTTGATGCGCTATGCTGTGTTGCTCTCCCCGCCACCCTCAACCACCGATACAAATAATATGAGATACAAAACACAAAGCTGAAGACTGCTCAGCTTCCACGGAAAGCATCGAAACGCTTGTACGTGTAGCCGATGAAGGGCAAGCTCATACTGGCTTCCTCTCCGCCCATGGCCTCGTTCTGAGCACGCAGAGCAGCGCTGTTGTCCGTCTGCGGAATCTCGTCGATGGGGAAGTTCTGTGTGTCGATTGCTGACGAAAGCTTGGGCTCGAAAGGAGCGCGGATACGACGAAGTTGGTCCCAGACAACGCCATGGAAGAAGGGATGCTGCTTGATCTCGGTGCCACCTCCAAGGCGACCCAGGCGGTTATCGGCATCACAGATCAAACTGTCCAAGTCAGCAAAAATGTACAGACACGTGGACGACAAATAAACTTACCTGCGGATGAAGTGCTCCGCCTGAGGGCCAATCTGTTGGTCAGGAGGGAAGTGCAAGTTTCTAGGCCAGTCGACAATCTTGCGGTAGGTATCGTGGGGTTCCTCTGCGCAGAATGGAGGCCATCCGATCAGACATTCGAACATGATGGTGCCGACACTCCACCAATCGCAGCGGTAGTCGTAGCCCTTGCCACTGAAAATCTCGGGAGCGATGTAATCGGGAGTACCAACGGTCGAGTATGCGAGCTGACGGCGGGACTTGCGCCAGGTGTTGACTTGATGACGGTTGCTGACAGTCAACTGAATCTGGTCGAGTGAAACTGACTGGCGGTTGGCGGCGGTTGCACGTGAGCGAGCATTCGACATGAGCTGTTGGTAGTATGAGGCGTTGTGCTCCTTGTGGAAGCCTGTCGAGAGACCGAAATCGGTGAGCTTGATGTGGCCACCTCTGTCGAGCAGGATGTTGTCAGGCTTGATATCACTGGGGTACTGTCAGCTAGGAGGTTCGTAGTGGCCGGGCAGCGAGACTTGCCGATGGATGAAGCCCAGCTTGTGCACAGCTTCCAGAGCCAGTGTGATCTCGGCCATGTAGAACCGAGTGATGTCTTCCGAGAAGATTTCGTACTTGATCAGCATGGTCATGAGATCACCACCTGGCAAGAACTCCATGAGCATGTAGAGGAAGGTCGAGTCCTGGAATGACGTGTGCAGCTTGACGAGCCAAGGACTATCGGCATTGGCAAGAATGTCGCGTTCAGCACGCACGTGGGCGAGCTGATCTTTCTTGAACTGTGGTGATAGTATCAGTCATGATTCTCTGCTTGGATTTGTTTCGACATACCATCTCGGCCTTGACGAGCGACTTGAGGGCATAGATCTTGCCATCGTGCTTGCGCTGCACGAGCTTGACTTCACCAAAGGCTCCCTTGCCGATGATCTTGATTGTTGAATAGTTCTGAGGCCTCTCGCTGGTACGAAGGAAACGGAGGAAGTTTGCTTCGGAGCGACGCATGCTAGTCGTCTTCTGCTGTTTGCGCGAGTCTGATACTGTGGCATCCTTCATGATCGTTTCGAGCTCTTGGGCACTGCAGGACGGGTCAGCTGTGGGACTAGACAGAGTCTTGAGGGGATAGGATCGTACCGTGCGTTGCGATCGCGAGCTCGCTCCACGCTATCACGGAAGAAGGTGCTGACCAGCTCCGTCTGTAGCTTTGCACGGTTACCAATGGTTGTCGAGAAGCGCTCTGGGTTCTTCGGCGGCGGCTCTTCATCCGACAAAGATGGTCCCGAGTAGTGTTGTTGTTGCTGTTGGTGGGTCGAGTTGGCGGTACGCGGACGGTTTGGGTTGGGGTTGGGTGAAACTTGACGAGCATAAGGGCTCTGGGCGCGAGGTGTGCCACCGAGGTTCTGGTTGGAGAACTGGTGCACCAGACCGTTTGTAGCGGCATCGTGGTATTGCTGCTGCTGCTGTTGTTGTGGTGGGGGTGGTTGTTGGAGCTGTTGCTGTTGTGCTTGCTGAGGCTGAGGTCTGTAGCCCTGCTGTGCGTGCAGGTTGGCCTGTTGCTGCTGGACGGCCGAGGTATAGGGGTTGTTTGCGAAATAGCCTTGGTTGGTGAAGCCGCTGTTCATACCAGGCTGGGCGGTACCCCAGACTTCTTGCTGTCCCTGAGGATTGGGAAAGGGTTGCGGGAAGGTCGAAGGGGTGGTGGGATAGGCACGGCCCTGCTCAGCGCCGCCGAAGTTCTGAGCGCCTTGGAATCCGAAGTTGAGTTGCAGTCGGTTGGACTGCTGCTGGTTGTTGGGGTTCATGCTTGCTGCTATCGACACGGCGATGTTAGTCTTGACCGAAAGGCTGAGGGGTGTATCGAGCTAGGAGAGACGCACTGTCGACTGCGCAATGGCAGATGACCCTTGGATGTGTGCAGCGAGCAGCAGAGGGTTCGGTCGGTACACGAGAGTCGTTAGGAGAAGTTGGCTAGCAAAGACAACGTCGGAAGGTGCAGCGAGGGCAGTAGAGGATGGAGGGGAAGCTGCGAAAGAAAGTCCGAGTCGGTGTGCTACCTAGATGAAAGCACGTACGCAAAACTGCCGGGGCCGGTCGATTGGCTCAGTTGCAAACACAGCCTCGTAACTGCACACTGCGTCAAGACGAATGCCAGTCGATTGGGAGTTGGGAAAAGCTGGCCGATTCCTAGACAGCACGAGGCCGCCGCCCCCTTGCTGCCGCGCTAGAGAGTCTGGGGATGCTTTCTGAAACACCACAGCCTATTCTCCCCTATCGACACGACCACCACGTTGCACTCACGCACCATGATACACAACATTCCATTCCACGCGCTTGTACCACTGTGCCATTGCTTCTAGTCTCGCTGTCTAAACGCTTCGCTATGCATACACTAATCCAGTACTTCTCCACTCTCTCCTCGCCAAAGGGTATATAATATCCAAAAATAATCCGATCAAAAAACTTATGCCAAAAACTGGGGCTCGTACAAAGAATGTAAACAAGAAACTTGGGTGTCAAAACACCTATCCAAATGCATCATCATCCTGGTGGCTCTCTATGCCATCAAAAGCGCCTGTGCCTTTTGCTTCTCGGCTGAGATCGACGCCTGCAAACGGCGCATCTGTCGGTTTGCTTCGTCCCTGTTTACAGAGTTAGCTTGTCATGTGCACATGTTGCTTCACGGGTACGTACCTTTCGCCCTGGAGTTCGGCAATCTCGAACTGAGAGCTGTTGATTCTCTGTACCACCGACTGCATCTCCGAGTCTGCATCCACCAGTGCTGCTTCGAGTTCCTTGACCCTGCGTTCAAGCGTGGCTGTTTTGCTGGCTTCGAAGAGATTCTCAGCCATGCTCCCGCTGGTCGTGCCGATTCTGGGACTCTTGACTCCGAATAGAGGTGACGCTTGCAGGGACGATGCTGCTGTCTTTCCTGCCACGTTAAGACGCTGGAGCTTTGGGCTGTTGGCATCGTCGATCTGCTTGGCTTCCTCTTCGTGGTTAACCAGAGCCAACTCTGATAGTTGTTGTGCAGCAACCACGTTGTCCTCCATCAACTTAAGCCGAGATTGCATGCCCACAATAAGAGCAGTTGACTCGCTCTGTGATTGTTCTCCTTTTCCGACCGCGTGACTGAGACGTTCACGCAGTTGCATGTTGGCTTGCAGATGTTCCTGAACCTGAGATGCCAATTGCTCCATGCGGGTTGCGGCTTCGAGCAACTGATCCGCAAGGTCGTTCTGTGTATCGATATGCTCGTCCTCGGATTGTTGAAGTAGGTACGCTTTCTGGCGGTACTCCTCTGCCTCGCGAAGAGCAGCATCCCGTTCTGTCTCGGCCAGAGCGATGCTCTGTCTGAGAACCTTGATCATGGTCTTGCGATCTTCTTCGCCGAGCTCGACGTTCTCGTCGGCAATCTCGATGCCGAGTCCCTCAAAGGTGGACTTGCGAGATGATCCGCTTACGGTTCGGCCGTTGAGATATTCACGCATAGACTGTGTCTCTTGCTGCGCTCTGTCGAGGGCCATCTTGACACCACCGATGTTGCTTTCGCACTGCCACTTTTGCTCGAGAGCATCGTCGGCGCGCTTTCTAAGCTCACCGATCTCGTAACGAACAAGGTTTACTTCGCGTGTGAAGGGAGTCCTGCCGGTAGTTTCCTGCCTAGCACGGTCCCGATCAGTGGCGAGCTTGCGCATAGTCTTTGCGTGCTCGCGCTTCTCGCTTTCATATCTGCGCAGAAGATTCTTGAGAGCCTGGTGTAGCGCGTCGCGTTGATCCTCGATATCCTTGTGGCGATCGCCAGAGGTCGAATCGGATCTTTGGCGAGTCTCACTGCGCTCTCTGACCGAGCCGGATCTTGCCAAAGAGTTGCTTCGTCGAAGGTTGCCGTTGGAAGAGGGCCTGGCCAACGAGTTCGATCGTGACAAGCCTGCTTTGGGGAATCGCGGTGGTGCGAAGACATCGTCGTTGAATCCAGAATCTCTGTCCTGTGCTTCTTGCAGCATTTGAACTTCGGCACGAAGGGCTTGGAGCTGTTGTTGCATGCCGGCATTCTCGTAACGAAGTGATTGCATCTCAGCAGCTTCGGATTCGAGACCTTCGACTCTGGCCTTGAGCTCTGGAACAACTTCGTCACGAAGGTTGTCGCGCTCGTTGCGATGCTTTTCGCTTTCGTCCTTGAGGGCTGCAAAAAGGTCCTCAAAGTTGTCTTTTGATTGGCGCTCTTGACTCAAGCGACGGCGAGTTTCATCAAGGAAGACCTCGAGCTCGCGTACGCGTTCGTCTTTGGGACCCGTCTCAACAGGTGCGCCATCCTTGGTGTGGTGCAGCTGCTCTTCGAGCTGTTGTACTTGTGTCTCCAAGCTCTTTCTCAACTTCAGCTCGTCGGACAGCTTTTGAGCATAGTCGACTTGCATCTGTGCCTTCTCTTGCTCTGCCTTCCTCTTGAGACGTTCCAGTTCGTCAATCTTGGCTTCGCTGTCGACAGTGGGATATCTCAGAGAGCTGGTACCAGAATCCGAGAAGTAGTCGCTTGTTCTTCGACCAATATCGCTTGTGCCAGCAGGCATCTCGCTGCGGAAACGATCGATCTCATCCTCAAGTTCCATTTCACGACGAATGGAACCAGCAAGTTCGGAACTCACTTGCTTGAGCTCGCGTTCCAGCTCCTCTACATGGGCGTTGATGGTCGACGAGCCGGACATGGTGTGGGCATGGGAGAGGTCGAAGTATTGGGACTGGGAGCCATCACGGTGATGGCTGTGGAAATCGAGTGCTGGTGGTGTGAGGCCCATATTTGTGGGTGTGGCATCGATGTGACTGGTGTTACGAGAATGGGCAGGTGAGGCGGACACGTCGGAGAAGGATGTCGCCGGTGAGTGTGGATCGAGGTTGGGAGACGATGACTTCCAGCCGAAGAAGGAGCCGAGTTTGCGGCCAGGAGATTTGGATCTCCTTTGTGGTGATGACGAGGCGAAGGACTCGTTGGACTCGTCTGTGAATGACCTCGGGATGCCGTCGAGCTGGACGGTCATGGCAGGAGCGTGAATGGGGACACTCATGGTAGAAGAGCGGCCTCTTCGAGGAGGAGAGGCTGGGACTGACGTCTGACTAGACAGGCTGGAATTCTGGTGGTGGCCGGGAGCGGTTGTCTTATCATATCTCAACGGTACCGGCAAACGACTGTCGATTATGCTACGACGTTTTGCACCAGAGGGAGAGAGGGCGAGAGACGAAACGGGTGGGAGATGTTCAGGACTGGGTGTATCCCTTTAACAAAGAGTCAGCCATGCACGCGACATTAAGGTAGATGGCATCCCCTATCCAACGGGCGGAACATACTTTGACAGGATCGAGGATGCGACTTGGTCTTGGTGGCTCTGTTGTTCTGACGCGCGAGGGGGCACGTTAACGTCCGTTAAAGCCGTTTCCTGCAGGTACAAGTGGTCTATAGAGCAAGGCCTTGTCGGCAGCGCAGCATCGTGGGGCTGGGAGGGAGTGGGTGCGTAGGAGAAGGAAACGGCTCTAGGTGAAGGTTTATCTTGCACGGGCTTCCTCCTTACAGGCGATGAGGCTATCGCCAGTGGGATCTGCGAGGTCCGCTTCTTGAATGATGAAAAGGAGGGCACGCTGACAGCTTCAATCAAAGCCATCTGCTCCCGCAGCTTTGACCGACCATGAGATTGCGAGGTCTCACTTGCGCCGTCTGGGGAATGCCAGCCATCATTTGCCATTGCTCAGTTCAACCCTCGCATCGCAAGGGAGCCGACGAATTGACCAAATACGAGACTCTGGTCGTCGAACGTGTCGCCAACGGTTCCAGGGGTAAAAGAGTGATTAGGTTTCGGCAAGGGCGCGGAGAGGTTGGAAGGAAGGACTGAACGAGCTTCGAACAACTGCCTCTGTCGTCGCTTCTGTAATTGTTGCAAGCAGAAGACAATTATTTCACTATCTACCCATCATCTACAGCGCCAAATGGCACAAGCAATTTCTGAGAGACTACGCATAGTGCAGTGATCATCATGAGCGCGTCCGCCCGATCACCAATGGAGCCGCCATGAATTTCCGGCCCGCGCGCAAGGGACACCCCTCGTCATTGGCTGACCCCTGAACTCGAGACCGACTTCCCCAATTCGGACCTTGAGACCTTGAAACATCGCGTCTGAACATCTTGGGAAGAACGTACAGCCGTCCTGATGCGGCGATGAAGTGGGTATTGGCCTGGCTGTTTTTCACGATATCTGCTGCAACTCGGAAGACGTTTTGATATCTGCCCTTGCAGCAAGCTCTGCAGGCCAAGTTCCGTTTCAATATGCGAAGGCTTCTTACGGCACATTCTTGCTTCAAATTTGAGGATAAACAGCCATATGCGGTCCATTACTCGCTATAAGTGGTTCACAGCAGCCACATTGTACGGTTTATATGGAACTTCATTCCATGCTATAATATATACGCCAGCGCGAGTCGAGACTGCAAGGATTTGTACATCGCAATATACTGCCTGGCCCGTCCACATAACAGCGCCTTTGTTTTCACTCGTCTACATCAACAACTCAAGCTTCCTTTCCCTCCAGATCCTGATAGAAGTTCCATCCAAAGTTCGCACTTGGGTCGTTGAAACGCAGCTTTCTGTCGATTGCATCCACCTTCTTGACATCTTCCGCAGATAGTTCAAAGTCTCCCTCGACATTCTGCTGGATTCTTGCCGGTGTCTTGCTCTTGGGAATGACACTGCGGCCATGAGCAATTCCCCAAGCCAACGCTACTTGCGCGCCAGACTTGCCATACTTCTTCCCAACTTCGACTAAAGTCGGATCCTCGATGAGCTTGCTCAGATTCTGACCCTTGGAGTACTAACACGAAAATCTGATTAGCTCAATTCTTTTCGAACAAGTGCCATATAAGAATCTGAGGGGAATATCTCAGTAGCATCGGAACATGACACTCGAAACACAGGTGTACTCACAACTTCGTTGCTGTTTCCGAAAGGCGAGTACTGGGTGACGTGGATGCCCTGAGATTTGTGAAATTCGGCGAACGATGGCTGCTGTAGGTATGGATGGAGCTCAAGCTGGTGAACTGCTGGAACAACATTGGTCTCTTTAATCAGTCTTTCCATCTCAGCCTTGCTGAAGTTCGAGACACCAATAGCTCTGGCTTTGCCGGATTTGTAGACCTTCTCCATGGCCTTGTAAGTCTCGACATAGTCCGAGGTTCCAGCCTTGACCTTTCCATTCGAGTCCTTAGGGAAGAGTGACGAGCCACTGGCAAAAGACGATGGCCAATGCATCAGCCAGAGGTCAACGTAATCAGTTCCGAGGTTTGAAAGAGATGTGTCGAGAGCGGCCTCGACATCTTCAGGAGCATGCGAGTTATTCCAAATTTTGGTGACCAAGAAAATGGACTCGCGGGGAACACCAGACTTCTTGATTGCAGAGCCAACAGCAGGCTCAGTGCCGTATACCGCTGCGGTGTCGATGTGTCTCACACCGGCCTGTAGAGCAGCGATTACTGCTGGCTCTTGTGCTTCTTTGTCTTGCCAGGTTCCGAATCCCAGTGCTGGAATGCTCGCTCCAGTGTTAAGCTTATGTCTAGTGCCTTGGTGGAGCATTCTTGCCTGCTGCTGTCTGAGCGGGGCTTGGGAACTAAATTGCTGAGACACCTGAGCGAGGCGTGAAAGAGGACTGGAAATGCTCTTTGGAAGTTTCGACATCATGCTGAATTGATCAGATTATTGTGTAGGTAAGAGATCAAGAGTGGAGGTGATATCTCATTCTCATCAAGGTCGTCGAGCTTGTGGAATCTGTGACGTCAACCTCGGTTATGTACGCGGTTCAACTACATCCATGATCCGCGTCTCTCGACTCGATGACATGCATCATTGTATGACAATCACGATTTGAAGACTACTCGGGCTCCCTCCGAAATGTACGCATCAGCTTTGTTTGTGTCAAATCACAGGCTTCACCGAAGTTAGAATACGATTGCGCATCTCAGACGAATAGGTATGATAACGTGTGATATGTGACATTACAAGAGGTTTATTCTAAACTTTTGATACAATCTCCCGTGCGAAAGTCCTATCTATGCTTTGCGCCATTAACGGGGACCATGCGAATCAGATGCTCAGATACAAGAAGCCGCATCGACTTAGAGGACCAAGACGCCGGCGAGACCGACAATACCAGCAAGACCCATGCCGAGAGCGGTAGGGAGGGATGCGCCACCGGTGGAGGTAGCAGAAGAGCCAGAGGAACCAGCGCTGGAGCCGGAGCCGGAGCCGGAGCCGCGCGAGCTAGAGCTGGAACCCGAACCGCTGGTGGAAGATGAGCCAGCAGAGCCAGTGCGAGAGGAGGTTCCGGTAACGACCGCGGAGCCGTTGGCGATTGTGGTACCATTGACAACCACGGTTCCGTTTCCTAGAGTAGTACCGTTGATGATGGCAGTCCCATTCTGAGCGATAGTGGCTGGCACGGTACCATTGACCAAAGCGGTACCGTTCTGCGCGATCACAACAGCAGGAGCAGTCTGGTTAGCGACAGCTGAGCCGTTGTTGGCGATGACCACCGGGGCAGATGTGACGACGGCGGCAGCAGAAGCAGCAGAGGTTGCGTTTGCGATGATAGAGCTTGCGGCAGAGGGGTTGAAAAGGTATGACTGAACGTCCGAAGGAAGAGCAGCGATCCAGGAGGGGGTCGAACTGGCAGCCAACTCGGCCGAAACTGAAGAGAGGACACCAGCCGAATTGGTAAGGTACTCAACCAGAACGGAGCTGGGGACGGCAGTCGCGAGGACCTGGTAGATGGAGGCACTGCGTATGTGAGTTTGAGAAAGAGCAGCAAGCTGTGATTTGTGAGTCTTACGCGTTGGCATCGGTGGCCTGTCTCTTCTCGGGAGCAGCGAGGGCTCCAGCGGACAGGGCGAAGACGGCGAGGGACTTGTACTGCATCTTGGCTGTGATTGTGGGTTGATGGGAGATGGTTTCTTTGTGTTATAGGAAAGATGTACAGGTAAGATGGATGGAACGAGAGTGATGGGATGAATGCACGAGAGTTGATTAATAAATGCTGCACGACGAGAAGGCACGATCCTTCAAGTACTTTCCCACCGATCTAAACATGCATGCACACAACGAAAAATTGTCCCGCCGGTTCGTGTTTTGATCAGCATAGCCATCGGTGGCCATGCCTGTTTTGGCCACCACCTTCTTCCCTATGCGACAGGATCACGCTAATGACAACATGGCGCTGGTGGGAGCCAGGAACAAAAACAGCTCGATAGTGAGACGGTCTGGGCAGGGGACGCGCGTTAGTTAAAGTTTGGCGGCCGACTAGTTGTTGAGCTCGCGACTCGGGTCAACGACGTGCAGGTACTGTACTGGACCTGCTTTTGCCACTGTATGTACGCCCTGGCCTTGATGCTGGAAAGTGTTGAGAGTCAGCCAACTCGATGTGAACGGAGTGGAGCTGCTTGTCCTAAACATGGAGACTCCAGGTCCGCGTCACACCCACAGCGTCACACCCACACCCTTCGACGCAGCTACTTACGTATGCCGGTGCGTAGTTGTGAAAGCCCGTCTTGCATTTCGTGGGCACATGGGCGCAGCACTGCGAATTCGAGTTGTGCAAAGTATCGACACTGAGCTTGCGTGTGCACGGAGTGAAGTAGTTCGCTCGATATGTGTCGGGGCCCGCGGACGTTTCGTCCTGTTTCTGACCGACTTTGATGCTGGTCGTACGACCCTGTCTCGCGTTTGATAGCGTTCAGAAGGGGTCAAAGAGCAGTATAACGGGGGTTCAAAAGGTTGTCGAGGTAAACTTAGCATTGCTTGTCATTGTGATAACATCTCTGGTAGCTTATGTCTATTCGATGTGGCTCTGTTGTCCATTCGACTTGATCATTCGAAATCGGCATCAAACCAAACACAACCTGAACAAAAATTTCAATACAACGTCGCCAACTATGGTGAACACCATCACTGAATTTGTTGGCAAATAACTCGGAGCACTCCGTCGTGTGTGTCGTTCAATAGACCGCTAGAATCGCGATATGTTTCGACAAACAATAGTCGTCTTCGAGTCTTCGACCAAACGTGCGAGTCTCTCAAGGCCGAAGTTCTAGATACCCCACGGGTCAAACGCCAAGCGATGACGGTGTGTTTCGGCGAGTCGAGACGCGAGCACGAGTAGCAATAAGCTCTGGAGTAAACAGAAGCTCTCAATACCATCTTCCTCACATAGACACCATGTCGATTAAAGCAGGTGAGTACCATGTTACAAACACTCCTCCCTCCAGGTCCAGTGACTGACAAAGAAGCCAACAGACGGCATCTGGGCCGCTTCACCATCCACGACCCGCGGCCAATCGACTCCCCTTAGTTCCAGCTCCGATGGCCAGTCAATAGCCTACGCCGCCAACAAGTCCATTTTCGTCCGCAACATCGACGACCTGAGTATTGCAAGACAATACACAGACCATGTCACTCAGACCACCGTTGCCCGTTTCTCTCCCAGTGGCTTCTACGTAGCTAGTGGTGATGTCTCGGGTACCGTACGCGTATGGGACTGCAAGGGTGAGGGTGCCACCAAGGGAGAATACCACATCATTGCTGGCCGCATCAACGACATTGCCTGGGATGGCGACTCGCAGCGTATCATCGCTGTGGGTGATGGTAAAGAGCGATTCGGTCACTGTATCACCGCAGACAGCGGAAACAGCGTAGGAGAAATCTCAGGTCACAGCTCTCAGATCAACTCCGTCTCCATCCGCCAACAGCGTCCTCTGCGTGCTGCCACTGGCTCCGACGACACTAGCTTAGTCTTCTACCATGGCGCTCCATTCAAGTTCAACACCAGTATTCGCGGGAAGCACGACAAGTTCATCTACGGCACTGCATTCAGCCCGGATGGCACCTCGCTAGTCAGTGTCGGCAGCGACAGAAAAATCTGGTTATACGACGGCAAGACTGGTGAGGCCAAGAATCAGATTGGTGAAGGCGAGCACAAGGGCAGCATCTTTGGTGTTTCATGGGCCAAGGACTCGAAGAAGCTCGTCACTGCCAGTGCTGATCAGACTGTCAAGATCTGGGATGTCGAGGCTGCTAAATGTGTTCAGACCTGGCGCATGGGCGAGGAGGGCTCAGTGAGCATTGCCAACCAACAAGTCGGTGTCACCTGGCCCAGCGGACGTAGTGACGGGCTCGTTATCAGCGTTGATTTGGACGGCAATCTCAACTACCTCCAAGAAGGCAATGACAAGCCTGTCCGTGTCGTTCACGGTCACCAAAAGGCGATTACGGCTGCTGGGTACACTCCTGGAGACAAGACCTTATGGACTGGAAGTTACGATGGTCGCGTACGTGCTTGGGATTTGTCCACAGCAGAGGCCAAGAACGTGGATGGCGAGTCACCCAGGAACTATGTCAGCGCTTTTGCGCCATCGGAAAGCGATGGCCGTATCTACTCTGTGTCCTGGGATGACACCCTGAGAACCATTGATGCTTCTACGCATTCCTTCACCGGCTCATCCAGCAAGACCGACGGTCAGCCCAAGAGCGTTGCCGTCGCTACCTCAGGTTCAAAGGCTGTGACCTTGGTGGCTACCAACTCCGCTATTACACTCTACAAGGACGGCAAACAGATTGGATCTCTGCCTGTCTCATTCACACCTACCAGCATCGCTGCCAAGGGCGATGTCGTCGCTGTCGGTGCAGAAGACAAGATCGTCCGCATCTACACTCTCTCAGGAACATCTCTCTCTGCTGCTGCTGAGATCCGTGATGCCACAGCGGCCATCTCGACTCTTGCCTTCTCTCCTGCTTCAACGTGTCGTCTCGCTGTTGGTCTCAGCAACGGCAAGATCTACGCCTACACCTCATCCTCGCCTTCAGAATGGACGCTGACCACTAACCGCTGGTCTGCTCACACCGCGCGTGTGACTTGCATCACTTGGTCTCCCGACGGTGAAAAGGCAGCCAGCGGTGGTCTCGACACAAACATCTTCGTCTGGAGTCTGGCTGACCCAGGCAAGCGTGTGAAGGCCATGAACGCTCACAAGGATGGTGTGGGCGGTATCGCCTGGACTGAGCCTTCCAAGGTCATCAGCTCTGGAGCCGATGCTGCTGTCAAGGTCTGGAAGGTTGAGAATGTGCAATAGAGCTCATGTTGATATATAGTCTACCAAAATCTTGCATCACCCGAGTCACGTGCCATAGTCCATTTATCCCCTATGCAATCACGTGCGTCATTGTGCGCTAGCCGTATCGAGGGCAAATATCGGACAAGAATACAACACATTCGAACAAAAGCACGAGAAGTAGACAAACGACAAATGATGTGGAGAAGCGAATTTCATTTTTTTCGATCAACGTTCATCCGAAACGCCGTACCATATCAAAGTAGCTAAAGGAGCCTGTTTGCTCAAGGGGGAATTATAGAAGTACAGAAAAGACACAGGGCCATGCAGAGTAGGCAGTCAGAAATCTCCATATGAAGAACAGTGCTTCACCACATTAAAAGGCGAAGAGGGAAAGACCTACGAGACCGACCAAAGCGCTGTTGGCGAAGATCTGAGAAGCAGCGCCAGTGCTAACGGCGGCGCTTGAAGACGAGCTGGCCGAGCCACTGGTCTTGGAACCGCTGCTGCTGCCGGTGGCAGAGCCAGAAGCAGATGAGCCGGAGCGGGTGGACGAGCCAGAAGCACTTGAAGATCCGTTGGTCGAAGTCGAGACGTTGGCTCCAGTAGTGGCGTTGCTGTAATTTACGAAATTGGCGCAAGCAATGCGAGTCTTGTTGGCGAAGTGGATCACGATACTGCGGTTGCCCATGAAGCCGCCATTGCCGACGACGGTAGAGACGTACTTGTCCACGTAGCTGTCTGCTGTGTTAGTGGTGCCACAATTGGTATAAAGATCTAGGGGACTTACGTGGCGGAGAAGGTCTCGTTGGTGGGCTTGCCGTGCTTGCCGGACAGATCACCGACCTGGCAGGTTTCGGGAAGGGAAGCATCACAAGGAGGAGCTTCGCCACGCACGAAGGGGTCAACATGAGCGCCTGTGGCAGTGCAGTTGCCGTCGCTGGGGACGGGGTAATCGTGGATGTGGTACACTGAGATGTTCAATTAGCATTGCGCAAGATACAGGTCTGCGGGGGTGTGCAACATACAGAAGGGACCACCTTCGGAAGGCAGACCAGTCAAGGCGATCTGGAAGTTGACGCCGGTGTTGTCAGAGCTGGTCAAGGCGAGGACATTGCCTGAGATGTTGCTCTTGCTGTTGGCGCTAAGAGTAGCGATGTAAGCAACTCCAGCGGGGTTGTTGCTCTGGATGGTAGCGTTGCCCAGCTTGCCGGTGACAGGCGTGGTGTCAGACTGAGCGGTCACGGCAGTGGCCAGCACAGCGATGGCGGTAACAGTCTTGAAGATGGAAGGCATTGTGAAACTGGTAGGAGAAGAATTGACTGTAGGGAGTGTGGGTGGCAGATGCGCGTGAGAGAGCTTGAGCGGATTTGAGAGAATTCAAGAAACGGTGGATGCAAGGGATGCTGACAGTAAAGAAGGTACCGGAAGGAACGCAAACGCAGACAATCCGGGGTATTTGGGCGACAGTGATTGTATGAAACGAACCAAGAGATGAAAATAGACTGATACCTGCAAGATTGGCACGCAGTGTGACTTGGCTTTTATGAGTACGGCGACCGTGGTTTGGCAACATGTAGTTGGCCGTTTTTGGTGCCGTTAAACACGACCAGTAGGTGAGGTATGTTAGATTGCACCAACATCTAATTTCCCCCTTCAGCGCTGACGCCTGGAACCGCAGCGCCAATTGACTACCCTCATAGGCCAGTCTCAGCTTGACGCAGCACCCTCCTGCCTGTCACAGGGGCACTGCGATTCCCAAACGATGAAACACTGGAGGCGTGGCGCCGTGGCGGCACCGTTCAGCTTACCTCTGGACTTTGTAGCTTTCCTGGATTGTCGACATCCATTGACGCACCACGACAACATATACGAACGATATATGTATCAAGCATCTTTCCAGGACACGGACGACGCTAGAAGTGAGAACAGAGAGCAGAGAGCAAACGCAAAGCAACAAGCAGAGGTCGCACTGGTCGTGCTTCAGCCAGCTAGCTTCGGAATACTCGGAAGTACAGCCAATCAGAAACGCTGACATCGTGTTTCCCTGGATGTATTTTCAAATGACATTTCCAGGGGGATCCCCATGGGGACAATCACATCAAAGACATCTTCCTTGCGATCGACGCCTCTCTGTTGGATTGATTGACTGGTCCAAAATTCCTGGATGCAGCCTGGACGTTCAGGAAATCGTGTTCTCGTCACGAGATTGTACATGTTACCTCTCAGCGTTTTCTGGAGAGAGACCTACCAGTGAATCCCTGATTTTAGACTGGAAGAATCATGATGGATCTTGACTCCAGGCCCTGGATTTGTCACAAGGATCAAGCATCTTGTGTGCGACCGAAAGCCTCTTTGGCCTCGTGATGGCATATAACTGATCCAAGCAGTCGCTCAAGCAGTGGGTTGTTCGTCTTGTCTCCTATTCATTCTACCCATGGCTCGGACCCACCTGGCTCAGGAACTATCCCATATAGTTGGACCTGGATATATTCAGTGTAAACATGTTGGCTGGTGCAGTATCATGAGAGACTGTCTTGTCGACATGGCTTCAAAATCCTCTCGAGTCACCACTTGCTTTTTCGACAATTAGCCAATGTTGAGACTGTGGCTTGCGGTTTTATACTGTCTTGCATGGTCAGGCGTTACTCTGAATATTGAGCCGAATCAGTATGAAGGTTGGTCAGCATATTCAAACTCGCTTTGTGCGACTGACTTTGGCGCCACTCTCGAGAGTCTATTGGGATATTGGCGTGTCTCTTGCACCGGCTTCGTTTGCAATTACTCAGCTCGGAGTTGTAGACGAGAGAAACTAGTTCAATTGATTGAGCCGTCACGCTGCCTCTATGCGAGGGCTTCAACCAGGCGTGGCATCACGAAGCCAACGATGATGGCGAGAAATAACTTCGAGGAGATTAACGGTCAGTACGACGCTCTGCGTCCGGTCCATGCTGGACTTGCAACTGTATGCAAGTACGGTCTCAGATCGAAAGACTGGCCTATCAGCTGGTGAAGAAATTTGACCTGTGGCCGTGTAATGACGGCACTGATTGGGAAGAAGTTTAACTTACTGGACCCGATTTGAAGGTTTGGTTCACTGTTCATTGCTTGGTCTCGAATTGAGTGGTTGTTATTCGTCGCTCGTTCTCCGGGGTGAGAGGTACCGCTGGGCTGATCGCGGCGACCTCATGCAGCCCGCGCCTCTTACATGCACGAGGCTGCGACGACTGATCACCAACCCAACCAAAGCGCGCGCCTCCGTTCTTGACACACACGGCCTTTCCACTTCTCGACCTGTTCCTCGGAACAGTGTAGCTACTAACGTCACTCTCGTTGCCTTCGCAGCCCATACTGAATTCGCACCAAGAGACATGGCTGGTCAGGTCGAGCTGAAGGTGGCAAATACCACCAAACCGACTCAGAACGGTCACACTTACCACGAACAAGATGTCCGTTCTTGCGCTCTGAATCTCAACGAACTGACTCCAGAATTGCAAGCCAACATTCTCAAGCACGTATGTTCACCATTCACACGTGTCACGATTATGATCACAGAGTTTTAACGAAAATCAGATCTCTCGACCATCAGATTTCAAATCGCTCTGTCGTACTTCGAAGCGACTCTGTGATGTCGCTGCCAAAGAACTTTACCATACTGTCAGCCTCGAGATTGGCAAAAGATCTGATCTGAGACTGAGCGCTATGTTACACCCAAACAATGCTGGATTGAAGCACATCAGGGTCCTTCGTATCCAGTTCAATTCCCTGCACAACGACCTTCCTGAAGCTGACAATTCACGCGTTCAAACTGTCGTTCGAATGCTCATCGATTTCTTACCTGAGAACGTCCTTGAAGACTTTGAGTGGTCCCCTTGGCTTGCCTTCGATCAAGAGACTTTCATCATTCTCCTCAATCGCCAAAAGCGACTTCAATGGCTTACTGCCTTCAGAGTGGACGGAGCAGACGCTATTGAGAATCTCGAAGCCAAGGCAAGTGACCACGCGGAAATTTACAACAACTGTCAAAAGCTTGCTATCTACCCGGACTCTCTGCCCACCCTGGAACTCGGTCAATTTCTGCTCTCCAAGATGTCGACTCTGACAGAATTAATCATACACACCAACTTCGCCCACGGTTCCATTCATTACAATACGAGGGAACTCAACGACTCCCCATCAGGTCCGGGACTGGTGAACAGAACCATGTTTCGCCACCTCCTTCCATTCGCCCAGATTACCAATCCACCTTTTGCCCATCTTCAATCTCTCCGTCTGGTAGATGTGGGTCTCCGGCACTGCGCAGACTCGTACGGACGCTTCATCGACTTCACTCAACTTGAAGCATTGCGTATCGTCAAATGTGCTGGCGCAGATGCATTGTTGTCGTTGCTATGCAAGAGTGCATATCTCCCTCGTAAGCTACGCTGCCTTGAGTTCCAGCACAATGACAACCTGGACAATGATGCTTTGGCAGCCTTGGACGACTTCTTGTGTCTGGTCGAGGGAGTCGAGGAGATCTACCTCGATCTAACAAGCGTCAAATCATTGCCCAACGTCGACGGTATCATCAAGCATGGTAAGACGTTGGATCTGCTTCTCGTCCACGCTTCGGAGAACTTGGTCGAGGAACACGTCTGGACCAGTGATGACTTCCAGCGTCTCTGCTTGGGCGTAAGCAAACTGCGCCAGATCAGCTGTGCTTGGCCTAGTTCCAGCATTCTGAGGACCAACAGTCCTTCGTGGGATGCTTTTCAATTCAGCATCCGCTCACTGCCTCGTCTCGTAACTCTACACATAAGCACCTTCCCCACCTGCTCGCCCAAGGTCAATCTCGAGAGAGCCATGTATATCGAGATGCTCCGTTGGCAAGCGACTCAAATGTTCTTCTGGACACTCTACACGGCTTCTTGCTTCAAGATTATTGCTTTTGGCGTCTCCGACAGAATTTCCAGCCGTCAAGATGGCAACAACCAACTCATCTTCCTACGCTCCACCCTCATTAACGCTGACGGCAAGGAGGAACCAACGGCAGTACCAATCAGCTGGGTATCCAGACAATACATTGAGCCCAGAAGTGACGTTCTGGACTTTGAGCTTACCAGAAGACCAAAGATGCCGACCAGAGATTATGCAAGCTACATGGATGAGGACGAGGATGACGACATGGTCTGAGACGTATGAAGCAGACGATCAAGTTTCTGCTGATATGCTTGCTGGATGACTTCGAAGTGGCCAAATTGAGGAATCTCTAGTTGCTGAATCTGAGAGTGGGAAGGAACGGGCTGGCAGCCAAAGTGAGGCGTTGCTACAAAAAGAAATCAAAGCTCATACTCTTTGCTTTACCATAGTCGCCATGGCTTTAGGAGTTGCAAAGCAAGATTGCATCCAACTTTGCGCTTGCGTTGTGAACACTGCAAGCGACCAGGATCTCCTTTAACCAGCTCATGGTTGCATTCTCGTGAGACGTACATGGTGCAAAATCTCGCACGCCAATTCGAAAAATTTTATCTGTGCATTCTGGTACAGTGAAAACTCGAGATACAGAGCTTGCTTGACTCCTTCCATCCCCACGAATTTACTCCAACCATCGGTATGTCCAGAGCAACGTACTTGCTGTAAAAAAGCACAGTAGCTTCTCAATCCATGATTCAACCATAGAGAGCCTAGAAGATATCGCGTCTCAATAGATACTGTCGGGCTTGTCGAAATCGGAGTCGCTCGAGCTCAATCTCAACCTTCTGAGTTTGACAGAGAAACAAGCAGAATCTCAGGTGATGTCCCAAATCCAATAACATGCGAACAACAGATCTTCCGATACACCTCCACGCATCGATCTGTTGGACCTCGATTCGCTGAAACTCCCTTTGCAAGCTATCCACTGTCAGGATCACCGTACAACTGAGCAACGAGACCCTCGGTGAAGGAAACCCCATGACGCACCATCGATGGGATGACTCTAGATGACATGAACTCCGATGATACCGAGATCTGATGACAAGTCTTGTAGGATCCTAACACGCTTCCTGCCACCGAGACGGAGGAGAATCTTGCGGCGGTTGACAAGAATATCCTTGGAGTATTCTCTGTTAATCTAGCCCATATCAATGTCGCCTGTCACGCTCGTATGGATGGCGCTCAAGGTCGCGTGTTTGAAGGAGTGTGGCATTTGGCATATGCGGCTTTGCAGCCTTTCTGCCAACTTTGTTACAATCTTCGCTGTTAGTTATCTTGCTGA
>Ga0268251_10000204_pt1 | contig 21884 bp, 15 predicted proteins | sample AgamicAsMae_FD_200527 | JGI IMG/M metagenome (GOLD analysis project Ga0268251, IMG submission 200527) | Agave microbial communities from Guanajuato, Mexico - As.Ma.e (v2) (version 2) | ecosystem: Host-associated > Plants > Phyllosphere > Phylloplane/Leaf | place: Guanajuato, Mexico | collected...
GAAGGTAAGTTAAGAAGGAGAGAAAGTAGAAGAAAAAAGGACAGAAGAAGTGGAGGAGTTGTGACAGGGCAAGAGAGTGGGAGTGGGGGTGAGTCTGCGACTGCCTAGAAGGGAAGGATCGCAATCGGGTAAAACAGGCACTAGTGAAGGATGATCAATCACTTCTACATGTAAGAGCTGTACGTGTAGCTCTGGCACAAAACTAGGCACTAGATCTCGCGCTCCCCCAACTGCAGAGTAGCTCGCTATAAAAATGCACAGTGGTCTCGAGAATAGGGGCAGCCCCAAAGAGAACCCCAAGGAAAGCCGGAAGTATATCGCATCTCAATGGAGACTGTGTCATCTCTCGAAAGTATTGTGCATTTTTATAGGTATGATTCACAGTTGACTCTGTGAGAAGTGGTCTGGATTTCGGTGAACAGCCTCCGTCAGCCTTCGGACCTCTCATGCAAGCTCTGATGGGGATTCCAAACGCATCTTCCACTGCGCCAGTGGACCTCGTTCACAGCCACGGTCAATATATGCCTCACAAAGAAAGTCAGCACAGAGAGACAACGGAACGGGAGCAAGGTATAGAAAGTTTTCCTTTCGGCTATCAGATCTATTTATTCTTGACAAGCGAAAGACAAAGCAGAAACAGAAAAGGACAATGGCAATGAGGAGAATACCAGCCAGGCGAAATGAAGTTGGTCCATCCCAAGACCTCCAGTAATTGACGCCCAACCAGCAAGAAGGCAACAGAAAGCAGAGATGAGAAAATACACAGCGGAGAAAGAAGCAAAGCAAGGCGACTGTCCTTTTCCCATTCCAATCCAGCCGTTAATCCATCAGAACAGAGAAAGAAAAGAAAGGAGATACAAGAAAGGTTACTAACGAAACCAGTAGAGTCATGCTTGTTTGGAGAACATCATCCAAATGCATCGACAAATTCTTTCCGATAAGCAGAATGATTCATGAGTATTAGCGATAAAGGTGGCGTCTCAGCAATAGGTGAGCAGCATTGCGTTCGTGATAGTCGATACGCTCAATAGCAGCACCAACCGCGCCAGCACCGCCAGCCGACTGCATCTCTTCGAAAGTACGCTTAGGACGACTAGGACCGCGAGAATTCTATCCCTGATGACCCTGTGATCCCACATTTGCTAGACGTTGAGAGAAGATGTTCAAGTCATCACGCGCGGCAGGTTCAGATGCAAGGATGTCGCGCATGTTAAGCAGAACGTGCTCCTCAACGTGGTTACCAGCAGCAGAAAGAATCTGAGCAACCACTGGTGTGTGGGCTAGAGCGCCTAGGATGGCATGGACCATCGGATTGGGGTGGGGTGGTAGTTGTGGTGACGGCGATGGGTATGCTCCAGCTCCAGAGTTAGGAGCAGAGTATGCTTGACCAGATACAGGGGACTGTGTGGTATAAGGATTGGGGGGCATGGGAGCGACACTAAACTGCTGCTGGTGGGCATGGCCGTTCTGCATAGGAGTGAATCCTTGAGGCGGACGAGGTGAGAATTGGGGACCGTGTCCGTTGCCATTGGCAGGGCTAGCATCGATTGGCTGGGGAGCATCGGGTACGACAGGGTTGTCCCAATGATCAGGCTTGTTGACGACAAAGGTGACAACAAGCATACGCTCGGGTACGTTGGTATCGAGATTGTTGTACTCGAGTAGATTGATGTGAGGAGGCAGGTTATGACCTGGACCGACGGGAGTGATGTAAACGTCCTTGACGATCGAAGACATACCGCGAGCCTTGCTAATAACTGCGTAACGACCACGAGTAGCAAAGTAATCGAAGATCTGGTCGAAAGCGGCACGGTTGTCGTAAGGTGTCAGTGCAAGAACTGAAACATCACTCTTTTTGCTCCACTGCAAACCACACAGGTAGTCATCGGCGCGCTTGGCCTCCAAACGGCCCTCGATCTCGAGGACAGAGGGCAGGAGTTCAGTCCAGGGCATGAATTGGCCGAAGTCGTTGCCGGCGGCATGACGAGCACATGCAGTGAACTCGGTGACACCGGGCTGGACAAGTTGGCCCTTCCAGACGACGCCGTTAGCTTCAGGTGGAGCATAGTCGGTCTCGTTGTCGTCAGCTAGCATGCGGTCAACATCGGCATCGTGTTTCTCGCCCTTCTCTTGAGGTGTCTGTGTCTTGGCGAACGAGCTACGTCTGCGAGTGGGTTGAGCTTGTTGGTCGGCAGGCGTCTTTGCCCAGACAGAGTTGATGTCGAAGTTTGACTCGCGGCGGTCGATATCCATGGCGTCAGGTGATGCGGCGGCACCAGCAGTGGCAGGAGCGTCGGCATCGGGTGTGGGTGGTTTGTCTTGGTCTTCTCTGCTGCGAACAGGTGCTGAGGTGAAGACTGATACGTGCGAGCTCTCGGCTTGGTCGTCAATGTACTCATCGCCTTTGTGGGTGCGGCGAACACGGGGCTTGTCGTCTTCATCGTCACGCATCATGACGGCCTGTTTGTCGGCTTCTTCCTTGAGCTGTTGACGCTGCTTCTGTAATTCCTCGCTGGCCATGTCTTGAGTAGTCATGGTTGCGAGACCGTGTGCAGTCAGAGAACTGTCGAGCATGCGTTGAACGAGCATAGGATTCTTCTTCATGTTGGCATGGATGGCTCTGAATTGCTGACTGTAGCCCTGCGAGACAGGCGGGCTGCCATAGGTCTGGAACAATTCGTATTCGATGCGTGAGGCGTGGTAATGGCTGACGGATTCGGCGTTTTCGCCAGGTCCGAGACTGTAAGAACTGAAAAAGTATGGGTTAGCCATGATTGTGTGATGAAGTTGAGGGGAAAGAGAGATGCAAACATGATGGGGAAGCATCGGGTCAGAAGCTGGTGAATCAGGAAAGCAGGAAGGAACGAAACGCAAGTGTGGAAGCTGCGACTTACCCAGTTGTGATTCTCTCACGAACGACATCACCGAAAACCTTGACGAGTGCCTGAGCAGGAACCTGTCTCTCCTTGGGCAGATCCTTGACTTCTACAAGCGCTGTATCGGTATCAACCTTGTCCTCCTTCTTTTGCTCCGACTTGCGACGCTTAGACTGGGTAGCTGCTGAGGATGATCTTCTGGACTCCTCGGCTTGTGTCTCCTGCGCCTGTGTCGGCTCTTGCTGAGCTGGCTCTTCTTCAAACTTGCGCTTGCTGCCAGCAGCAGGAGCCGAGTCTTGCGAAGGGGGTGGGATGGATGCAGAGGCAGTAGGCGCAGGGCTGGCTTGCTCGCTAGCCGGAGCCTCGGACTTGACTTCGCTCTGGCGAGCAGCTTTCTGTTGACGACTCTTGGGGCGCTTCTTCTCGTTGCGCTTTCGTCTCTTCTCAGCCTCGTGGTCGGCTATGCGAGTCTGCCACAGTTGCTCTCCGCGCGCCTGGGCCTCCAGCAAATCCTTGTGGTCGTTGGGCTCGCACAGCTCGCAGAAGTAGTGTTCAGGCTGCTTCTCCTCCTCCAGAGGCACGCCCATGCATACATTGTGCTGCCAGACTTCGCAAGTGTCACAGCTGACGTATTGGCGACCGACCTCGTCGTCCTTGGTGTCTCCGCAGACGCAGCGAATGACTTCGTCGGCGGCTTCCTCGTCGTCGAGTTCGGGTTCGGGTTCAGGCTCGGCTGACTTCTTGCTGGTGCTCTTCTTGGTCGAGGCGGTGGCTGTGCCTTTCTTGTTCTTGGGTGTTGCTACTTCGGCAGACTCGAGTTTCGTGTGCTGGCCCTTAGTCGCGCGACCACTGCGTCTGATGTCTGTTCGAGGGCACATGTTAGCTGACCTGGCTCTCATGTGGCACATTGAAGCGCATAGCCGCGTGCGTGGTATAGGCCAAATGTGAAGGTGGGTGGCAGATTGTCTTTGCTTACCGGACATGATTGTTGTTGTGTTTAGCGGCCCGTTCTGTTTCTCTGAGTACGATGTGTTGCAACCACAGACAAGAGCAAGGTCTTGCAGGCGCACAAACGAGTCAAACGTAGGTGTGGAATTGGGATAGGCGACGGGAAATCACTCTCGTGGCGGCGCGCGTGTGCAAAATCACAAGCTGAGTTCGAAACTCCGGCGCAGTCTACTACTGGCGACGCTGTGTGTCTGTAACAGGCGCACTCTCTTTCTCCGCAAGCTGGAGTGTATCTCTTGCGCGCTGCGCTTTCTGATCTCTCCACTCGGCACGCGATGATGCAGTCAAAGACGCGCAGAGATGAGGTGATGGATGTTTGTCTAACTTCTAATGCCCAGTGCGCTTCCCGAAAACGAAAAGCTCTCCTCCTTTGAACAGCCGTAGCAATGTGTGTGTCGATGTCGTCGTCGGCGCGTCGCGTGAGTGGGCGCAAAGGATGTCTTCTGTCAGTCGTGTGCCCAAGTTGCGATGAGCAGATCTTGAATGGTCGCGCGTCTTGTCGCAGAACTTCAAGAGTGGCAGATGTTGTCGGGGAATGAGCGCGCAAAGGCTGCTGTTAATTGGGGTGAATGATGAGTGGGATCGAAGAGGAAAGGAACTGAGACCTTTGCGCGATTGCGAGCTTCGCGTGGTCACTCTGTGACAGCTCGGGAGTGCGGGAGAGGGGAAACCACGACGCGTGCCACCCAATCAGCGTTCGTCGGAATATCTTTCCTTTTTCTATCCTGTTCTTCCATCCTCCACATCAGCCTTGCGAGTCGCGAGCCATGCTGTGGCGTCGAACTTTCAAGAGCCATGATTCTGTATAAGCCGGCATAGTCGCTACTCAATAAGGGCAGTAGAAGCATTCACGATCAGAAGAATGTCACCGGCTGTCATCTCCCCATGTATAAGACTATCTAAGCATGGTAACCTCTCGTGTGCCAAAAGAAGGCCCGACCGGCCACTATAATAACTTCGGAACCTGAAAGAGTCGCGCTTGACAGAGAATCGAACCCTTGGAGAGCTTGTACACTCTGGCATGGTGACAGGCAAGACAAAAGATGCTACGATGGCAAAACGAATTCATGCCGCTTCTGTGGATCGAACACAGTGCCTCCAGAATACTCCTGTTCAAGACAGGAAGGACATGAAGTGGACTTCAGTCTGGCGCTCTCCCAGATGAGCTAAAGCGGCTATTGCTGGTCAAAATTCAACGCGCTCCAGCATACATATACGACGTATGCAGCTTGACTGCCTACAGTGTCATTGTGAAGTAGTACCTGACCTGATCAGATCTCATGGAGGCAACAATACCTGAGCATCATCTTGTGGAGCGTCTCGATTGAGTGACTTCTCCGAGCTCCACAAGATAACGGGTGACGTGTTGATGGTCGGGCATGCATTTTGTGACGAAACCCGATTCTGCTAGCCACGCATTCTGGCTGGACGCGGAGAAGAGTCAGAACGAATCAAAGATGAACTTCCACCCACAAGAACGTCAACAGGAGTCTTTTAGAACTCTCAAGAGTGCATACAATACGTTTCAGGCAATTCCAGGCATAGCGGAGCGTTCCTGGACTTGTCGATTTTCACACCAGGGTCTTACTATCAGCATAGTCCGTGAGATTAACCGACGTTCGACCGAAGTGGTCCTTGCCTTTCTGCATGTGTCAATCAGCTAGCAGAAGCAGACAGAAGATGCGAAAACGGAGAGAAGAAATATGTATTGACTTGAGACTCGGTGGTGTGTGTACCATTGGTCAAAGTCTTGCATGGATGAGTACGCGTAGAAAAGCAAACCGCTAACAACCCCAACACCACACGCTATGAATCCCAACGCAACCAACAGCAAAGTGACAATAGTAGAGAAAAAGAAAAGAAACGGTCGTATTCGCACCGCCGAGAGAAGTGCGAAGCAAGTGAATAATATGTGACAAGGGGTATAAACACAGGAAGGCAAGCTTACTACTCAATGCTCATCCTCATGATGCCCTCATTCGTGTCGACCATACCCTGCAGACCTATCCTCCTAGGAGCAGTACCACTGCCGTTACCGCCACTGGTACTCTTCTCGAGAGGAGCGCCATCTTTGGGTAGAGCTTGGTTACGTGCTGCAGCGGAGGCAGCAGGAGAGGCAACAATGGGACTGCCGCCATGCACACTCATACTAGGACTGACGGCCCTGCGTTTGAAGCTCTGCATGTCGAAGTCATCGTCTCGGCGACGCTTGCCAAAGGGCCTGCGAAGGGCATCTTGACTAGGGTAGGTCGAATTCTGGGTGTCTGTTTCTGAGGCGGCGGATGGTTCGTTCATGCTGATGACAGACGCCGAACGCAAGACGGTACTTTCGGCAGGTGAGTCCATAGCTATGTCACCAGATAGTGATGAGCTGCCTCTTGTAGGGAAGGCGGGTGGAGGAGGTGTGTGGAGTTCGTTCTCGAGCTTGTGCCAGTAGTCGACTCCACCAGAATTGCGGTGAGCATGAAGGTTAAAGCTGATAGGATTGTTATTGATAATAGTGTCGGGTTGCGGGTCATTGGGATCGTTAGGGTTGACGTTAGGCTGTGAAGATGAAGGACCAGGAGAAGGACCTTCGAGATCAGGTACTGGGTCGTGGTTGTGAACTTGACGCATCGTCTCTGCTTCACGACGGACCTCATTGTCGACGGGTGCGGATTCTTCGAGCAGAGCGGCACGGATGCGCGCAAAGTTCTTTGTCTTCGGCTGAAGAGTTGTTAGCCTAGTCGATGAATATGTGTCTGGACGGTGACTTACCAGTAGATTACCTCGACGAGTGACTGCACGGCGCACAACACCAGGGGCCGAGGAGGAAGCGGCGGCTTCGTCCCCACTGTCGTTGCCTGATGAAAGTGAAGGATGCTCAGGCCTAGTCTCTTTCAGACGCGGCCAGCCAAAGTGAGCGGAGCCCTCGATGCTGCGCAAAGGTGGCGGCGACGTTGTGCGTGGGCTGGGCATGGCGGAGTTGTTGCTAGCACTACTCGAACTCTTTCTGCTTCGTCCTTTCTTCAAACGACTACGCTGAAAGGTCTTCATCAGGCTGGCGTGGGCTGGTGAAAAGTTGTTGCTCCACATGATGGTGCTGTGGTTTCCAAAAGGAGTTGTAGCTTGCGGGTTGGTCGTTTTCCGCACTTGTGGAGTAGTGAGAATCGGATCGTCCATGTCGTCCATCACATCATCGTCGCTCGTGCTGTCATCGCTATCCTCGTCGGCAAGCATGCTAATACTGCCTACACTGCTACTGACGGCACTACGATCGGTCTGAACCTGGGGCCAGAGGTTGGGCGAGTCGAGCATCATGCTGTTCACGCTGGGCTTCCGAGCGCTTTGTGTCATGATGGGCGACGAACTGGGAGAAGGGTTGTCGGCGAGGGTCGAATGATGAAGATTGGTGCATGCTCTGGAAAAGTCCAGACCGCGCGAATGGCGCGGTAGAGAGGTCTGGGGCGAGGCGTAGGATGTTTGAGTGTCGAGCTGAGGAGACAGAGGCACGCGTTGGACAGTGCTAGGAGCTGCCATGGATGTTGTAGCTGTCGTCGCCGTCGTCTTGGATGGCATCTGCAACGACAAGCCTCTGGCTAAGAAGTCGGACCGCCTAGGCGTCTGTGGTGAAGTGTCCAGCAGGTTGTCATCCTTCGTCGCGTTCGCCAGTCGACTCGTCAGGAGCGGTGAGGGCTGCAGCTTGTTGGCCGCGGCATCCGAGATGGAGCGTCTCTTCGAAGGCGTGCCCATATATGTATCCATAACTCTTTCACGATCCGGGAGTCTGACCGATCCTCTGCAGTCTTCGCTTTCTCATCTAATGGTCGAGTCGTTATGTAGGAGCGTTCATGGTAGCCTGGCCTATTGTCTCGTTGTCGTCGTGGCAGCCTTGCTATTGTCTCGAAAGCTCTGTGAATTCAAGTCTGCTGTATGCGTTCGGTCCTTGAAAGTAATTCTATCGATGATGAAGCATTGAGCAAGTCACGGTTCAAAGTACGACCGTTGCTGTCAACCTCGTCTTCCCCACATCTCATCACCACCCTTGCCTTTATCCAAGCGCCCCACCAACAGAGACCTGCACAATCACAGGACCCGAACATCAAGACATGTTAGGATGATCTTCTCTCTAGACCAAAACATACAGAGTGTACTTGAATCAGTCTTGACACATTCTGAAGTGTTGTTCATGTCGCCCAGACACTTCCTAGACTGAAGCCTGGTAAAGAAAGCCTCATCTGACAGCTTGCTTCAGCTAAGGACACCCAGCGTTATTCGGACCCCATCGCTTGAGACTCTTCTCAGCCCAAACTTGCACCAGCTCAGACTGCCATCTCGCGATCATGAGCCATCAAGACAAGTGCCTCGGACACTGTCGTCCGCCTTGTTTGAAATCCCAATCACAATCGTGTCTTCTTCCACATGCTCAAACAATGCATCCAAGTTCATCCCAAGACCTTTTGACGTCAATTGGCCAAGAGCCAAATGGCACCACCTTGACTCCCGCCCCGGCACATGTCAGAACTTCCACCTCCAAGCCGTATCCATGTACCGTACCACATGTCAGGCAGCTATCCTGAACATGTATCAATCCCCGCCGCTTTGATCGTTGACCGCTGCGTGCGACTCTGCTCACTCCTTGGTTGCTCGCAGTGACACTGCTATCAATTCCCCAGAAGCACAGGCAGCAGGAAGCGCGTGCCGCCACCCGCGACAAACCATGTCCGGCACGTTTATCTTTCTACAACATCTCAGATCGGACCGCGGATACAAGTCCCGTAGGCAATTCTCCGCGACAGCAATCGTCGTCGAGTCTGTGAAATCGCCGTGCAAGGCGCGGTTGTCTGTTGCAAACCAGCCCCAATTGTGCCCCGCAGCCAAGGCCCTTGACCGGATCCTTGAGCCGCAAGGTCACCACCTCATCCCCGTCACCTCCGTGTCAGCAATTGGTCAATCTATGACTTGAATTCCTCGAACGCCATGCTAACCCAATCTCGGCGCGCTGTTCCTGAGGGCACATGCGTTCACGAGACCGCTCGTGCATATGTCTCAAAGTCGCAGTGAGTCACGAACGCTGCCATCCGGGAGGGCCAAGGGGGCGAGGTAGTTCGTTTACGGATTGACGGATCACCTTTTGCGTATCTCAGCCTTCCCAGACTCTTGGATCACAATCAAGGTTTCTGGTTAATCCGTCTCCAAGGCCTTCTAGCGTACACCATGCATCCTCTCCGCATGCTTGTCGCTGCTGCAGTGTGTCGCAACGCACAGCCATACGTCGCCGCAGCCTTTCGGCGTCCGTTTTGGGTATGGTATGTCTGCGTGTAATTGACGTCGGCGGGTTGTGCATAATTCAGGCAGACAACTGCTGCTTCCCTCAGGTTGATATAAGTAAACCTCAAATTCTCTGTCTTTCGTTCCTTCCCTCTTTCCCCACTCTCACATTCACACCTGCCACCTATAAAGGAAGCCGCCAGTCAACAGTTTTCCTCAACAAACATCTCCCATCAGCACCTTGCTTCACTTCATACACAAACCAAACAATCCTACTCCAAATATCCTCATGACGAGACTCACTCCATCACTGGCCCCGGCGGTCAGCCAACCCATGCCTATCAGAACAAGAAACAACATGCCTGCCGCCGCCCCCGCCGTGCAGTCCACCTCTCCTCCTTCACCAAAGGAAGTACGCTTCTCGGATACTTCTTCAATCATCGCGGGGTTCTCAAGACCTCTCACCTCAGAAGAAGCATGGTTACTATTCGATTTTGAGACTCACTCCCGCGAGTGTCGTCAATGCATTTCACCATACAGACGATGGCAGGAACACGCTTCGTTGTGCCACAAAGGACTACACATGTCAAAACGTATTGCCGAAGCCATGTACATGCAGAACGGCAAGGTCTTCGAAAGGTACACTCGCTTCAAGAAGCCTTCACAAGTCGAGATCCCGCACACGTACACCTATCTCCGAGAGCAATTGCTCGTCCTGGAGGAATCTGCAGCCATCCGTCACGCCCGTCGACAAGAAGAAGAACAGAGACCTCGCGTCAGAGTCCACAATGGCAGCAGTCGCCGCAACGACGAACCCCAGAGGTCCAGCAGTACCGAAGTTGTCATCGAAGGAGGCAGCAGAGACGACCACCGCCGGAGAGACAAGTATCGACAGGAGGAGCCTCGTGAGACCAGGTATCACAATAACGACCGCGAGCACAGACACAGCCACAAAGAACACCGCTCGGAGTACCGTCACGATGAGAGAAAGCACCGGGAACGTCGCCGAGCTGCAGAAGTCGAGGCAGAAATCAACATTCGAGAAACGAGATACCGCACGCAGGAGAGGAGACCAACTTGGGCAGAGAACGATTTGAGAGCACGCCGGTAGTTCCATTGCTACGTTGCTCACGACTTTATGATTCCACGATATGTTTTACTTTGGCGCTCAGGCAGGGACTTGATACCCCGATGCCGTACACAGCTGTAATGCTCTTGTTGTCATCCACTGTAATGTCTTCTTGTTCTTCTTCTTCTAGTATTGGTATTACTACAATCACCTTTCTTACCCTTGAGCATTTTCGATCTACCTCAATTTCATCCAGCCTTCTCTCTACGTTGTTCATAGGATGGTGTGCCATGTTGAGGAGGAAGCGGTGTGTTCCCCGCTCAATGCTCAATACGAGACTCGACCCAGCCTATCACATTGTTTTGGTACCTGCATTTTCATCTGCCGTGCCATCGAAAACGCATCACGCATCCGCCGAACGCATACACAGATCTAGCGGTAAACGCGTCTGCGGCATGATTTGCTCGCTGTCGACGACATCCGGTGGCTGGTGTTGTCGTTTATCGTCGCACTCTTGATTTGCCTACAGCGGGTAAATGAGCTGCCCGAGATTACAGAAAATCGCGACATCTGCCCTGATTGTCAATTGTTATTGGTCTGTCTCTATTGTAGCGAGAGCGAAGATGAGCCAATAACTCAGTCTTCGAGTATGGCGATTGGTCCCACGAGGACTGATTGTTCTCATCCGGCACGTGGTGCACGGAACGGTGTACTCGCAAACAAGTTTTGTCCGAGCTGATCACCTCGCCGCCTCATCTCGATGAATTCCTCTCCATCATACAATATCCCTCGGGATGAATGGTGGCCTCCGTTCTTGTCTTGTGGACGGTGACCATATCTTCCCTGATTTTCTTTTCTCTGACAAGTGTGGCTCGGTCTTTCTTCTGTTGGCCAGATCGCAACATCGATGGCAATATTAGATACCACATGATCGAGCGTCCATCTCTCGCCACACTACAACTCATGGTTCTTCGTACTACTGGATTGGCGGATATAACAAGCACGTTACAGAACTTGAGGGCCTGGAACGAGTCATTGGATGTGCAATACCACGACACAGAAAGTTCGAGATTAGGCAACATCTTCCACACCGCTGCAGCATCATGGTATACTACGTGTGGCAGTCATCCTTTGTCACTATCCGCTTCTCCAATGACCGGAATAGGTAGAAAGAGAAACCCAGAGATCTGGTAGCGAATGGGAACCAAAACTCAATTCAGGCGGCCCCGATGTATCCTCGCGAACAAGGCTTGCCGACTCTTTCCGTGTGAAGCGATGCACACTTGTGTTTCAACAACACAAGAAAACTCTCGGCTTGTTTCCAAGCGAGTATACCAAGGTTGTTGTTGTAGAAAGAGTATCGGAGGCGACCGATGCTGACTATCAAGGTATCATTGACTACCACCGTCATTCTCACCAATCTGGTCTGGAGGTTATTATTGCCTGTTATGGAGAACACGACAGATGTGAGTACAGAGTCAGATACAGTACTCACTTGTAGACTGCGATATCGCTGCTTCTATTCCAGTTTCTGAACGTGCTTTGTTTCACAGTTGCCAAACCGCGATATCGCTGATGCAAATAGACTGTTTGTAAGCCCTTGTGCCCAATTCTATTGTTCCAATCATTCAGTACACATACTCGGTAGTGCAAGCAACATTACACCCTCATGCTTTTTGTCAGAGAAGAGTGACCTGTCATTAACTTGCTGACCAGATATGTTGATTTGCTATCTGTCAGACATATGGCACCCGATGTCGCCTCTTCTTCCATCTCCATCGGTATCTTTGACGACGATACACTCATCTCGACCTTATTGGATGTTTTTTGGAACCAAAACCAACACTCATAGGGTTAACTGGTGTAGCATTGATTCACCGGTAGAGTCACAGTGCCGTTATCGCCACACCTCATCTCATGGCTCTGCTCAAGTCAACTGTTGACTGCCAGCTACCGCGGCACCTGATGCTAGAATAGTGGGCAAATCACATCGTGCCTCATAGCCTCTTCATTTGTTAAAGTTTGTGACGCTTGCAGCGGTGATAATGCACAGTGATTCCGAACAAGGACCAGTTTCCATCGAAAGATGCTATTGGGTCCGTTTCTTGATTCGTCTCTCACTCGCCATTGACTTTATGTCTTATCAGTGGAATCTGTCGACTGACAGCTATACAGTGAGATCGGCAGCAGCAGCAGCAGAATGCTCAGAATGAGCAAACTCAGCAACAAGCTGAGCAGATGGTAGGAAAAGTTTTTCAGGAGTTCTTGAGGGGTTTTCTGACAGTCTTGTATAGCGTGTTCTCCGTGAACACATGGCTTAGATGAGCCAACAATTCGCCGCCTTCATGGTCGCCGTAAGTTTCGATCTACAGATTCATTTATGAACGAAGAATATCTGACACATATACAGAATAGACCTCGTCATGATCCAACAGACGAGGAGCGCGGGAGATAATGAGCAACCTCCTCAATGTATGGTTTTTGAGATATCGTGAGGTATGGTATACTGACATGTTTTTGATAGAAGGGAGTGGTATTTCTTGGTCACTTTTTGATCGATGTGCAAGTGCCATTACGGCATCATGATTAACTAGTAGCTTCGCAGATGGACGAGATAGGAAGCAGTGCAGCATGGTTATATTTTTCTGCTGCTATCAATTTGCTTGATGGGGACAGCCCAGAAGAGAATGGTGTTTTCTTCGATCATATCCTAGTGCGTGATCGTGGTATGATCATTCATCAATATTCTTAAAGATGAGCAGGATGTGAAGCAGTCGAGCATGTTTTAGCCTTGTTTTGCTACACTCAGTTTGCTTAATTGGGAGGATCGTTTGTAAACAGCGAAGCAGTGTTAAGTTCTTTTTTTTCTCCAATTCTCTTTTTGTTTTTCCCTCAGAACTTCTCGAAGTTGGATCTTCCTTGTGAGTCACAAGGCCACTCCACCATGTAGGGTTACGTAGTTATATAGTTGTTGCTGTCATTGGTGTCGGTGGCAGTGTCGGTGTCGGTGTCGCAGCTCGCCGACTGTCATGTGTTTGCCCCTTTTTTCGTCTTTTTCCCTTTGTTCTCCTTAAACGACATGATTGTTTGACACAAAAGCGTTTGATCTGAGAGTTTCTGGAAGATAGATGCTCCTCGGGAGAGGAAGTGAAGAAAAGTTTGTGTATCGATGACCAAGAACTTCTGCACGTATTGATCGCTCTGCACTCGCGTGTCACTGATCGAAGGCGATCCTACGGGTGGTCACTTCGGAGATGAGGCGCGGTGTAGCAGCAAAGCTGAGACATGATGGTGAGCAGGTACTCAGATAGCAACTTTGAATGTCTCCTGTTGTTATAGTATAGTGTTGTGAAAAGACACGCGCTTCGAAATCAATTTGCTGACATCAGAAAACGCGAGGTGCACGCTGCGTCAGAGCGTGAGGGCTGTGGAAAGAACAAGTCAACGCTCCAACAATCACTATAGACGACGAATTCCCTGAGGAAGACCCAGAGATAGACGTCAGTGGTTGTCATGGCAAGGAAGTTGCCACTCTGATAGCAAGAGCAAATGTCAAGTCCATCAGGGGCAGTGAGCGATCAGTCAAGATCTCCTTCACTACTTGAGACTATATATTTCTGCAAGTTGGACTTCTTTTCATCGAACTGTGTGGTCTGGCGCAGCGGTTGAGTAGTGTCCCTCCCGCTCAGTCGGCCTATGGCCACCGGTTCGATCCTCGGCAAGGCCGATTTAATGCCAACGACAAAAATAAGGAAGAAAACCTCGTGCGTTTTCTCTTGACCAATCTAGCAACACGGCGGCTAGGGGGTTTCGGTTTTGCAAAAACGTTTGGGACAGACCCCATCATACATACCCCTGAGCTGTTGTTTTGCAATATCGAGGCAGATGTGGCCAAAACTGTCAAACTCTTATCAGTTGCTGTACACAATTTTGCCCGAAATCATGTGGTAGTATCAGGCCTTATATCTAAGGAGAACCATCCGCTTGAGTTGTATACCACGAGTATACTAACATTGGATTGTGAAGGCAACTAGACTTGATACAACACTAGTGATGAACATATGTATATTTGGTTTCGTACATTTCGCTGTCTCGACCGGAATTGATGTATCTATGTCTTCCTCCACTCCTCTTCTTCTGTCTTGTCTTCAGCTTGGTGAACATAGTCGTCTGCAAGATGCTGTTAGTTCACCGAAACTCAGACAGAACTCTGGTTCCTTAGAATTGGAGAACCAAGGCATCAACGTCAGATCTTCGAATGTCGCTTTGAGCTTCTTGTTGGTTGGTGTTGGGAATATCTCAACATCCTGGATGGGCCACGTAGAATAACGACCATCCTCCTGATTGACCACTTTGAGAACAGTGACAGAGATCCTATCACCATGTCTCACAGTATTATTGGTGAAGCACGGCATGGAAGGTAGATCGATGCGTTGTCCAGGATTCTTGATCGGTGGCTCATGGTGTTCCAAGTTGCGTTGGCGTACCTGATCGATCGAGATGATAATGACGCTTGTCACGCCCAAGTTATGATGCACAAGAGTCATGACCTTGTCGCGAGTATGGCGAAGTTCTGTCCATGATACAACGTAGATGAGTATCGCAGGCATGAAGGTACGCGAGATAACTCGCACCTGATTATCTGGATGATATACGCAGTCATCGAAGCCGTCAGTGGGATCAGAAGGAGTATACCAAGACTTGGTACCATAAGGCCAAGCTACTAGTCGAGTAGAGTTCTCTGTCATACTGAGACGTAGCTGTCCAAATGCCTGATTGATCTGTTGGGTAAACGAATCCGCAAGACATTTGGCCAAGTAGCGCCCCAGAGGATGTCTGTTGCTTGCAACGAGATAGTTGCGGCCTAAAAAGTTAGAGCTGTGAACGTATTCCAAGTTCAACAAGTTTCCCGGATGCAGAGTTTGGAGTACCTTCGTGACTCGCTCGTACGTATGCTTTCGTAAACCTTTGATCAAGAGATGACCATAGCCAACGAAAGCCTTCGGATGGATGCGTCGCGGATCTTCATACTTGAGGGCGCGCAGAATTGCTCTCTCTATCTCAATGTCACTGGGCTCGTGATACAAACGGTCTCTCCAGCGTATGACTTGTCCTTTAGTCTCACTTGATTGAGTCTGATGAGACATCTCTGCCATTCTATAAGATTTCGGCTGGGATGATGAGATCTAGATGAGTAACGGCAAGAGTTTAGTCTGCGGCACGACAAGAATTTGAAAATGTGAGAGAGTTGGGTTTGAGCAGACACAAATGGAAAAGCTGAGTAATCGTCAAGATCAAAATCTCATCTATGACTCTTTCCCTTAGCGAAAGACCACACGGTATAGAGGGCTCATAGTCTATTCCCCTTGATGGAGAGTAAACTCTCTCAGCCTGGTTGTGTGTAAGAGTCATAGCAGTGTGGGAAGTCTGGAATTATCATGGTCCGCTGGAAAAACGCAACGCAGTATGTATACGACCAGACCGCTGGCCGTCAAAAAAGAAGTTCCAGTATTCATGATACATATCTTGAGTGTTATTAGGACGTCGCTTCCATCCCTGGCTGCTAGAGGAAGCAACGCTGGACATCGTCATTTTATATCGTTTTTAGAAAGAGAGCAAACTACCTCGAAGCCAAGCAACCACGTGTTTTCTCATTTCTGATACAACTGCAGGCTCTGTTGTTCATCGATGAGCCCACTCTATCTTTCTTTCTTTGCCTTTGTTGACCACTTTTGTAACGTCTCGGACTCGAACATCTCCTCCATCATCAAAGCCATTTCGCAACATGGCCCGTACATACCGACACTATTCCACAACTTCTATTGACGTCGGCAGCACCAGACCTCTGTTCTCTCCATACTTGCGAAATAGTGACTCAGAGCACCTCGCAGCCACCGAAGAAGAGAAGCCAAGATGCAGGATTTGCTGGGAGGAACTGGTTGGAACACCGTCGCCTATACCGTGTGGTCACTACTGGTGCACTTCCTGTATAGTAAAAGCCTGCCATAACGTTCGAAACGAGAGTCAGTGGCCGATCGCATGCTCCAGATACTTTGCCTCCTCCTGTTTCCTCACTTTCGACACAGCAAAACCGTTCCTATCGGACGAGGAGATCCAAAGACTGGCTTCTCTGATCGAAGAGTTCGAATCCCCAAAGTTGGGACGTACATATTGTTCAAACCGTCGATGCGGTATCTTTGTACCTCGCAGAGAAGCCAAAGATCGCATTGCGCACTGTCAAGCATGTCAGACTGAAACATGCTCAGACTGCAAAGGACCAGCCCACAGAGCTGATGTCTGTCCACTACCAGACCACTCAGAACAACGAATCCTCATGCTATCCTACAATCAGAAATGGCAACGGTGCACACAATGCGGTCAGATGTGCGAGAAAAGCGACGGCTGCTCGCACATGACATGCTTATGTGGATACGACTTCTGCTATCGCTGTGCAGGACCTTACTCTGAATGCAACTGCGAGGTTGAGCATGACCGGCGGCTTGCTATGGAAAGAGCAAATCCAACTACAGTATCCGGCGATGAAGTTATCTCTGATCGACAAGATGGTTTCCAGCAGGAGTTTACGGAATTCACCACTCGAAGAGCCAGCAGAAGGATAGGCGCAGAATCCGAGATACCGCAGGAGCAGGTGCGGAGACGTGGAGAAGTTTCGCTCCTATTGATGTTGCGCAGGCTACAACAAGATCATGTCGAGCAAACAGCTCAGATACGAAGTGATCAAGCAGCGGAAAGAGCACACCAACAACAATCGATTTCGAACCGCGGTCGATCTTGGCGAGGATTCAGGCAATTCCGCGAGAGATTTTTGGGACCATGATCTGTCCCTTGATCGCTTGAGAGAATACGTGTTATCGCTCTAGGCTTCCGTATGCTAAATAACAAAGACTAATCTACCACATCTCGAATCTCTCGCTTTGGTCTAACACCAATATCTAATAGTAGTCGAAGACAGACTTCTAAACATGTTTATAATCGGGATTTATATTGATTGCTAGGGAAAGAACCGACGCGATGAATGATACCTTCACGCTGCCATTCTCCTTGATGAAACCCCCATTATCTCTATGACCTCGGTCATATTTGCGAGATCAACGATTGCCATAAGCTCGTCAAACTGTCAATTTTTCCATGTGTTGTAGCGCCCCATATGTCGACTTCAAGCATTAAATTCACTGATGTGATACCGTAGCAAATGACCAATCACATGCTACACCAACGAACAGCAAAAGTTCGCCAAAAAATGTGCTGGGAATTTATGAGAGGACGGTATAAAAATAATCTCGCCGTAGGTGAAAAGGCCATTGTGCTCGTATGTCTGGATACTGGAAGTTCTGAGGTTGCCGCTGGCCGCAGCTGCAGGTTTTCCAGGCAGCACCACAGACATAACAGAATTCATGTCCACAGCGACATCTGTACAACGATTAGCATCAAGGGTAGGAGACAGATGGGAGTATGAGTACTGACGTTATGTGGTTGCATCCTTCGGTGATTGCAACAGTCCTCGAGCATGCTGAGCACGCCTGCCAGCCCTCGTCAAAAGCGAGTTTCTTGAATTCCGCGTCTAGTTTCTCGATATCACGACCCTGGTCTCTGCATGGTCCTGGATGGGCGTAGCTCTTGCAAGCGCCGCAGGTAAGCTGACAGCACTTGTCACATCTCAAGATGCCATTGTTGGCGCGACAAGAAAAGTATTGCACTTGGTGTCAGCGCAATAGCGTCTGTCCTTCTCAGGGGTGCCGAATCCTGAGGCCTTTTTGTGGTAGGCGGTGATCTGTGGCCGATGGAGGAAGTGATGGACGGTTGTGATGTCGATCAAGTGAGAGCAGCATTTTGGTGGGAAGTTACTTTCACTGCGAGTGGCCATGCTGAACATGGTTTGGATGCAGGCTGCGCAGTACACATGACCACAATCTGGCAAGTGCACGGTATGTCTGGACTCGACATTGTCGTAGCAAGAGTCGCATTGAAGAGATTGATTGTGCTACGGTAGTATCAGAAGCAAGATCGACAGTGTCCCCACACAGAAGGGTGCTGGTCGGACATAGACATGCTTACCTGGTATACGGGTAGATTGCGAGAGACATCCATGGTGATAGTATGTGATGGTGTGAACTATTTGTGGAGATGATTGAGCGGCAGTCGAGATAGACAAAGAGTAAGGCGCTGAGGGAATCCGTCGACAAACTGACGAGTGATATTGAGAGTCACCAGGGCGGAGAATCGAGTGAGGGATGTCACGAAAACTCCTTTTCCGAATGGCGGATCGTCACCGTGCTGAAATCAATGTTCTTTGCAAGTAGTCTGGATTGAAACCAACCCGAGTGAAGGATAAAGGAGAAAGAAAAGGAAAATAGCAAAGTTGAGTTACCACGCTGAGGGATATGTTCTGGTAAGATCGAGGGGATGACGCGAACTCGTGGGCAAGTAAGGTGAGTCGTCGACAGCAAACAAGTTGTCATTGACCCAAGCTTTCAAATGATCAGAGCCCTGGTATATATCAGAGGGCAAAGTAGGTCGACCGGGCGGCGCGGTCGAGGTTGGCGAATTCTGTTCCATACTCTTCTCCTTCTGCTCCTCCTCATCGGTGATGGACAATCCATATAGCACCGACTTGCTCGTGAGTCCTTCTAGGTCTCTGCAGCTTCTACCTTTACGAGAAAGGAACTTCACGGCGTCGGTGGTAACGGTCGTCACCGATTCATTTCGACCTTTCAGATTCTCCAATCGTCACTTCTCGATGAAGGCCAAAGCGAAGAGTTCGACGTGAACCCGTAACGAAAGACCGCTCCGAACATGGTTTGATGTCGTTGAAGGGACCGGTAAGGATTTTATATATGTATATATTTCTGTGTCTCTGGAGGTGTTTTTTGAACTTCATGACTGATCGTTGATATCTATGTCTTATGTGGAGTCTAGCTGAGATGTCACGTTCCCGGACAAAGCTCAGAGTCCATTTTCTGAAGAACAAACACTGACTACAAAGTATCTAGTGATGGATAATACAAGCAAAATTCAGCATGGAGGGAACAAATATCTGGGACAAGTCGTAGCTTCTGAATACGCTCCAAGTGACACCATAGATATAGCACTGAGCAAAGCCTTGATTCGATCTGAAAGGTCACCTAGCTAAAGGGCATGTGCTAGCAACTAAACAGACAACAGATACACTCTTCTAGAAACAACGAATCATGATGAGCCATAGCCGCCTGAGCAAAGACAACAAAGCAACCGAGACAGAAAACACAGTGTTTGCAAAGGAACGAGGAAAACCTCTGACACACAAAGCGACAACGAAAATGCCCTCTTCTCACTCAAGCGAGTGTAAGTCCTCTGTTGAAAGTGCACCATCTGCAGTAATGAAGCAAACATCCCGGACAATTGAAGAGGTAATACGGCAGGAGATCTCCGCAGTGGTCGCAGTAGTCAGTGGTAGGATAGTACTCCCAACTACCATGACGACAGTTTTCGAGAGGAATGGGAGCGACGCCTCTCTGTTGCTCACGTGCTAAGAGCAGTTCCAAGCTACTATGAGGGCATTTGCACTCTTTCCATTTCTTGCCACAGAGATAGCAGAATTGGTTCTTGCAACGACATCTGCACATTTTTAGCGATTTTTGTTTCTTGTGCATCGGAAAAAACTCACGTCATGTGGTTACAACCAAAGCGATGCTCAACGAACATCAGACAAGTTGAGCACTTCTTCCAACCCTTCTCCTTTGCAAGTGCCTCGAGATCTTTGGTATCTTGATCAAACTCATTCTGACAGTTGCCGACATGAGATCTCTCCTTGCAGCTTGAACATGTAGAAGTTCCGCATTGGAAACATTTAGCCAATTTCTCGTGAATCCTCTCTCCTGGAATGAATGCAGAACAACCTACGCAGTAGGTTCTCTCCAAAATTGGAACGCTCATCTCGACTTTTCTGGCCTTGACCAAAGGAACTAGTTCTTTGCGTAGAAGATGTTCGATGCCCTCAATGGGCATTTCTACTTTGCAACACTGTGGCGGCCACAAAGAGTCATCATGAACAGCCTTCTTGAGTAGCCAGTTGATACACTTTGAGCAGTACGCATGGCCGCAGGGATTGCTGTGAGATTCTATGCATGGGACCTCGTTGAAGCAAACGATACATTCGACCTCTGGGGACTGGACAAGCTCGACTACAGGTAGATTGTTAGGTGTGGCGGGTTGTCTCGACACTGGAAGCTTCTGGGGCTCAAGATTCTCCGACTCTGCAGTGTTCAGAGCGCGATTGTTTCTCCTATCGGCTCTGGGAGTGAAGTTGAACCTTGAACTCGAACCACGTCTCGGACTAGCAAACTGACGGGAGCAAGACGTATCTTTGACGTTTGGTAAAGGCCCACCGAACGAGCCGAAAACCAGCGAGTCGCTCATGTGAGAAGAATTGGCAGCACCAGACACAGCAGAACTTTCTTGCTCCTCAGCGGAAGATTGCGTTGTTCCGGAGACAGAGGGTAAATTATTGAGCGGAGGTGAGGGCTTGTATCTCTTCGCGGGCGGAGCAAGGTCATCGTTGCATTGTCCAGGACGTTTGAGACTTGCAGGGGCTGATGCAGGAGACGCAAAAGTCTGAGCCGGAATGTCTGAGTTAGCAGCAAAACTGATGTTTTCAACTGCTTGCTTCTTGAGAGGTGGTCCATCGATAGTGTTAAGATGATCTGCCGACCGCTTCAAACCGATCGAAGAAAGAGAAGAGCGCTGACTGAATGGTGAGGATGAAGCCGGAGCAGAAAGCTCATTCGAAACAAGGGGCGTCATAGGCGCTGGTGATCCCTCAGCCTTGAGAGAAGCGTTTATGTCGATCGAAGACTTAGTGTTGGTTAGCTGACTACCACTGACCACCTCAGGTAAGGGCTGATTTGGGTTGAGTTCGACAAACAGACGACGTGCTGTTTCGCGATCGGCCAAGATGGCATCCCTCTGGCGCAGCACATCCCGGGCAGCAGTCTGCGCAGCACATCTGTCTTCAATTTGCTGTTCAGCAGTGCGGAGCTCTTGCCTGTACAGGCGTAGGGATACGTCGGCATCCAGTGCGGTGGTGTCATCAGTGTGAGTGGTGGATGAGGCCCAGATGGCAGCGAGATCTTCCATTTGAAGGCGTAAGATCAGTTTATGAGTCTCACCATCGTCATCCATCGTGGCGTCGAATAGATCTAGATGATGGGAGGATTGTTGTGCGCAGCCAGTTTAGGGAGAGTGGGAAGCAGAGAACAAAAAAAGATCAAGTGAGGAGAGCTTTGCAAGCGCAATGTATTGGTTCTTGAACAAGTGAGAAGAAGTCGCCTCAGGTGATCGTGAAGTGTATGAATTTCGAAGGAACGAGTTTGAACACGAACCGTAAGAGGAAGTCGCTCCTGCCAACAACAAGATCAGTCACGCGTTCAAGTCGACCAGCTCAAGGTCTCACGAATTGCAATTCGAGAGTTTCTCACAGATTTCTGTACGAATTGTAGCAGAAGTGCATTTCAAGGGACAGAAGACGTCTCAGCGATGTTGGATATAAATATATTTATGTTTATAGAAGATCAGTGGATTGCCAAAAAACAGCTCTAAAGCTACAACAATGACTAATGGTTTAAGTAAAACTACAACAGAAGAAAGAGCAGAGCACCTCGTCCGCTCGCTCCTCCCAGATAGAA